>Ga0307510_10011290_pt1 | contig 10615 bp, 9 predicted proteins | sample 12_EM_MG_FD_207224 | JGI IMG/M metagenome (GOLD analysis project Ga0307510, IMG submission 207224) | Populus trichocarpa ectomycorrhiza microbial communities from riparian zone in the Pacific Northwest, United States - 12_EM | ecosystem: Host-associated > Plants > Roots > Unclassified | place... | reverse complement strand
TAAAGGTATCTTATATTATTAGATACGTTATTATAAAACATGCTTTAGTTAAGGAGTTATTGATACTTCAAGTGCAAAATAATAATATAAAACCTTGATAAAAATGCACTTTTAAGTACTAATCATGCGCCGCCATTATTCCTCCTCTTCCCAAAAGCTTCCAAGCACTATTTTCAGCACTGTTCCTGAATTTTGAGGGGTATATTTTTTAAATTATAATTTTTTTAATGTGTTGTTTGAATTATTTTAAATTTTAAGTTTGTACTGTTTGTAAACCTGTAATTGTGGGTGTGTGTGAGAGTAAAACATAGTAAAAAAGAGAATGTTTGTGTGCTTGTATTTTTCTTATATATTTTTTAAAAAACGTTTAAAAAAAAGACAAAAAAGAATTAAATATTTTTAATTTCATACAGTCAAGTCTCTTAAAATATAAAAAATCATATCCTTTAGTATCTACACATGAAAATTTAAAAACGTATTTGCATGCCTTTGGGATTTAATAACAAGTTTACTGAATCTATGAGAATTTGGTCAATATTTCACTAACTAAAATTTTAATTCATGACAATTAATGGTTAAATATTCTGGTATAGAATGTCGGACCTACAAGTGAGGCTGGTATTTGAATATCAGGAATTGACCTGAAAATTCTTAGAGTTAATCTAAATATTCTCTAATTTTAATTTGGAGTATTTTTCACCGTAATATTCAAATTACGAAAACCATTTTCATAAGAATTTATTTGAGTACACGAGCCCATAATAAATTCTTAACACCAGATTTATTCAAATGAATAAATCTCAATCCTTGAGTATAGGCAAACTACCGGTTAGGAACTCATTAAAACCTTTAAACCATACAAAGCAACTTACCTCAGGTAGGGTGCGCTACGGGTTCTAATACCTTGCATAGCCACAATCGACTCCTTACCCTTGAATCTCTGATAAAATCAGTACATCTAGGTTTTCTAGCAACCTTGAACCAAACAATTAGGTGGTGACTGATTCAAAACCCCCAACACCACGCGTCCACATGCAACAGAATGGTGACTCCACTAGGAAGGTGAAGCGATTATTTTGGCTATATGGTAATGTTGCGATGTCGCGATCGCACAAATTAATTACCCTAGCTTAAAACACAACACACAAGATAATATAGAGCAAGCAAGGGGTCGATCCCATGAGGAAGGTTCAAGTTAGATTTTTATGCTTGATGATATGCAATTTGGGGGGGGGTTGGACGTTATCCAGGCTAAATCAAAAGAAAACAGAAAACTATCAAGCAAAATTAAATAAAATAAAAAAATTATCAAGAGAACAAACCTTGGTCATAAGTGAATATCCACCTACAGAAATCAGAACTGATCATGGAAACGAGACATCAATTTATATTCTAAATATTTATCTCTTCTTAACATTGGTTAGTTAACGAATTTGCTGTATAAATAACCCTAACCATTAAACAACCACTGTGTCCGCACTAGTAATTTAATTCAATTGCAGCCTTAAAAACTAGATAAATTGATTAATAAAAAAAACATAACTGTCCGCAGTCTATGTTTGATTTGATTGAATGCTCTCCCTAAGATTAAGAGCATAGATCCGCCACAATTATTAAACTCAGTTGCTTCACAAGTTCATATACCACAACTCCGGTTTTGATATCAGACTTAGCGATAGATTGTCTACAATAATAACTTAAAGTCCGCTCTAGCAATTAAAATAAACAATAATAGGGAAAATAAGCATAGGAGAACAAACATATTCATCATATAAACCAAAAAGAAAATGTAAAATAGATCTCACAGTTCTTGAAATCCGAAGGTTTCCGTGTCCTTGCAACCAAGAAAAAAAGTTTAGCCTTGCATGTTTGTTGAACATCTAATAAAAAACGAGGAATGCATGATTTCGGGTTTCGTAGAGGAAGAGGGCATTTTTCTCTTCTTGGCTAGCTACTTCCCTTTCTCTTCTCTCATTCTTTTTATATCCTAGGAAACTCTAGTCTCTATTTTACAAAATAGTCCTCCCTTAAGTAGACAGTTTACATTTAAGTACTTCAATAACTAGTTTTCTAAAAAAAGAAATAGCCTTGCATGAAATTTTCAAGCTTTGACTTAGAGGAGCTAAATTGCTGAAATAAAAACTTATATGTCGGTTTAAATGCTTTGGAATGTAATTTGGACTCGTTTCTTGACGAAACCTGTTTGCTGGCAGACTTCAGTTGTCATCTTTGAAAAATCATATCTCCCTTATATGACATCGTGTTTGTCTTAACTTTGGAGCGTTGATAGGTCTTTTGAGTTGGAAATCCAACAAAACTGAGTTTGCATCAATTGGGCTTCTTTAGCTCCAGATATTCAAGTCAGAATGGTTGAAGGTCGACACTGGCAGATTGCGATATTTGACTTTGAAGGCTGCGATTTCCATGCTCTTCCTTATTTTATTTTCTTACCTTAGATTTCTAGAAAGGTATAGATATTAGCTTTTCAATGCCACTTGAATCACTTCATTTTGACCTCTAGAGCTCACGCTCTGCACAAAACATCAACTGAAGATCAAATTTGCCAATTACCTTTAATTTACTCTTTTTGCATCTTTCATCTAAAAGTGCCTTCAAAACATAAAACAAAAAATATCAAGGCATTGTATATATAAAACATAGGAAAAAACTAGTTAAATATGGGTGAAACTATCCAATAATATGGTTGCATTAGGTAGGTTTGCTTTGAAAATGCTAGAAAGTGAAGAAACATAAAAAAAATGAAGAAGAAAGAAGAACAAGAAGAGAAATTAAAAGAAAAGCTCTAGTACTAGGGGATGACTAGACTTTCAAGGAAACATCTAAAATGCAGCCTTCTTAGCTAATATATTAAATTGTAAGAATCATTAAATATATTGAACGGTTGAAATTTAAAAGAAATATCGAGAAAATAATTGAGATTAACTAAATAATTGAAAAATTAAAAGTCAATTACCAAATTGCAAAAGGTGCAAACATGTTAGGATAAGAAAAATATATTAGGAATGAAATTGTGAAGAAATATTCAGAAAATAGTTGAAATTGGATAAATAATTGTAAATTGAAAAGCTAAGGACCAAATTAGAAAAGACAGAGAAAATAAGGGACCATTTTAATGCAATAAGGGATAAAATAGAAAAGAATTTGGTTTAAATTGGTCAAAAGTTAAAAATTCAAGGACAAAATTCAAAAAGCCATAAAATTTGAGGAACCTGTTTTTAAACATAAAAAATCTATTAAATCGAAACAATGCATTATTTACAAAATGATGCAATTTCAGAACAAAAACAAAAGCCAAAGCACCAAAACGACATTGTTTTGCTACATGACCAAAAGAATGCTTCTTCTTCCTATGTATGATAGCTCTATAACCTTTTTTTATCTTTGTTTTGACCTGGATTTTTCCATTTTTCTCTCTGTCATGCCTCCCAAAAATGCCAAACAATACACCATTCCCTTCCTTTACTTGTGCACTATATTTTTAGTCAAAAAATACATGTTCTAGCCTTTTAAAATCACTACAAGACTTATGTAAAAAGGCCAATCTAAACATACTTAGCCAAAATATGCAACCATTATAGAGAGTTGAGATTGACCTAAGAGAACCATTGGTCATTAATATCGCATGTGTGCAGCGTCGCGATGATCATGCTTCAGATTGGGTTAGTCGGGAATGATGTGGGTGGAAAAGATAAGGAATTCTTGAACAAACCGGGTTGACCCGAAATTTTTAGTTTGACCATAAACCAAACCAAAAATTCTAATTCGACCCGAAAAACAACCCAAAAACAAAAGTAAAGTAAAACAAATCAGATGAAACACCCAAAAACATAAAAAGTTAAAAATTCATGAACAAAACAGATCAAACAAAAAAAAGTAAAGAACACGAAGAACACCCAAAAGAAATCTAAGCAACGTGAACTCAAGTCTAGACCAGATTTCATGAAATCTTTAGCTACCCAATTTTTTACTCTATTTTTGAAAAAAAAACTAAAAATAGCAAAAAAGCTGTAAAAACCTAAAAAAATATGTTTTTGACATCTTTGCATCACTTGCAACATCTTTTTCTATGTGTTCAGTTGTTAATGTGCTTTTTAAAGTCAACGTTGAATTTACAAGGGGACCAAATATGACAAGAAAGAAGTTAAGGGACCAAACTGTTTTTGGGTTGCTTGGTCTCCAAGCAAACTTGGTGACCAAGCAATTGAAAATAACTCACTCTTTTACCTATAAATATATGGTTATACCACACACATACAAAGGGAAGAGAAATTTTAGGAAAGATAAAAAAAATTATTCACACATTTTCTCCCCACACCTATACAACACAACCCGTCAACAATCCCCCTTGTGATCTTTATAGTTCCTCTTTCATTCCCAGGGGCAGCCATCTGTAAAAAAAAAATGTATGAGAAAAAAATAGATCTAAAAAAGGGAAACAAACCAAATTGTTTGCGTTGATTTACTCTTTTACAAGTAATGGTAGCTCTCACCACTGGCATAGAAAAAAAAGGGTTAATAAGTTGTTCCAATCCACTTGTTTTTCGCTGCATTAGTGATGACGCGTGAGACCCACACGCCGCCACTATTCCCCCGCTTCCCAGAAGCTTCCAAGCACTATTCCTGAGTTTTGGGGGGCATATTTTGTAAATTATAATTTTTATTAATACGCCGTTTGAATTATTTTACATTTTGAGTTTGTACTGTTTGTAAACCTGTAAGTGTGGGTGTGTGTGAGAGTAAAACATAGTATAAAAGAGAACGTGTGTGTGCTTGTATTTTTCTTATATATATATAAATGTTTAAATAAAGAAAAGTCAAATAAGAATTAAATATTTTTAACTCCATATGGCCAAGTCTCTCAAAAATAAAAAAAAATTCATATAATTTAGTATTTCCACATGAAAATGCAAAAATACATATTTGCATGCCTTTTGGGATTTAATAATTAGTTTACAGAATCTATGAGAATTTGGTCAATATTTCAATAACCAAAATTTTAATTCATGAGAATTAATGGTTGAATGTTCTAGTATAGAACGTTAAACCTACAAGTGATGCTGGTATTTGAATATCAAGAGTTGACCTGAAAATTCTCAGAATTATTCTAAATATTCATCAATTTTAATTTAGAGTATTTTTCACTATATTATTCAAATTACGAAAAACCTTTTTCATAAGAATTTATTTGGGTACACAAGCCCATAATAAATTTTTAACACCATATTTATTCATACGAATAAATCTCAATCCTAAGCTAGCGACCTTGAACCAAACAACTAGGTGGTGACTCCTTCAAAACCCCCGATGTTACACGTCCACGGGCGACAGAATGGTGACTCCGCTAAGGAAAGTATTGTTTATGACAAGTATTGGACTGAGCTTTGTGTATTTGATGTGGTTTATCTGTTTTGATATGTTTAAATTGTTGCATTTGGCTTGTTTTATTTTATTTATGTTTTAGCATATTTTATCCTGCCTATGCATGTGTGTTTTCATGTATCATTAGTTTATATGTTGTTCTAGGTTGTGCATATGAAAACTTCAAGTTAGGTGGGGGACTAGCAGTTTACTTTATAACTTTTAGTCAAGGTTTAAGTTTGTGTAAACCCTAACTCTCCGTTAAGTGCTTAGACTAATAATATACATGTGCCATCCCATTACCTACTGGACCCCTATATTACCTTCACGAGGGTGATTACTAGTTTCATAACCCATTTTTAGGTCACTCCCAAATTCATTTTCCTTTTCTTCAAAAAAAACAAACAAACAAACAAACTGCGCACCGTTTTGAACGGCACTGTGCAGCTTCTTCTCCCCTGCAAATGCAGAGACAGGAGACCCATGCCCCCCACCATGACGAAAAGTAGAAGACCCATGCCCCGGCCACCATGCCCTGTGCTTGTACAAGGTATGGTGAACCTCTCCTCAACTGCCTATAAATACAGAGGAACGCGCAGAAGAATAGGAGGAGGAAAAGGAAAAAGGAAACCAAGGGGAGAAAATTTTTGGAGAAGGTGAGAAGGGCAGTGACAGAGAGGGAAGCAAGACGAGAGAAGGGAGAAAGGAATATAAAACAGAGGCCAGATAGAAGAGAAGAAAACAGAAAAAAAGAGGAAAAAACTGCAGAAAACGGGAAGGGAGACCGAGAGAGAGAGAGACAGACAGTGTTGAGAGAGAAGGGACCGAAAAAGTAGGGATATCGATAGGGAGACCAAGAGACATAGACGGGGAGAAGGAGGAAAAAGGGACAGAAGGAGCAAACCGACAGAGGGGAGAAGACACGGACTGGTGTCTCTACACGTGGAGAAGAGGCACCGCCACTGTCATCGGACTTCCCAGTCACCGCCACCGCAACACCACCAAAAATGGTCACCAGCATCACCGTCAGCTCAGCCATCCGAGATCATCACCTCAGGTAATTCTCCTCCCCCTCATAGCCGCCGGTCATTATTCATCTTCTTGCTTGCAGAACATGCACTGTGCACGTTCTGCATGCAAGAAGAAATAATTAGCCGGTTACTGTGCATGCGCACAGTAACCAGCTAATTAATTAACTGGTTACTATGCTCATGCATAGTAACCAGTCATGGTTGTTGTAGGCTGGAACATCAGCCCTGCCGCGTCAATACAAGCCCAGCCCAGTTCATTTCAATTTTATTTTTTTTTTGTGTTTTTGTGTGTATATATATATATATACATTATTTTGTTTTTAAATTTCGATTTTCCCACGGATTTTTCGACGCCATTTTGATTAATATCGGTTTGTATTTTTATATCGTAAAGATACAAATCCGATATTAAAATACCCGATTTTCAAAAAAATAATTTTGTTTTCATGCATACGGCTAAGTCTCTCGAAGCTAAAAATCATATTGGATTTTTTATACAACAAACAAAACTAAAAAAAAAACAAATATTATTTTAGCATGCATTTTGACTTTAATAACCAGTTTATTAAAGTCATGAGAACTTGACAAATATTTCAAAAAAATATATATATTTTTTGTTTTGTTTTAATGTATAGGATTACGAATTTATACGTAAAACGTATTCCCAATATTAAAAAGGTATTTCTTTTATAAATATTAGACCGATTAGGTTTTTACCCCATAAGATAAGAACTTCCTTACTGAGGAGGGCTTTTCTTGAACCATAGACGGAACCAACATGACAAGACCTTAGATTGTTTTTTATCTGGCAATAAAACAATGCAGCTTACCTTAGGTAGGGTGTATTTGGGGTGCTAATACCTTCACTTTACGCAACCAATCTCCGTACCCGATCTCTGAGACCAGTTAGGGTTTCTAGTGACCAGAATACTAGGTGGCGACTCCCATTCCATTTTTTCACCGCTAAGAGACAAAGAATTCCTTGTCTCCCCATATTTTCCAGATATATCCATACATGAGTGTGGAGGACGATCGTCGCAACGCCGCACACGTGCGACAGAATGGCGACTCCGCTGGGGACCTTGTGGACTAAGCTTTGTTTTTGTCTGATCATCATGTTTTATTGTTTGGTTTTATGTTATTGTTAATTTTCATTCTCATTTGCTCATACGCTTTAATTTTGTACATATTTGTTCATGCATTGTATAAAATTATTTCATGCATCATTCACATTTGAGGGGAATTATACTGAAAAAACTTTAGGTTAAGTGGGGGACTAGCAACTTACCTTACGACTTTTAGTCAATGTTTAAGTTTGTGTAAACCTCATCTCTTTGCTGAGAGCTTAGACTGGTAATGATTGGTGCATATGCCATCCCGTTACCTACTGAGCCCCTATATTGCCTTCACGAGGGTGATCACTAGGACAACAAGAGACCCTTTTAAGACCAGGTAGAAAGCCATCCATCATGTAATGGCCCAAACCTATCCTTAGAGTATGAACTCCCTAATACGCATGTACATACATTTGCATCGTACATATACATCCATTCATTTTAAATAACATACATACATGCATCAGGTTGAAATATAGGTTCCTAAAGAGTCTACAACACCCGACTTCGAGCGAGAAACATGGAAGATGAAGAGCGCACTCACCGTGACGCCCATTTTCAAAAAGAGTTGGAGTTTCTGAAGACAAGTGTGACTTGCCTCTAGCTTACTCGAGCAAATACTGAAAAATAACTCTGGGGAATGTTCTTTCCAATCGACCTATCATCTTTGTTCAAACTCCAACAACGTCTCCGCCCGAAGAAATTGGGGGCAAACATGGTCAAGGGTCTCAACACAATCCAACATTTTTGCAAAAGCTTTTGTGGAAAGGCTAATCGAGGGGAATTGCATCACAGTTGCAGAATGGAGCCTGTTCTTGTTCTGGCAAAAAACTAACTAGCTATGTTTGATCATGCCTGCAAAGCTTCTTGATTTTTGTTTCAACCTGTTTCAGTCTTGTTGGTTGGCTCATAATGCAACAAGACTTTCTTTGTCAAAAGAGCCTTCTTGTTAATAAGATCAAGTGTTTTCCTGTGTTCATGACATGCCTTCATTTTGTTGCTGTTTCATGCAAATAACACATTGAGCATAACCCCTTTAAGCATGAAACCATTACGCCAAGAATCTTTTGGTCTGTTTCCCTTTTCTTCCAAAACTACGTATGATCGCACATGTTCACAAAGATTTTTTGGGAATTTAAAGTTTAGTACAAAAACAGAAATCATGTTGGTGTTTGTCTGAAACAAACGAGTTCTGGAAATTCAAGTGATTCCTTAGAAAGGTAACCATACTCCTAGAAAACCTGAAAAAAAAAACAAAAAAACAAAAAACCCATGAAGTGACTCAAAAGATGAGTTTTATTTGAATGAATAATGAGAAATCACTTTGCATACTCGCATGAAAGCAATGCTTACCGATCCTTAATGCATGCATTTGAGATGAAGAAAGACCATCTTTGATAATCCTTTCACGAAGCTAAAACTATATCCTTTATAGTTCCCTTTTGAGCCTAGTAAAGTTCTTGGAAATAACCTTGGCTAGGATCACACCTTACACTGGGGGGCAAGTTCGAGAGACATAGCAAAAAAAAAAAAAAACCTCAATGATTGAAAGTGCCCAAGCAACACTAGGGGGCATAAAAGAAAATTCTCAATCATCAAAGGTGCCCAAACAAAAATGGGGGGCATGAAGAAAAATCCAAAAGATCTGAGCTTTAAAAAAAAAAAAAACTAATATGATGATGCTCGACCAAGTGAGGAATGAAGAGAAAGAGCCCAAGCCCAACACTGGGGGCACGATAGACCATTTAAAAAATAACTTCAAATGAAAAAAGGTCAAGAAACAAGCACAAGTGATCCTTAGTCTTGAAATTCCTTAAACACCTTTTGAGCTTGCAAATATCTCATTCTTCATAACCAATAGCCCAAGCCTACATTACGTGCCTAATCAAGCCTTTTCTGATCAAAAGCAAGCAATCTGGATCGGTAGGCAGTGCTTTCTCATGTGAACCAAATCATTATTCATGCAAATAAAATGAATACCTTGAACACTGGTTCTTTGAAACTCTCAAATTAAATCTTAAACCTTTTTGACCAACCAAGTGTCACTTCATATTTTTCACCAAAATCAAAACAAAAAGTTTTCATCACTTCTAAAAACCTCTCCACAAGAATCACTTGAATTTCTTCAGAATGAGTTTGCTTTGAATCAATGTCAAAATGATTTCTGTGTTTGGAATAGCTTTGAAATTCCAAAAATTCTACATGAAAACAACCCATTGTCAAACCTGCATTCACATAGCTACATCCCTGAACCCGAATTAAACATTTGGGGGCATGATCAAGCTGGGGGGCAATCAAAAACTCTTGGTTGGGCAGGCTTCATGATTCTTTTTCTAAGAAAACAAAATGTTGGGCAGAGCTGACAACCTTTGAGATAAAAGTTGATGATATCAAGTCCTTCCTAGAGGTCAAGATCACAAGATATGACTCGAGTAAGCAAGAGCGAAAAAGCCATTGAAGTTTACTACCAACGCTCCAAGTTTTGAGAAAAGAAAGACACCATGAAGAAATGGGGACCTATATTTCTTAGGTAAGTATACATGCATATTGATCATAATGCATTGGTTTCAACATTGTCAGATCGGTGTTTCATCATCACCTTTTGGGGTAGCGCGTTTTCGAACCCTACTTCATTTTTGAGTGCGCCTTTGTGCCCTCATTTCCTTTTGTGTGCACCTTTGAGCCATCATTTATTAGGTAGTGCGTTTTCTAACCCTACCTCCTTTCGAGTGCACCTTTGAGCCCTCGCCAACATTTTTTCTGGGCAGGTCACCCTTTACAACGCGACCAATTCTCCATGTTTTTTTTATCTGGGTAGGTCACCCATTACAATGAGGTCATTCTTTCACTTGCGTAGGTCACCCATTACAATGAGACCACTCTTTCCTTTTTACTTGGGTAGGTCACCCATTACAATAAGACCAAAATTTTTCTGGGTAGGTCACCCATTACAACTCGACCATTCTTGATTAGTACTTAAAAGTGCATTTTTATCAAGGTTTTATATCATCATTTTGCACTTGAAGTATCAATAACTCCTTAACTAAAGCATGTTTTATAATAACATATCTAATAATATAAGATACCTTT
>Ga0307510_10011289_pt1 | contig 10616 bp, 7 predicted proteins | sample 12_EM_MG_FD_207224 | JGI IMG/M metagenome (GOLD analysis project Ga0307510, IMG submission 207224) | Populus trichocarpa ectomycorrhiza microbial communities from riparian zone in the Pacific Northwest, United States - 12_EM | ecosystem: Host-associated > Plants > Roots > Unclassified | place... | reverse complement strand
TTGGAAACAACTACTTGATCCAAGCTGCTCTCAAGCCCTCATGCAAGTAGCCAACTCTATGTACAAAGTGGCTCTCAACATTTCTTCCTGAATTTTTTGAATGAAAGGCTCTAATACCTCAGTAGACCGCAGCAGAAAAGCCGGCTTCTCTCCACCACCCACACTCGAGTATGCCATCAGATCTACAGCAGTGAGTTGTAAATGCTTTCTGGCTTCTCTCGACATTTTTTTCCATTCTGTGCATGATGGACTATAGAAGAATATGTCAGTTTCATCATATATAGCTGACAGCCTGACACCTTGGCTCAAAATTGGCAATATCCACACCCTGAATGTTTATTTCCAGAGGAAAATTGAAAAGACAATGGAATGTAGCTCTTATTCATTCCCCAAGATCATTGGCATTTGCAAGAGAAGACGACAAAGGCACAATTTGTATCTTGTTCTCTATACGACTAGCAATGTATTGCGTCCTAGAGACAATAACCTCCAAGAAGGCTGCCTTGACCCCGATGATAAAAAGACTAAATTGATGAATATACTTGGTTACTCATGCCGTTTCCAGCATAAAGCATCTAATTTCGCCAGAGTTTTGACGAATACTCGAGCCTTTTTTGAGCAACTTCAAGTACATGTTTGTTTCCCCAGTTAATTCAACAACCTGCAAGCCAAGATTTCTACCAAAATCTCTCCTAATCACGATAGCATTCCCTGCAATTTCTTTAAGATGTGCAATATACACTGCACAGATGACACTCTGACAATGCCATCTGTATTACAAAGAACCACTGGAATAAAATGCTTAAAATCTCAACGACGAGCTTCATATGATGGATTTCTCAACACAGTCACGGGCAGAGGCTGCAGGTCCAACAACTCTGTTGGAGGCAGATGCTTTTATGGCAAGATAAGATGCCTAAAAGAGACTAAAATTGTTTGTGAACCAAGCCATTTATCTGACACTACAGGTGGCGATACTCATAGATTGGCACCGTGAAACTCAGCGTGTGGTCCCTGTCAATGTACTGCTCATTAAGCATAAAGTACTGGTGATGAAGAATAGAATCAACATCATTATCCCAAAATGGCTCCGTGTATCCGTGAAACTTGTCCTCCCATTGAAAGTCTGGTGATGCTGTAGGTTCACCCTCATCGCAGTGTGAATTATGGGCTGAACATGTGCTGCAAGGTTTAGCTTTGGGAATTGGTGGATGAAATGTGCAGTGTTCTGTCCATCTTGTGAAAACAGATGAGTTCGGCAATTTCCTGTGATGAAAGATCACAAAACCTTTCCCGGGACAAATCTTTCTTCTCCAGTTTCATCAGAATTTCATTCGAGATCCATGGAAATGGCAAAGAGGAGTTTGGACACATCCTCTTCTAAAAACAATCTCAAGAAGAGCCGGCAGAAGACAACCAGCGCTCTATAAAGAAAACAAAAACGAGTGAACAAAAAGTGTGTACAAATCTGGAACTTAAAAACGAAAAAGGAAAGCAATCAAAACACCAATTAGATGACCACAAACCCAAGTTATGAACACCAGGTCGGAAGTGAATGAAATTTTTAGGGTTTAAGCCTTCAATTTTTAGCTAGTAAATAAATGCTTGCAACAAAACATTATTTTTTTTTGTCAAACTCTTCCAGGTTTAGTTCCTGTCCAGAAGCTTCGCCGGATCCATCTTCTCATTTTGTCTCAACTGTAACATACAAATACTGAAACAGAAAACACAGCTCGATATCTTCCATCGTTAATACATGGATATTTCCCCATGAACAAATATAGTAGTTGCTAGCAAGGCAATGCAATACAATCCAAGTCGGTCACAGGCTAATCCGATCATACTTCACCATTTTTATTTTTATTTTTATTTTTGTTGTCCAAAATAGACATCTACTTTTAGCAAATGAAACAGCACTGAGGATATCCGATAATAAAATTTGCTGGAAGAAAAAACAAAAGGCAAAAATTGTTGGTGGGGTTTCAAATATCTTTCGTCTTTCTCCGAATTAAACTTAATTCCTAAATAATTTATATCCGAACCAAAATAACAAAGCTCATTCATTCGATGAATCGGAGATCACAAAGCGCATATATAAGCAAAATCCAAAGAGATTGATTGGAGAGTGCTTACAGTATAGTAGCGGCTCGAGGCTCTGCTTGCGACAGAAAGAACTAGAAAAGATTCTGGGGTTTTCTTCTACTATTGCTGCTAGTGCTCCATTTCTCTGTTCTGTGAGACCGGACATTAATTGAAACTAAATGATTGCATTTAATTTCTATTATTAGGATCTTTTATTTAAGAATGTACCTAAGACAAGTTCGTTATTATTCTACGTGGACCAGTTCCGCACGGACCACGTGTAAGCCTGTCCATCATCATTATTAGTATTTTGTTTTGTTTTATTTTATCTATTATAACCCATTCATTCGATTCGATATCCAATTGCAAGAGCTGAAGGAGAAAGACCACTGATGGTCATGGCTCTGGCAGTGGCAGTAGTGCATCCACATGTTTCCTTTTCTGCGTCTTCCTCGTCTTTCTTCGCCCATCAAAGAGTCCCCCGCATCTTGTTGTCCAAATCTCGAAGCAACTCCAGTAACAGTACCAGCCTACCAGCTTCCATCTGCAAAGCTTCATGGCAAGAGGTACGTGCTTCCCTCACTCTATGCTACATCCTTAATTAATTTTGCTTTCAATCTAGGCACGGATATATATAATTATTTCTTTTATCTAGTTGTTGAAATTTATATATAATTGTTGGAATTAGCTTGCTGGAGTGGTGATATTCTCAGCAATTCCATTCACGGCTGTGAAAGCCATTGCCAATAGCCCACTTGGAGAGTCTCTCCAGAGGCGATTGGAAGAGAGGAAGAAACTTGCCGTTCAACAATCTTCCAAGTTCAAAGCTTTAGCCCAAAAGGCCCGTAAAGAGAGGTAATTTCGATCGGGGTAAGCATTTTTCCCTTCTTCTTGTTTTAATCATAATTAATACGGACAAGTTAATATAATAAACTTTGAACAGATTAAATGCATGAATGGTGGAATGGAAATTTACTTCAAGTTAATTTATTGTTCCCCAAGAATTCTCATCCCCGAGGTATTCTGATTACTTTGGAAGTCACCTATGTACACCATTTGTTCCACCAGCCTTAAATTGTCACCAAGGAGCTGCTTGACTATTGGTAGCAGCAGCAGCAAAGCACCTCCCTTCCCAGGACTTGGTTTTCGTATAATATCTTCTTTCAAGAATATTGAATAGGTTGCGTGTAGCAGGTTTAAAAGGCATGCGGTACAGATTAATGTTTTTGCTTTGTTGATTGTTCCCTGTTAATTGATTTTCAATCAATGCGAATTTGCAATGTGACAACAAGAAGAATTTTAACTTTCAGCTTCTGGTATGGAGAGGAGCGCCCTAGGTGGCTCGGTCCCATTTCGTACCAGTACCCAACATATCTTAGTGGAGAGCTGCCAGGGGATTATGGCTTTGATGTTGCGGGTCTAGCTGAGGATCCGGTTGCTTTCCAGAGATACTTCAAGTATGCCATTTGCTGTCCTTTTATATCCTCAATCATATGCATGCTGGGCTAGTCGCCATGCTATTCTTTTTAGTTTAACGTGGGTGTCCGGGCCAGCTTGCGCGCACCTCGACTAATTCCACGGGCCCTGAAGTTAACGACCATGTAAGTCTCCAGTGGCTATCATATGAGCAACCACAGGGCTCGAACCTGAGACCACGGAGGGAGCAAACCTCTTGGTCTCAAGCTCTTACCACTAGGCCACCACGGGACAATGTCCTCCGCAATTGCCAATCTGAAACTCAAATCAAATTTTCATCCATAACAAGTCTAGGGGCAACATTTATGTTTCTGGAGTAAGGCGCCATAGCTTGATGCTGAAGATTGCTATCTGAGTATATGCAATTAATTCCTCAGCTTTATATGGATGCCTATAATGGTGTATTTGGTTCGAACTGTTTCTACAATGTTTACCGTGTATTTAATATTTTTTCTTTTATGAACATAGCAAAACAAAGTTCTCTTTTCAAATACTGAATAGTCATTTCCTCAGTTTGATTCCATTTTTGTGCAGCTTTGAAATACTTCATGCTCGCTGGGCTATGCTTGCTGCTCTCGGTGCTCTGATTCCAGAAGTATTGGATTTGTCAGGTGCCTTTCATTTCATTGAGCCTGTATGGTGGCGAGTTGGCTATTCAAAGCTTAAGGCTAGTATATTAACCCTCTCTTTGCATCAATCTTCAAGAGATATTCGTGTTTAAAGATATTCCTAATTCCCTATTCTTGGTTAGTTTTGATCCTAAGAGTCAGAGTCTACCATTCACTTCTTTACTATCTCTTTGTGAAGAGCGAATATGTCCACTGCAGTAGCATGCTGATTTATTTCTTTTGCTTCTTGCTTCTTCAAATTATTACCAGGGAGATACACTAGACTACCTTGGCATCCCTGGACTCCACTTCGCCGGGGGGCAAGGGGTGCTTGTAATTGCTTTCTGTCAAGCCATACTAATGGTAACCACTCTAGCAAGCAGCACTTCGATCTCACCTTGCTTCCTTCTCTTTTAATTTCATGATAAAGATACCTGTGATGCATAACTTTTCTGGGCTCAGGCTTGCAAAATGAGTGATGGATTGTAAATGTATTGGAATCTAAATTCTTTGGTGAACAGGTTGGGCCGGAGTATGCAAGATACTGTGGAATTGAGGCTTTGGAACCTCTGGGAATTTATTTGCCAGGAGATATCAATTACCCTGGGGGAATCCTCTTCGATCCCTTGAACCTCTCCAAAGACCCTGTATCTTTTGAGGAGTTGAAGGTGAAAGAAATTAAGAATGGGCGCCTAGCAATGGTTGCCTGGTTAGGCTTTTACATCCAAGCAGCTTTGACTGGTAAAGGGCCTGTTGAGAACCTTGTCGAGCACATATCAGATCCCCTTCACAACAATCTGTTTTCCACGCTCAAGTTGGTGTAGATATTTCTCTTAGGTGTTCAGAAAGGTACATACGAGGTATCGTTCCTCCGTCGTAGTCCGTCCGTCGACCCAATTAGATCAGAAAGGTACAAAATGCAATATAACCCCGTAGAAAGGTACTGTTGAGTGTTAAGCAAGGTGTCTCTTGCGAATTCAGCATCAAATATCAATGGCTGATTGGTTTTGCTCAGAGCTCATTTGTTTTTGCCAATGTGCCGTCTAGTAAGCATAATTTTAATAGATAGATGCTAGTGATAAATAAGTGGTTAGTGCTTGTGAAAGTTTGTGCACTTTCGGTTTTATGTTTAAGAGATTTTCTTACTCCTTTTTAATTTATCTTTAATTTTAAGACGTAGAGATTATTAACCAAGGGGTGAGTAGGGGATTAGTAACAACGAGCCTTGAAAAGGAATCCTTGTCATCCACGAAATACAGAGTCCGTACATGGATTATGAGCACATGGGGTGTTTAGGTACGATCGATCTAGGCCGACTTGGGGATTGGACCAGCTGACCACTCAAAGGCCTGGTGTGGTTGGTTGGTTGGTTGGTTGGTTGGGCCACCCCCTCTCGAAAGCTATGGTGAGGTGAAGGAACCATGGATGGCCATTAACATGCCATCATCTCGCCTTTTCTTTCTCTCTTTTTTTAAGTAAATCACAACAATCCCTCGGGATTATCATCTGAAACTATTGTTTGGATACATGAAGATTTGACACAAACACCTTCATACTTTAACCGGTATAAAAATCTTATTTTGCACTTAAAAAATAGTTAAATTCAAAAAATATTTCATAATTTGAAAATTAATATAAAAAAAACACTAAGCATAATTATTGATAAAAAAATATTTCATAATTGGAATAATATATATATGACCTTCCATTTAAGTTCTAATTTAAAGCAAAAAACATATTGATAAAAAAAAAAAACTTGAACAAGAAACAAACGATTGAACCAATGGATTTTTTTTACTTGAAGATTTGAAATCATAGAAAAAAAAACATTATCTTCCTTACAATTTAATTTATAAGTCTTCGAAATTGTTTTTTAAATTATTTTTTGTTTAAAAGTACATCAAAATAATATAAAAATATTTAAAATCAAAAATTAAAAGTGCATTTAAACATCAGAATTATACAACACTTTCATTAGGGGAGCTAAATTTCTAAGAGCACAAAAAGGTCAGTCCCCCGTTCTCACTGAAGGTGTGTTTGGGTGGGAGGTGTGGTGGCTTTTTTTAAATATACAATTATTTTAAAGTACAAATCACATCTTTTAAAAGCAAAATATACATTATTTTCATTGGAAAAAAATGATCATACCTTCCACCCAAACACAGACTGAATGGTAGCAAAAGGAGGGAGCAAAGAGTATCAATATCAAGAATTTATTTATTTTCGTGTTTTAAAAATATTTTTATAAAAAATTATATTTTTATTTATTTATTTTTAGTATTTTTAAATTGTTTTACTGTAATAATATTAAAAATAATTTTTAAAAAATAAAAAGATATTATTTTAATATATATTAAAAAAACAATTTAAATAACATCATTACCGTAATCTTGAACATTTTCTAAATAAAGCTACAGATAGTGGACGTTTTCTATATTGTAGTGAAAGTGATGATGGATGTGACTGCTTGTTCTTATCGGATTCCGTGGAATCGTACGGTTCCCTGCTGTCAAATTGTAGAGTATTTCTTGGTGTACAAATACTAGTAAATATACCATACTCCACTTGTTATTGTTTTTTTCTACTACTGTTGATTCGATTTGATTGATGTTCAATTTACGACGTTCCTGGTTAAAACAGCTGGCACTGCATGGTTTTCGTGTTTCTGTAGTGCGTGGGCACGCGGTCTGTACTTTCGTTAGCCACGTGATTCGTTTCGTTCAGCTAAGAAAACACAAAAGCAGTAGTACAAAAAATATATAATACTAATAATTAAAGCTAAGACAATATTATTATTTCTTTACAACACGCTCTACTAATAATAGAAGAAAGACAATGAGTAATAAAATTTTACGATGAAATTCTATTTTTAACCATTAATAGTTATTGTATGCGCCGCTCAAAGTATATGGTAACTTCAAAGTACTAGCAGTTTTTTTAAATTTAAAAATATTATTTAAATATTAAATTATATTATCACCCTCACCCTCAGTCAAACATACAATTAACAAAAATAATTGAGGCTAAAGAATCAAAATACCCCTGGCTATAATTACTTACATTTTTTTAGATTCAATGATGCTTGTTTAATTTGAATGTTTATAAAAATAAAATGAAAATATCGACACACTTGCTTCTGCTATGTTGATTCTTTTATCCTCGCGGATATTTTTATTATTTTACTGTAATTAAAATTATTAAATAAATAAAAATACTACCAACTAGATCTACAATGATTAATAAATCGTGTGAAAATATAAAAAACACCCATATATCAAAGGCAAGTATTTTTTTTTAGGAAGGTCATACACGTCACTTGACTATTATAGTTAATAGAAGAATGTCCATGTTGCTACCTATCTTTTCAGTTGTTTTTTTCTTTATCAATTTCATTATTATTATCATCATTGTTATTACTGTTACTATTAATGTCGTTGTTTGTTGTTATTATTATTATTATTATTACTACGACGACCACCATTATTATTTTATTATTTAACTATATTTGTATTTTTTTGTCTTGATATTGACACACACTACCTGAATCCTATATGTGAATAACTACACCGGATATTATTTTCAGGACCATTCCTATTATATTTCAATTACCTATCTAATATATTCCTATTATAATTAAATATTAATTATATTTTATTAATAGACTACATCTAATACATTTAGATTTATATAATATTTTTATATATTTGATTTTTTATTCCATTTTATTTGAATATAATTTAAATTTATACTCATTTGGAATTTATTAAAAAATACAATTTAGAATTTCTTATAATTTATTATTCTAAATTAGAATTTAGAATTATTCACTAGTACTATTACTACTACTACTGAGACAATAAAAAACATAAACTTGATCTAAAGGATAAAATTATAAATTATAAAACCTTTGACAAAAAATAAGAAAACAAAAGAAAAATAACCTAATTGAAATTAGTATTAATATTATTGAAAAAAAACAAAAAAAAAACTAATATGAGGGATAAAATTAAAAACCATAAAAACATTGACAAAAAAACAAAGGAAACAAATAAGGAATCAAGAGTAGAAGGACCAAATTGAAAAACTTTCATTTACAAATTAGAATTGAAGGATTAAATTGAAAATAAATAAAATTTTAACAAAATAAAAAAGGACAAAAATCAAAAATCAAAATAAAAAGGACTAAATCCGAAACACCAACAAAAATAAGGACCAAAATTGATTTTCTAGGGTATGAGAGAGAAATGAAGGGGGGAAAGGAAGAGTTATTGGTGACAAACCAGCCATTTTTAGATGACGCCCACCACCAATAAAGGAAGAGGAAATAGAGAAGAAACAAATGAGACGACGGAAGCTCATTTTACATCACTGGGAGACGCCGTATGCGTCGCCCAAAATACAAGGTGTCTCGAGCAACTTTTTTGCATTTAAAAATAACAAATTAAATGGTACATTACATTACGACCCTCAACTAAACCAACAATTATAGGAAAAAAAAAAAGAAGAGAAAAAGATGTTAATACCCTTGTTTAAATAGCTTAAATTTTTTATCCTTAAGGTCATATACATAATCTTATTGTATTCTAAAAAAGAAAAAGACAACAACACTCATAGCCTAAAATTTTAGTTTTTTTATATCATAGGGGTATTTTGATTCTTTTATTGTTCATAAATATATTGAATAGATAAAAATACCCTCAAACACATTCATAGCGACTAATGCATCATATGAAAAGATAAAAATACCCTTGGTTCAAAAGTGAGTAATTTTTATTTAGAATGACAAAAAAGTCACCACATTATAGTGGTGAATAGAAAAATATGAGGGAGGCTACAATTTGTTTTCCTTTTGTTTTAGTTGTTTTGTAATTCATGCATTACATGTTTTTTAAATCGTATTTTCATGTAAAAATACTTGATAATTGTCCAACTACAGCTACGCTACAGGCCCATTTAAATTTTTGTTAAACATAAAAAAATATTCAAGTGTCATTAACATATTTTATAGAAAAAGTAAATAAATTATATGGAGGTTGACCCGAATAGACATACTAGTTGACTTTGCAGATTTAAAAACAACTTGAACGACCGGTAAAAAAGTAGCATAACTAGAAAAAATCAAGACGATGTTATTTTTTCAATATTAAGAAGACAACATGTTGGATCTACTTGGATTTAATCGGATCCACCCTAATCAACTCGGGTTAACCTGCCAAATCTTCAATTCAGGTCATGAGACTCTGATAACCCTATAGAAAAAAAATAAAAAAAAATCATTAAGGTCAATTATCAATCAATTCAAAACTGAAGGATGGAATTCAAAACAAAATCTAGTTGAGAAAATAAGTCGAGCCAACTCGGGTTAAAACTAAGAAAACTTAGTCATAAGACCGGGATAATCACACATAAAAAAAATTAAAACAAATTATGAAGTTTAATCCGCAATAAACTTAGTGTTGAATGATGAAATTAAAAAAACAAAAGTCAATTAAAAAAAAGGACATGAAAAAACCATCATAGTCAACTCAAGTTAATCAACCAAACTTGTGACCTAGATCATAAGACTAAGATACCTTTATAGAAATTAAACCAACATAAATTATAAAGTCTAATTTCCAATCAACCTAATATTGAAGGATAAAATTACAATAAAATAAAAAAGAACACCGAGGCAATCGAGTTAACCTGCAACTTAGGTTATGAAACCGTGATAACTCCATAGAAAGTAAATTATAAAAAAAAAATGAAGCACAATCCCCCATTCAACCCAATATTCAAGGATTAAAAAAACAAAAAAAAATATCCCGAGTGAGCTCGGGTTAACTTGTCAAACTAGAATTATGAGACTAGGATAACTCTATAGAAAGAAAATAAATAAAAATCATGAAGTCAATTTCCTAGTGAACCTAATGTTGAAGGAGAAAATTGAAAAAATAATAATTAAAAAGGGAAAAAAAAAGGACCAACTTAGCTAGCCCGCAAAACTTCTTATATAGGTCATGAGACCATGATAACCCCGTAGAAAGCAAATAAAAAAAATATATGAAGTCAAATTCTCAATCAATCCAATGTTGATGGATGAAATTAATAAAAAAAAATCAATTAAAAAAGAACAAAAAATTGAGTCGAGTCGACCCGTGTTAACCTAGCAAACATGTGTCATAAGACTGAGATAATTCCATAAAAACTAAATGAAAACAAATTATGTATTTCAATATTCATTAAACCCAATATTGAATGATGAATTTATATAAAAAAAAAACATCAAAGACCAAATTGTAAAATGCCAAAGTATTTCATTGTCCATTATTATAGTGAAATGCTTAAACCTTTCAGTATACCTTGAGAATCAAACTATAAAAAGCCAAAACATTTAATTGTTCGTCACCATAGTGAAATGCCCATGTTTTTTAGTATATGTTAATGATAATTATTAAATAGGTGAGGTGT
>Ga0307510_10011288_pt1 | contig 10618 bp, 4 predicted proteins | sample 12_EM_MG_FD_207224 | JGI IMG/M metagenome (GOLD analysis project Ga0307510, IMG submission 207224) | Populus trichocarpa ectomycorrhiza microbial communities from riparian zone in the Pacific Northwest, United States - 12_EM | ecosystem: Host-associated > Plants > Roots > Unclassified | place... | reverse complement strand
TCGGTATCGTGAAGAAGAACGCGATCATGATGATCGACTTCGCCATCGAGGCGAAGCGCACGGGCATGAATGCCCACGACGCCATCCGCCGCGCCTGCCTGCTGCGCTTCCGCCCGATCATGATGACTACCGCCGCGGCACTCCTGGGCGCCTTGCCGCTGGCCCTGGGCAACGGCATCGGTTCGGAACTGCGCCGTCCGTTGGGCGTGTCGATCGTCGGCGGCCTGCTGCTCAGCCAGCTGGTTACGCTATACACCACGCCGGTGATCTACCTGTACATGGAACGGGTTTCCGACTGGATCGAGGCGCGCCGGGAGCGGCGAGCCATCGCCCGCGACGCCGCCAGGGGACTGGCGTGATCCACCCTCCGTCGCGCATGGCGCGACGTGCCGGGGTACCCTTTGATCGCCGGGCGGGTAACCGCCCGGCGAAGCCTTTTCCGGGCATCGACGTTTTTCGGCGCATCCTGGCCATGCCGTCGGCCGCCCCTTAGATTCCCCAAAGCATGAATATTTCCGGTCCCTTCATCCGCCGCCCGATCGGTACGAGCCTCCTGGCCGCGGGCGTCTTCGTGGTCGGCATGATCTGCTACGGCCTGCTGGGCGTGGCGGCGTTGCCGGACATCCAGTTCCCGGCGATCTTCGTGCAAACCAGCCAAAGCGGCGCCGACGCCAACACCATGGCGTCCACGGTGGCGGCACCACTGGAGCGCCACCTGGGCCAAGTGCCCGGTATTTCCACGATGCGCTCCAATAGCTCGGAGGGTCGCACGTCGGTCTTCATGATCTTCGACCCGGAGCGCAACATCGATGCCGCGGCCCGCGACGTGCAATCGGCGCTCAATGCCTCGCAGTCCGATCTCCCCGCCGGGTTGCCGCCGCCGAGCTACCAGAAGGCCAACCCGAACGACGATCCGGTGATCGCCATTGCGCTCACCTCCGACACGCTGGCTCGTGATGCGCTGTACAACATCGCCGATTCGCTGCTGGCCCAGCGCCTGCGCCAGCAGGTCGGCGTGGCAAGCGTGGACATCTATGGCAGCGCCACGCCAGCGGTGCGCGTGGACGTGGACCTGCAGCAGCTGAACTCCATGGGCCTGACGCCCGACCAGCTGCGCAATACCCTCACCGCCGCCAACGTGACTTCCCCGCAGGGGTTCCTGTCCGATGGCCGTACCACCATGGCGGTGGTGGCCAACGACAACATGCACAGCGCGGCGGACTTCGCCAAGCTGATCATCGCCAACAACAACGGCACGCCGATCCGCCTTGACCAGGTGGCCAAGGTGTACGACGGCCAGCAGGACGCGCAGCAGGCGGCCTGGTTCAATTCGAAGTCCGCCGTGTTGATGTACGTGTTCAAGCAGTCCAACGCCAACGTGATCCAGACGGTGGACAACATCCGCGAACAGCTGCCGCAGATGCGCCAATGGTTGCCGGAAGGCGTGAGGCTGCAGCCCTTCTTCGACGGCACGCCCACCATCCGCGCCTCGCTGCATGAGGTGGAGGCCACGCTGCTGCTGAGCCTTGCCATGGTGGTGATGACCATGGCGCTGTTCCTGCGGCGGCTGGCGCCCACGGTGATCGCGGGCCTGGCCGTACCGCTGTCGCTGGCCGGCGCGTTCCTGATGATGTACATCTTCGGGTACACGCTGAACAACCTGTCGCTGCTGGCGCTGGTGATCGCCATCGGCTTCGTGGTCGACGACGCCATCGTGGTGATCGAGAACGTCATCCGCCACATGGACGAGGGCCTGAGCCGGCGCGAGGCTGCGTTGCTCGGGGCGCGCGAGATCGGTTTCACCATCGTCTCCATCACCGCCTCGCTGATCGCCGTGTTCATCCCGTTGTTGTTCGCCACCGGCATCATCGGCATGTTCTTCAAGGAATTCACCGTGGTGCTGTGCTCGGCCATCGCGGTGTCGGCGCTGGTATCGCTCACGCTTACCCCGTCGCTGTGCGGCCGGTTCCTTACCCATCATTCGCGCCGGCCGCCCTCGCGCCTGAGCCGCGGCATCGAGCGGTTCCTCGACGGCATGCTGGCGGTGTACCGGCGCTCGCTGGACTGGACCTTGCGACATGCGCTGCTGATGGCGCTCACGCCGCTGGTGTTGATCGGCATCACGGTCCTGCTCTCGCGCATGGTCACCACCGGCTTCTTTCCGCCGCAGGACACCGGCCTGATCTGGGGCCGCGCCACATCCGGCGCCACCGTCTCGTTCGACGAGATGGAAAAACGCATGAACCGCCTGACCGAGATGCTCCGTGCCGATCCTGATGTCGCTACGGTGGGCGCGCGCCTGGGTACCAGCCGGCAAGGCACCAGCGGCAGCTTCAGCATCGGCCTGAAGACCCTCGCCCAGGGTCGCCAGGACACCACCTTCGACGCGGTCGCGCGGTTGTCGGCGAAAGCCGCCAAGTTCCCCGACCTCAACCTGCGGCTTCGCGCCGTGCAGGATCTCCCCACCGGCGGCGCCGGCGGCGGCTCGAGCCAGGGCGCGCAGTACTCGGTATCGCTGAAGGGCAACGATCAGGAAACCCTGCAGCTATGGCTGCCCAGGCTGCAGGCGGAACTGAAGAAAAGCCCGCTGCTGCGCGATGTGGGCACGGATGTGGACGACGCGGGCCTGCGGCAGAACCTGGTGATCGACCGCGATGCGGCGTCGAAGCTGGGCGTGACCGTGGGCAATATCGATTCGGCGTTGTACGACGCCTTTGGCCAGCGCTCGGTGTCCACCATCTATTCGGACATCAATCAGTATTCGGTGGTGATGAGCGCGCTACCGGCGCTGGCAGCGACGCCCGATGCGATCAACCGGATCTACGTGCGCGGCACCGGTGGCGCGATGGTGCCGATCACGGCGGTCACCAAGCAGATGCCGGGTCTTGCGCCTACGCAGGTGGTCCACGAAGACCAGTACACCACGATGGACATCAGCTTCAACCTGGCACCCGGCATCAGCATGGGCGAGGCCACCCAGGTGATCCAGAAGACCATCGACAACATGCGCCTGCCAGGCGACATCCGCATGGACTTCGGTTCCGACTTCAAGCGGTTCCAACAGTCCCAGGGCGACATGCTGTTGCTGGTACTGGCGGCGATCATCACGGTCTACCTGGTGCTGGGCATGCTCTATGAGAGCCTGATCCATCCGGTGACGATCCTTTCCACCTTGCCAGCCGCGGGTGTCGGCGCCCTGCTGGCGCTGGTGATCACCGATACCGACCTTTCGGTGATCGCGATGATCGCGCTGGTGTTGTTGATCGGCATCGTGAAGAAGAACGCCATCATGATGATCGACTTCGCCCTGGTGGCCGAACGCGAACACGGTAAGCATTACATGGAGGCCATCCGCGAGGCCTGCCTGGTCCGCTTCCGGCCGATCATGATGACCACGATGGTTGCCATCCTGGCCGCCTTGCCGCTGGCCATCGGCCTTGGCGAAGGCTCGGAACTGCGCCGGCCGCTGGGTATCGCGATGATCGGCGGCTTGCTGGTATCGCAGAGCCTCACGTTGCTCAGTACGCCTGCGCTTTACGTGATTTTCTCGTGCCTGGCGGAACGGGCGCGCAAGCGCAAGCAGGCACGGCTGACACGCCGTGCCGCTCGCCGCCGCTCGGCGCCTGCCGAGCAGCTTTTCAAGACTCGTTGAATCAGGGTTCGGGCAAGTGCATGGAGGCTATGGCCTGCCGAGCCGCGGCTCCATAAACCAGACCCCACCGATCGAAAAAGAGGCTGAGGTCCCGCCCAGCGGCGCGACTGGCCTCGATCACGAACCAGTCGATCTTCTGTTGGCTAGTGCGGAAGATACCGCCGTTGTCGCCATAGTTGAAAGCCGTGCGGTAGGTTTTGCCCAGATGGGGCATGACCTTGGGATAACTGAAATCGATCTGGGCAAACAGGCCCAGTTTCTTGAATTCATTGAGGCCGCCAGCACTGAACGTGTACTGCTGCCCTGAGTCGATGAAGTGTCGGACGGCATCGGGCCGACGCTCGAGGTACGCGAGCTGCCCATGGCAGTTTTTTGGGGGCACATCGCCACGGAATAACTGGCAGGCGGCAAGGGAGTAGATGTTGACAGTGACCTCCCCGAGGCCTCCCCAACCCCAACCTTGCTGATTCTGATGGCCAAATTCGTGCCATTCGCCCCAGCTCGTCGATGCCGATGGGCGACCGGGGAAGCCAATGTTCACGACGCCCAAACCGCCTGCGGACGAGCAGCATTTATCGTAGTTGGCGGCGACCAGGCCCTGGGTCGGTAACGCGAAAAGGTTGGTCCCGTCGTAGCCATTGACCACGTCGTAGACGACTGAGGTTACCAATTGCTCGCGCATTAAACGGCCGATGTCGGCGTCCTTGGCGCGGGCTGCTTTAGGCGCTGCAATCGAACTGCGCGTACGGCCACTGAAGGTAACCACGGTTCCCATGACATTGGGTGATGTCGCGATGGCTTTCCATGCGGATGCCGGCGTCACGCCAAACACGTACATCGGCATGGGAGCACCTCCTGAAAGCACGGTCACTTCCACATCGTGGCCGTAGAACGGCATGTCTTTGGAAGGGTCCTGGCACGTCACTATTACAACTCCCTTGGCGGGCGCGACGAATGTGGTGGTGCCGGGACGGATGCCCTGGGCACCGGTTTCGTGCAGCAACGATGGCCCCGTGCCTACGGCGGCTGCGCAGCCCACGCCGGCCGGAAGATCGGCAGGAACTTTCAGTACCATCGATTCCCCGCGGTCGAGCGTATAGGGAAGGGCGAAATGGGAGTTCTTGCCCTGGGTGGTATTGCGGTCGCGGCCGTTGGCATGGCTTTCGGTCACCGGAATATGAAATACGCCGGAATCTTCCGCTGAGTAGATGCGAAGCGTGCGACGCAGCCAGTGCAGCGGGTCGGCGAGATTGTTGGCCTGGTCGGCTCCATCGGAGGGGCTGCGGGCAAGATCATCAGTGGACAAGCCAAGCGAGGCCAGTGCATCGGTGAACCCTGTCGAGTTCGCATGCGATCGCCACCAGCCGGGTTCGGCCGGGGGCTGGAGGGCGGCGCCCTGGGCTTGGATCGTTGAAGCAGCGGCAAGCAGCGAACCTGCCAGGGCAACGCGAAAGGTAAAGTGCATGGGACAATTTTTCGTGGGGGAGAAGTAGACATTCTCCTTCCGGCACGAATGCAGCCTAAGGCGGTGATCACCGCCCTGACATGCAGTCTTTGACCGTGGCAAGGCTCAGATAAACGGTAGGGCGCTGTCAGTCGTTCGGTTGCGCGGGCTGGCGAAGCGTCTGCCGCACGCTGGGCACTGCGCCGGTGCGCACGCCCAGTTCATGGGCGACGTCCACCAGTCCCAGGGTGCGGGCAACATCCCCTGCCGTGCGTCCAAAGGCATCGGTGGCGCTGCGATCGGCACCACGCGCCATCAGCGTGCGCGCCGGCGGCAGCAAGGCATGCATGGCGCAGGCGTGCAGGGCGGTGACGCCGCGTTGGTCGGCGTGGCCCATGTCGGCACCGGCATCGAGCAGTGCCGGCAGCAAGGCGCCCAGATGGGTGGCGTCGCAGCCCGTGCCTGGCCGCTTGTGCGCGCCGAGCAACAGCAGCAGCGCCGTCTTGCCTTCGTTGTCGGCGTGGTTGATGTCGGCCTTGCGGCTGATCAGCACGTCGAGCAGGCGGCGCGAACGCAGGCTGTCGCTGCTTTCGAAACAGTACTGGGCGGCGGCGTGCAGCGGCGTGTGGCCGCTGCCGTCGTGGGCATTGATGTCCGCGCCGGCATCCACGAGCGCCTCGACGATCTCCGGATAGCCCATGGCCGCGGCAATCATCGTGGCGGTGGTCTCGCCGGGCAGGCGCTGGTCGACGGCTACGCCGCGCTCAAGCAGCAAGGCCACCAGGTTTTCGCGTCGCGCGGTCACGGCCGCCACCAGCGGCGTGGCACCCGTGGATGCGGCAAGCGCAAGATCGGCCCCGGCATCGAGCGCTACGGCGGCGACCTCGCGGTGACCGGCGCCGCAGGCTCGCAGCAGCGCCGTGGCACCCTTGTCGTCAGGGGTGTCGATGGCGAAGCCGAGGTCGAGCAGGCGGCGCACGGCCTCCGCGTCGCCGCTGGCGGCGGCCTGTGGCAGGTCGTTGGCGCGAAGAGGCCGGCGGGGCAGCGGCCAGCGGCTCCAGCTTAGCCAGCGTTCGACATCCGCCTGGCCCATGGCCACGCCCAGCGGGGTCTCGCCGTGGGCATCGGTGGTTTCCGGGTCCGCGCCATGGGCTACCAGGCTGCGCACGCGCTCAAGGACACGGTTGCCTGCTTCCAGCGCGGCGAACAGCGGCGTGCGGCCCTGGGCGTCGCGTGCGTTGGGATCGCCGCCGCGGGCCAGCAGTTCGGCAAGTACGCGAGGGTGTGCGGCTGCCGCGGCCACGTGCACGGCGCTGCGCAGACGGCCATCGACACCAAACGGATCCGCGCCCGCGCCGAGCATGCGCAGCAGCAGCGAGGCTTCCGTGTCAGTGTCGCCCATGCGTGCGACCGCCTGCAGGAACAATCCCGCGCCCGCTGGCGTGGCACCGGCGTCGAGTAACTGGGCGACGGCCTCCTGCGACGAGGGGAGCTGCGGTACCAGTGCATCGAAAAGGCGCCGGCCAAGCACGTTGGCCGTGCTTTCGTCGTCGCCATCGGTTTCTTCATCGTTGCGCAGGCGCGGCGCGCCCAGCCGCGCCTCCGCCTCCAGGCCGTGCTCGAGCAACCAGGCCCGGCTGGCACCCAGCCCGGGCGCCGACAGTTCCAGGTACATCGCGGCCAGTTGCGAGGCCGGCCATTCACGCGCGCGGCGCGCAAACGTGGATGCCACGGCCCAGTGGCCGAAGCGCAAGGCATCGAGCAGATGATCCGGCGAATCGGCGCCGGCTTCAGGCACCACGGCATCGCTCATGCTGGCTGGGAGCGGTGTCTCTGGATCGAGCAGGGCGACCAGATCCCAACGGCCGGCGGCGGCGGCGTGGTCGAGCGCGCTGCGTCCATCCATGCCCGCTTCGCGCGGCTGTGCGCCGAGGGCGAGCAGCGCACGCACGGTTTCGGCGCGGGCCTGCGGCGACTGGCAAGCCAGGGTAAGGGCGTCGCGGCCATGGCTGTCGCGTGCGCGCGGATCGGGCGTGGCCTGGGCCAGGAGTTCAACGATGCGTGGCGCGCCGGCGCGCGCGGCTTCCATCAACGCGGTGCTGCCGCGGCGGTCGGCCAGGCCCACGTCGGCTCCGGCACCGCGCAAGGTGCGGCAGATCCGTTCGTGGCCTTCGGCCGCGGCCACCATCAGGGCGCTGCGACCGTGGCTGTCGGTGGCGTTCACCGCGGCGCGGTGCTTGAACAGGATGCGCACGCCTTCGTCGTCGTCTTCGGTGATGCCGGCGGCGGCGACCAGGGCGGGCTCGCCATCAACCGGCGTGGCCTTGGCGCCGTGCTCGAGCAGGAAGCGGGTGAGGTTCCAGTTGGCGGCGCGGCAGGCCGTGGCCAGTGCGCTATACCCCGCCTTGTTCAAGGCGTTCAGCGGTGCGCCGGCATCGAGCAGCATGGCAGCGATCGTCGGTTCGCCACAGAGCACCGCGCCATGCAGCGCCGTGTTGCCTTCACCGTCGACGGCCGCGGCATTGGCGCCATTGGCCAGGAGGGTCATGACGGCGTCGGCGCGGCCGTGCCAGCTGTCGCGCGAGGCGGCCAGCAGCGCGCTGCTGCCTGCGTGCACGCGGTTGACATCGGCGCCGCGGGTGATCAGCGCGCGCAACAGGCGTACATCGGGCATCAGCGCCGCCAGCACCAGCACGGTGCGCTGGTCGCGGTCACCGGCGCGCGCGGCGGTGTTGGCATCAGCGCCGGCTTCGAGCAGGGCAAGCGCGCGATCGATGTCGCCGCCGCGCGCGGCTTCAAGCAGGTCGTTGTCCAGTTCCGCCTGGGGCTTGCCAGCGGGTATGGGAGCGGCCGGCCGGGGCGCCTGCGCAGGGGCGGCGCCGGCAGTAAACGCCGGTTCCACTCGCGGCGCCTTGCCCGGTTTCCCGACCTTGTGCGCCGTGGCCGTGCTGCCACTGCGCGCCATCGATCCCTGCGGACGCTTGCGTCCTTCGCACAGCATCGCGCGCAGCGTGCGGTTGGCGATCACCATGCAGCCCAGCGGCAGCAGCACCAGGCCATAGATGGCCAGCGCGCTGATGCGCAGTTCCGAAGGCAGTACGCCGTAGAGGCCGGTGAGCGCCACGGCGGCGAACGAAAGTATCAGCAGCGCCATGGCTGCCGGCAGGAAATGCGAGAAGAAGCGCTCCTCGGCCGACAGGTGCCGGCCGAAGGCGATGCTGCGCGCCACCGCGGTGAATATCCACGAGCCGTCTTCCTGTTCGGGGTAGGCATCGTCCCAGACGAAGACCAGGCCGAAGGCGGGCCATATCCGCCACAGCGAGGCCAGGGCCACCACCAGCGCCGCGGCCAGCAGCAGCGCCCCGGAAAGGCTGGGCTCCTGGATCAGGCGCACCAGCGGCCAGGCCACCAGCAGGAACATCACCGCGGTATAGCTGGTGAACATCACCATGTGCGCGGCGCCGCGGCGCAACAGCGTGCGGGCGAAGCTGGGTTCCGGATCGAAGCCGATGGCGTGGCATACCGCGCCCATCGCCAGGGCGTTGGCCAGGAGCAGGGGTATCAGCACCACCGGATGGGTCGACCATCCTGCCAGGGCAACGGCGATCAGCGCCGGCAGGAACCACGGGAGGGACTTGATAAGCGGCGGCCGGCGCCGTGGTTTGATTCTCGACATACGCACGAGTATACGGAAGCGCGAACACGCCTCGCGGTAACCGAACGTTAACCTTGAAATCTTCCCGCGGGGATTATTCGCGCGGTTTGCGCAGTGCCTCGCGGTAGTGCTGGTTGCCCACGGCCAGGGTGTCGCCCGGGGGAATCTGCAGATGCCAGCCGCGCTCGGCAAGATTGGCCAGCACTTCCCTGGTGTCCTCCTGGGGAAGGCGGCGGCTGTCGTCCAGTTCCAGCTCCATGGAGAAGCGCAATTCCCCCAGCATGAGGGTGAGCGGTTCAGGCAGCACGTCGAAGCCGCCGCGCGTTTGCAACCATACGTAGGTGTTGGGCTTGCGCTGGCTGGCGTAGACGAAGCACTGCATGGGCAACCCCGTGTTTCGTGTTGGCTGGCCTGACAAGCCTAACAACCCTGCGCCCCGGATCGAAGCGTTAGATGGTTATACCCGATCGAAGCCAAGAGCCGCGTCTCATTTTGTTGCACCGCCACTTGCGCTAACGAAAAGTTCACGGCACAGTCTCGCCCGGGATTGTCAAACGCGCGTATGAACGCGCTGTTACACGGGGCCTAGGGCCCCTGGGCAGTCCCGCCTCGAACTCATAAGAACAAACTGGCAGGAGTCCACAAATGCAGATGTCCCTTACCCGCCGCGCCTGGGCGGTTCGCCCGCTGGCATTTGCCGCCCTCTCCGTTGCCATCGCCGGCGCACTGGTTGCCCCCCGCGCCGCCGACGCCAGCGCGTTCCAGCTGAAGGAAAACAGCGCCAAGGCGCTGGGTACCGCCTTCGCCGGTTCCGTCACCGCCGGCAACGATGCCTCGGTGATCGTGAACAACCCGGCCGCGATGACCATGCTGGACGGCAATACCTTCCAGGCCGACGTCACCGCCATCAATTTCAGCACCAAGTTCTCCGGTAGCTCCACCGATGCGCTGGGCCGCCCGATCGCCGGTTCCAACGGCGGCGATGCCGGCACCACCATCCCGGTGCCCGCCATGTACTTCCAGTCCAAGGTGTCCGATCGCTGGCACGTGGGCGTGGCCCTTACCGCGCCGTTCGGCTTCAAGACCGACTACGACAACGATTTCACCGGTCGCTACAGCGGCCTGAAGTCCGATTTCAAATCCCTCGATGCCACGCTGTCGGCGTCGTTTGATGTCACCGACACCTTCACCCTGGGTGCCAGCGCCATCGCCCAGCGCACCAGTGCCGAACTCACCAGCGCGATCAACTTCAACGCCGTGGGCCTCGGTATCGTGCAGCAGGGTGCCGCCGCCGGCGCCATCCCGCCGCAGGCCGTGCCGACCTACCTGGGCGTCATCGGCGCCGTCGTGCCCCCGGGCACCGATGGCCAGGCGAAGATCAAGGGCGACGACTGGGCCTACGGCTGGCAGCTGGGTGGCTTCTGGAAGCTCACCGCGCAGGATCGCTTCGCGCTGAACTACCACTCGAAGATCTCCCACACGCTCGAAGGCACGGCCAACTTCCAGGTGCCGGCCCAGGTGCAGGGCCTGCTCTCCAACCCGCTGGTCGCCCCGCTGCTGGGCACCGGCCAGCCGCCCTTCACCCACACCAGCGGCACCGCCGACTTCACCACGCCGGCCTTCGCCACCGCCAGCTTCTGGCACCAGGATGAGAAGTTCGGCCTGGGCATGGACATCTCCTGGACGAAGTGGGATTCGTTCAAGGAACTGGCCGTGCAGTACGGCAACCCGTCACAGCCAGCCACGGCGGAAGAGTTCAACTGGCGCAACACCTGGTTCGCCTCGGTCGGTGGCGAGTACTACGCAACCGACAAGCTCACCCTGCGCGCCGGTGTGGCCGTGGACACCACGCCCACCTACAACGCCA
>Ga0307510_10011287_pt1 | contig 10618 bp, 10 predicted proteins | sample 12_EM_MG_FD_207224 | JGI IMG/M metagenome (GOLD analysis project Ga0307510, IMG submission 207224) | Populus trichocarpa ectomycorrhiza microbial communities from riparian zone in the Pacific Northwest, United States - 12_EM | ecosystem: Host-associated > Plants > Roots > Unclassified | place... | reverse complement strand
TGTATGAGGGGTGAGGGGTGCCAGGGCGGGCGTTTGTGTCCTGTCCTTGAGTCCAATTTGCGGCTCACGCACCTGCGGAAGGCGTGAAACACGATTCAGACTACTCTGGGTCTGCTCCGTGGTCAAAATTTTTTGCTCTCTTTCCTCTTTGCGAGGCCTTGTTTGTTTTGGGGGCGGACCTGGTGTTTGTGGTGAGTTGTTTGCAATTCATTAATGCGATCTTCCCCGTTTATCCCTAGAATTTTTGAATTACCAGTACAATTGCTGTTTTTGAATACGGATACGATGTGTTTCTGAGATGGATGGCACTCAACTTGGGACCTCACCTTCCATAATATCTGAGTACCACTTACAGTACTATACTTTCAATTCAACTAGGTACGCCCCGTGGCGTAGAATTGTGACTCAATGGTGTGAACCAACATGTGGAAATGTATTCTCATGCTATCCTGCTCCTACTCTCTAGCATGACCGTAACCTCTAAGGTATCGGACTGAGCCCCCTTTCAACCTATCTCGCCTCACACACCCAGTTGGATGGGCTTGTGCCGTAAATCGGCCTAGTTGGATGCGGCGAGCACCATAGTAAGAGTCCAGTTGGATGGACATTCACCGCGCCGTGATGCAACGAAGCTTGTTTTATGCCCCCGTATTCGTTTCGGCGCGAAGTGCGTCTTCAGCCGCCTTCAGAGCGTCCGCGAACACCTTGTGCAGCCAGCCAGCGTCCTCCAACCCGATGCTAACGCGTACGAGCGACGCAGGCACGCCGTACTGCGCCGCCCAATCGAGCTCCCCATAATGCGCGAGGATCGTGTACGGGCACGCGAGGGTGAAATTGGTGCCCAGGCTGGGCCCCTTGGCGCACGCAAGCGCGTCGTAGAACGCCTCTGCAGCGCGCTGCCCCGAAAACGCGAGCGAGAAGAGGCCGCCAAAGCCGCTGCTGGACGGACGCCGCCGCCGCCGCGCGGCGTAGTGGGCCGCGGTTTGCCATTTGGGGTAGAAGATCTCTGCGATCGGCGAGGAGGAGGGGGACGGCTCGTGGGCTTGCGAGGCCGCGTGCAGGAAATCGCACACGCGCTCGGCGTTCGCGTCGATTTGTGCCGCGCGCTGTGAGAAATTCCGCGAGTTGCGTTCCATGAAGATCGCGTCTTCGTCGTGGTAGATGTCTTCGTATCTCGTGAGCAGCAGCTCCTTTAATGTGGCATAGTGCTTCCGCGACGGGTTCAAAAGCAGACTGCGAGTTGCGGGCTCAACGGGGGTTCCGTGGAAAGGGAAGAACGCTACTGCGTACCTGCCGCCCATGACATTCGAGTCCCCGCTGAAAATCTTTGTCAGGCTCGTTACCACTATGTCCGCAAATGGCAGCGTTTCGACATTGTTGAAGTTGCCGATGGTATCGTCCACAATCACGAGGAAGTCGTGCTTGTCGGAGAGCGTTCGCAGACGCTCGAGATCTGGCGAGCGTAAAAGCGGGTTCGAAGGAAATTCGGTGAAGAGGGCGACAACGGGAGGCTCGTGGGGATTTTGTGCTCGTTCTGTTACCAGAAGTGTCTCTAGCTCGTCGATGGAAGAGTCTAAACCATGGCCCAAGAAGTGGCAACCAGGACCCCACTTCTCCAAGACCTTGAGGGTATCGGTGTAAGGAAAGCTAGAGACAAAAGGCGCAGGTGTTAATAGAACATCCAACAATACAGATATAGGAACCCCAACCCGAAGCAGACGCTCTTCTTTTCACCCTTAGCGTCCAGAGCAAGTTGACGTGCGCTCCAAATGGCGCTCATGCCACTTGGGAAGAGGTATACATCGTCCTCCGTGACCGCGACGCCCCGAACGCTCTGCGAAACCTCAACCTCTCCGTCGACGGCGCTCTCATCGCGTACGAGCACGCCGGCAATGCGGCGACGCAGGGCACGTTTCGCCTGTTTAGCCGCGGCGACGTCGAGATTACGTCCGTAGCGCTGCTCGACGTACACACACTGGTCCTCTTCGAGCGGCTGCGCATCGCCCGAAGAAGACGAGCCCGAAGGATGGCGCGACATCGTCTTGGGGGCGTAGTGGCGGTGGGCCATGGGCTTGAGACGCGTCGGGGTCGGCGGGGGCGACGCCCCCGCGGCGAGCGCGGCGAGGACGCGCGTGGCGAAGCGGCTCGAGATGCCCAGCCCCGTGTGCTGCCAGAATTGCCTGCCCAGGGCCGACTGGCTCTCGGGGAAGAAGACGGGGAAGACAGAGAGGGAGTCGGAGAGGCAGTGCTGCACGACGCGGGCGGTGACGACGCCGCGCGCGGCCAGGAAGGCGCGGCATGCTTCGGCGGATTTGCGGGACGGGAAGAGGAGGGATGTTTCTTTGAACGTGCTGAATTTTTGTTCGAGGAGGGAGGAGAGCTGCGAAAAGGACAACGTGGGTAGTGGTGAGAAGGGAAGGGGAGAGAAATTTTGCACGCTGTACTGGCGCCCGTTCGCTGGGGAAGTCGAGCGGCTCACCTTCTTGATGTTCGCGTGTATGAGTGTATGAAAAAGCGCGGATACCCCGTCTGCATGGCATCCAGAACCCGTGCCTCGCCTTCTTCATATCCAACATTATCGGCCCATTCTGGTAGTGAGACGGAGGTGGCATGGTCTGTGAAGGCAGGAATCGGATTACCGAGGGGGTTTTGTAGAGCCGTCAGTGTTAAGATAATGTGTAATGCGCGAGGCAGAGTGACCTTGGGGAGGACTGGGAGGAGTACTGTCCTTTACTATCACGATAAGGAGAATTTCTTATCTCGAGGTGTGGTGCACGATGACTCATAACATATCGCGTACTCAAGCTCTCACGAGCAGCAAACATTTGATTTGAGTATAATACAGCTGCATGGAATATCGGGGCACTCAGGGTAATATCAAGGTCCCCCGCATGACAAAAAAAATCGAGTCCATCACTCGTCAAGTCACCCTTAACCCGCCGGCATGCCCGATACTCCCCTTGGACGCGCTGCGCACGAGGCCCGCGGAGCTGCCGGATGCAGAACCGAGGCTTGAAGTCGACGATGCCCGCTTATGACGTTGCATTCTCCCCAGATCCACGTTGGGGGACGTTGGCGATAGGGCAAAGAGCGAAAGGACTACCACTCAGGTGTCAACACCACTTGTCTCCGGGATTACCTGCGTGGGGAATCACTTACTGCGACGATCGAGACGAGGCCACATAGGGGTCCACATAAACCTCCGGACGGGGAAGCAGACCCAGGTGTCTCGGCGATCACGAACAGGCGATGTGAATTGGCTGGGGGTGCGAAGGCTTTGAACCAGGGTCAACATATAAAACGTCGATGAACGTACTTGCGAGAAGTTTTTGAATCGTATAGGCCAATGCGGAGGATTGGAACACGCTGTATACTGTATGACCGCATGTGAGGACTCTGTCCAGGTATTTGAGAAGAAAGCAAGACCGGAATATCTGTTGGCCCCATCCGTCCACCCTTGAGGCATCTGAAAAGTGGTAGGATCAGGGTGGCAAAACGCGATGGAAATGCGAACAGGACCTTGATTTGTGAAACAAGCTGCTGGATAGGCATCGTCAAGATTTGGTTGCTTTGCCAGGGTACGACCGTCTGGGCGCATAAACTCATCAACAACGACTGAGCGTATGCCGACACGCTCTGCACCAACCTGTCCGACATCCGTGACACTGATCGCGCTCAACAAGCCTCCACCTTCCTCTTCCAACACCACGACGCTACTGACTCCCAGCTCGCTCATCATCCGCATCGCGTCGAGCACGCTGTTTCCCGAACGGACCGCTACGACCTCAAAATGGAGGTTCAACGACGGGAGAGGCAGCGAGCCGAGCGGATTGGAGACATAGCGGAGGAAGGATGAAGAAGGCTGGATCGAAGGGAGCGGTGGCGTTGCACCGCTCGACGAATGAGCAAAGGCGTTGAAGTATGCGAGTAGGCGTCGATCGGAGATCATGCCTAGGTGCGACTCGGGGGACCCAGCTGGCGACTCGACGAGCACTAGATAGACAATAAGGAACAGAGTCAGGTTCGTATGAAAACCTAACCACGTACTGCACTGTGTGCCGGAGGAAAAGATGGCAAGAAGGGCGTAGACGGACGCATCGTGCGGGAGTTCTACGAGAGGACTTTTTTCGGAAAGACCTGTAAAGGCGAGGTGGATAGGCCGACTCAGTAGGACCGCCAGCCCAGCAAGGGGCGATAAGTGGATGGGTGACGTGGGGACAACGTACTGCTGACGAGCCGCACCGGAACATGGCTGGCCTTTGAGGCTTCCAGAATCTGAGCGACGCGCGGACGCCCTTGCAAGTGTCGCGTGCACGTGCGAATTAGAGTCAAGCCGTCCCCTCTCTTGGCTTTGCCCATCCTTTTTGACGCCTGTCAACTCGCTCTCAATGCCGTTCTTCGTAGACCAAAAATCTCTATCAACCCACAGACTCTTTACAATCCATCTGCGCGTGTCGTCACGAGCCCAAAAAGAACGCACATGTTCCAGTCCCATGCCAAACGTTATTCCAACGACGGGGCTTCTCAATCCCCATTCTCCGACTGAATATCCCGCCTAACATTTGCTTACCGTCCTGTGTCCCCTCTCTTCCCGCTCCCCAGATCCACCTCCTCGACTCCTTCTGTACGGTTTTCCAATACAAATCTCCGTCTTTTTCCTATCGTGCCCTTGGCTCTAACATGACAAATCATTCTTCGGCGAGTTGTGAAATCACCCAGCGGTGCCCTCCTACCTTTTAAGAGGTGCCTCATGACCTCCTCGCCAACTTTGTAGGTCGCCGATTCTTCAGCTTCTGATCCCTCACCGTTGACTTGTCCGAGCGAGTATCTCAATACAACCTCGCCCGCGCAAACCGGTGAGGTGACTATCGTAAATCGGCGGTTGTCCACAAGGTACCACCTTCTTTTCAACATGCCACCCTTCCTTCTTTCATTATGACTGTGTGTGCAGGGCTAGGCTACCAACAACTACTGTCCACGAACGTGGTCTTCCTATCTCCTCCGTCTTCATTTAGCTATCTAATTCAAATCGTGATCGGCTGGCGCCACTTCTATTCTTGAGACGTTCGTCCCGAACTTCTCTCCGGCGTGGCTTATGCCACTTACGGTGCCTCCCGTCCCATCTCAACCGTGCCTTATGCGTCCAATCGTAACAACCCACGCACCGCTAACGTTCATCCAGCGAAAAGTCGTCATGTATGAACACTGGTATGACCGAACTCACCTCACCGCCCGCCTCCGGATACCGTTCACCCACCCCATTTGGTGAAGTGAGCCACTGGCACCCGTCACATGTCCGGCACCCTCACTGTGCCAAAATACCCTAGGTGACCTTTGAGATCCGAGCGTTCTTATTTGTATACCGCATGTTATCAACAGATCAGGTGGGCGCGAAGCCACCTGTCATTATCCATGAAGCTTGACCGAACGGTTCTCCACCGCCTCCCATCTCGGGCTTATCTTCTAATACGCCCTGCATCACAGCATCAAATCATGACCTGGGCACCAAAGTGCCGGGCAACGGGAAGGGGGAAGGGACCTTGCAGTCCGTTCTGTATCAGCATACGAGGCATCGATACTATAAGTCCCGCGCGCGTTCTAACTATAATCCAACGTGCTGTACTGCATCATCACACAATACAATGCGGTAAGTACGCCGACCGTCATCACGCCTCATGGACCAGACGTCCCGGTTTCCCCATAAACCCCTTCTCTCTCGCACCGTTGAGCAGTCGAAACTCCCCGGGATGACCGGGGTCAATAATATCTCGTGTCTCATCGACAAAACAAATGAGTCCTTCCTCTTCGCTCCCTTTTGTTTCACAAAACGTTGGTTCAATTACGTGTCTATCGCTTTTACTTCATTGCACGAGTTACAGTACTGTATTAAAAATCTTGTGGCGTTTTACCCGAGCTTCGTTCGATTCGTCCGAGAAGCCCCGGCACGCTCTACCGAGTACCGATGTGTCTATCTGATTTTCTCTCACTGCAGTCACCCAACGTTGATACATTGTGCGGTATCCTTGGCGAACATCTGTCAATCATGGGGGGCGTTGATGATGTGACTGCTTGGCGCATTGACGCGCAATAACCCCGTTCGACTACGGGTTCTTATCGTTCATGCCACTTCGGTTTGTACGCCGCGGGTAACTTATAACTTCCGAATTGCAAGTTCAGAGTCAGAGATAAGAAAGCCTTCTCTCTCTGAGATACAAATCGATTAACAATACAAGTACTGTGCTACAAAAAAAACTCCGTGTGTGTATCATTACGAGTAAGAGTAGGGGTTCCGTACGGTGACGTGAAATGAGTTTAGTGTGTGGGCATGAATACTTTTTATCAAGAGCTCGGCGCCTTGACTCCGCTCCGCGTATCAATGGGCAGTACCCGGGCATGCAAAAATGGGTGCCCTAAGCCCCGCTCTGCTGCCATAGACCTCGGAAGTCCGAACCGAGGATTGAGAATAATTTCCCCATAGTCGTCTTCCTCCTCCCCCTCATCGTCGTCGCTCTCACTGCCATCACTAGCCTCTAGTTCCTCAGGATTTGCGAAGAAGAAACGTCCCGGGTCCCGCGTGTTGGAACACTCGACGACGTCCGCCAGGCTTCTGGCCACCACGGGAAGGCCAATGGGCGTCGTGACCGTCGCTGGAATCGTGGTAGGTCCTCCTGCGAGGACAGACTCCTCGGTCATCCTAACGAGAGCGGTGAGAACCTCCCAACGAGTGTGCCAGCTCTGTTCCCATCTAAGCTTCGTCAATAGTGGCATGGCACTCTCCGACGTCGGTAAGTCATGGGGGACTCCTACGGGCGTTTTCATTTCCGCGTCTTTCATCGAACTGGGTGGTGCCGCAGCGTCCTTCCCCGAGTTTCGCGCGAGGGGGCTTCCTCCACGGGCCGCAGTGTCCATGCTGCAGACGAAGAGCACCTTCTGTATCGTCCAGAGAGGATAGTTGGAGAACGTTTGATCGAGTCGCGCCACCTGGGGATCATGCAGGTCCGTAATGTCGCCCGTCCGAGGGAATATCTTCTCGTTCAGTTCCGCCCTTTTGCTCGCCGACGATGGATGCTCGGTTTCCGGCGGCACGGGCGACGAAACGCGGGGCAGCCTGAGCGGCGGCGGGGGCTCGATGGCGACCGGGTTCGAGATCCCACCGTACGGTCCCATTTCGGCCTCTGCCGTTTCGACTTCCGCTCGCCACTGCATCCATTCGTCGTACCGCGTGTTCCAAAGCCACTTCTGGTGCTGAAGTGCGCTGCGCGAGAGGCCGTGGTGCGGGAACATGGGGCGCAGCGGCGAGGGCGAGCGCATGCGCACGGGCAGTTCGGTTTGAATGGCGAGACTCGGGAGGTCTTGCCCCGGGAACGCGTCTGGAACTAGGATGGGCGGAGGAGTCGGAGGGATGGTGGAACATGGGCGGAGGTCGTGGGATGAACTGTTGTCGCTCGTGTCTGAGTCGGTGGACCATTCGTCCGAGGTCTCCGAGTCGGGGGTGTCTTCGTCCGAGTCAGCACCGTGACTTTGTGTGGCGCCAGCTGCATCCTCGCCATGGGGCAAGGGTCTATCCTGTTGAGGGCGAGTCCTGATCTTCGGCGGTCTGTTCCTTCGAAATCCAATGCGACTTTGCGGGCGGGGCGGTATTTCGGGTTCCTTGGCGTGCGATATGTTCGTGAACAAGGACTTGACGAGTGCCTCGTACGTTTTACTTCGTCCGTTGGTGGAGGCGATGCCGTCGCGTGGCATTATTATTACCGGAAATGTAGGGTACGGGGTAAAATCTGAAATCTTGCTATTGGGGTGGCAGCAAGGGTTGATGCACGTTGATGTTCGGCAGTTGTTCAACTGAAGGCGAGTGGCGCGAGTGTGGCGCGACTCGCGTGTCAGTTCACAATTAAAGGAACCAAACAGCGCCAAAGCGCTCGGTCGCGTCTGGCACGTGGGTGAGTGAAACAGAATCCTCGTGCACAACCCCTACTCTCTCACTGGATGCATTAAAGCAAGTAGTGGTATTTACACCCTCTTCCCCTGCAAGCAGACTTGGGTTATATTCCCGCATGAGAAACACGATAAATCCAAGTAAATCTAGTTTGCTGTGATCTTCCCAGCCTGGCATTTCAAGGCGTGCAGCAGGTGTCTGAGGCGGAGAATCAGGCCTATTAATCAGGCCTAATCAGGGCGCGACATGTAGCGATCTTTTCATGACTGCGATGTTCCGTGGTATTGTTATATCACTGTCGGCGACAATTGGTAATAGGTCGTTGTCTCTCATCTATGTGGTGGCCTGATTCTCTAGGGGGATGAATAGGTCGGGCTGTAAGGTGACCTTTCACACCACGTGCAGAACAGCCCACCGCGACACTCGGCTCTTTCGACACATCGTAAATTCGATACCCAAGACACCATCTCCTCTCCTTTCTGTTTTCCCTACTCTCCCCAAAACCATTGCCTCCGCCAACGTTGACGACGTCGCCGTCACCACAACATGAAACAAACTTCTACGTTCCTTCTTTTCCTTCGGGCTCCCTTTTATCGCCTCCCATTCATACTCTTGCTTTTCACACACTCTCATTTTTGCCCTCCCGCATGACATTGCTTAGGTAGTCGCCGCCGCACGGCATTCGTACGCCCTTGTCTTTACAATAGTCCCTTCACTAGCTCTAACCTTCACGATCGTAGTTCGCATCGCCTTGCCATATGTTCATCTCACCTTTCCCCTTCCCTTCGACCTCGTCGACATTGCCCTCATTCACTCCCAACATCCGCCGTCACTGCCCCCCGCCTCCCGACAAAGCCGGCACCACTGCCTCTCGCTCTCTGCATCGCTTTCCCGACTTCTGCATTTGCGAACTCGTTCTCTCAATACTCGTACTTTTCTATGAATATCAGTAGGGAGCTCACGTACTACACTAGAAAAGTACGTCACGCCGTACATCCCCAATCCTGCTCCTTGTGTTCTGTGTTAGGACACAACGCGTTGTAGTCACGTTATGATCATCGCACTTGGACACTTAGACATGTGCCGTTCATACGGGTATATTTACCTTTTTTTTCGCGTTTCTCGTCCCTCGGTTCATCTTGTCATTCCAGAACTGAGGTCTATACGACAAAATTGCACATTCTGCTCATTTCCCTGCATGATCCCCCCCCTTTCAAGGTCGCGAGACCGCTGCCTGTGAACATTCTCATTTCGTCTTCCGTCTTTTCGCACTCGTCTTAGCCTCGTCTCACAGAACGGCTGTCCGTGCACATTCTCGTCCTCTCGTCCCCTTCTTGCTCTCTCTCCCTCTCTCCTTCCTTACTCTCTACGTCACGGTCTACCCTTCCTCTCTGGTCGACATCTTACGCATCACAGCCACCCAACGTACAGTTGGCCCATGGCACATGATTAATGATTACCTGGCTCGTGCAGTTACACGCTCCTTGCAATCTCACACATCTAATATTTTGAAAGGCTACGCCGTGGGTGACGTGTTTGCCCACCCAATTAACACCTATTGATTTCTTGATAATTACAATTTGCAAAGATCCAGTGCGTTTTCTGAATGATTGTGAATTAAAGCAGTCTCACTTACTTTACTCAACACGAAGAGCGACAACAGGGTCAGAGATCTAGGCATTGTGACGGCCGTGTCGAACAAAGGAGAGAATAGCGTCGAAAGAAATGATAAATATTGGCAAGCAGAGAGCAATTATCAGAGACGATGTCTAAGTACAAATTCTGTAAATTGGGGAATAGAATATTGTTCGGGAGGTAGGAAAAACTGGTTTTTGACTGCATTATGAGTGTCAGAAGACCTGTACTGGGAAAATGCTCTATCCAAAGCATCATGGAGAGTCGGACGGGGATGGGACGGTGAGGCATAGAAAAGGGAGGTACGCTCCAGAATGAGAATTGTCACTATTTTGCATGTTAGAAGATACAGACACAGATAGCGGAGATGTACCCATCATGAGGTGATGTGGATCAACGCAAGATATACAGTTAGGCGGCTGAAGGTGCATCAGTAAAGCCAAGAGCAAAAAATAACAACGGTACATAGGAGTTAAATGATCGTATTTTGGATAATAATAGCTGAAATTCAAAAGAGACAAAGACGTGAGAACGCAGGGAGCGAGGAAATACGAGAGAAGAACTAGTTCACTTTCTGGCAAACGTAGAGAGGAACGAACACGTTAGTCCACAGAAAACAAGCGAGAAAGACGCCCTCACGGCCTGGAAACCACAGAATGATGGGCAAGTCAGGACATGGAAAGGAACAGAGCGACCGAGGGGTACTCACTCTCTGGAGAGTGCAGATCGATGGACAAGTCAGGACACGGAAAGGAACAGAGCGACTGAGGGGCACTCACCGACTGGAGAGTGCAGATCGATGGACAAGTCAGGACACGGAAAGGAACAGAGCGACCGAGGGGCACTCACTTCCTGGAGAGTGCAGATCGATGGACAAGTCAGGACACGGAAAGGAACAGAGCGACCGAGGGGCACTCACTTCCTGGAGAGTGCAGATCGATGGACAAGTCAGGACACGGAAAGGAACAGAGCGACCGAGGGGCACTCACAAACTGGAGAGTGCAGATCGATGGACAAGTCAGGACACGGAAAGGAACAGAGCGACCG
>Ga0307510_10011286_pt1 | contig 10620 bp, 9 predicted proteins | sample 12_EM_MG_FD_207224 | JGI IMG/M metagenome (GOLD analysis project Ga0307510, IMG submission 207224) | Populus trichocarpa ectomycorrhiza microbial communities from riparian zone in the Pacific Northwest, United States - 12_EM | ecosystem: Host-associated > Plants > Roots > Unclassified | place... | reverse complement strand
CAAGCGTAAACAGTTAGAATCAATAAATTTTATCCTCGTCTTGTGTAATGGTTTGGGATTGTGTTTTTATGAATCACTAACTAGCAAATCGAACTACACGCGATTATACATAAAACTAAAATATGGCATAAGACACATGAGATGTGAGTTTTTTTTTCATGTCATTGTTCAAAATTATTTGGTCACCTTAAAATAAAAATTACTTGAATGATTCGTTACAAAATGGTGTCTAAACATTCTTTTAAGTAAACATTGAATTATTTCTGAAATCAAAAAGCAAATTCAATTTTTTAGAAATATTTTGGCGAAAGGTGTTTTTCGTTTTACAAAATTGATTTGCTCAAAATGCTTTGAATAGATCCATGAAATCAATTATGAGTGTCAAAAAGTTTTAAAAAGGGTGAGGATTGCCTCTTAACATTGTATAACATGCGTTAGGGTTCGATTATTTTTACCATTATATTTATCCAATCATGGACAACAATAAAATGCTAAATATTATTTTCACAACAACATATCTTGATTTCAAAACAACAAAGAGATAAAGAAAATGTATATTTCATTAAAAGATGTGATGAGATCCCAATATACATGCAAAACATACTAATAACAAAATAAGAGTAGTAAAAGGATTGCCAATGCAACAACCCTTTTTAGTTTAGCTTGTTTAGCAATGCCAATGTCTTCTTAGCATTCACCACTATTTTTTCCATCTGTTTGCTATGTTGGGAATGGTCTAAAATGGGAAACATGCATAAAGTAGTCCATTCCCTTGTTACAACATGTTAATGCTTCTAATTTTGAAGTTGAATAGCATTATATCATAAAGTATCCTCCTATTACTACAATGTCGATATCGTAAAATACAAAAGAGCTCATATAAGGTCTCTTCCCCATTGTTGCACTCATGTTTACCATATACCTTTTATGTCATTCTCATCTATTATAACTTTTCATTACCTACAATTCCATGAAGCTACATTTATCATCCATACAGGTTATGCGAAGTTTCCCTTTATACTAGCTAATCATGATCTATGTATCTTTATCATATCCATAAACTAATGGGAAAATTGGAAACAACTCGTAACTTTCTGTGTTCCCATTAAATATGAATTTGTCTCTTTCCAAAGTGAGCCAGTGAAGTAAACCATTCACAAATACTAGGTTCATATGACGAAGTGATTCATCTTATGCTAACTTGATTTCCTTCAACTGCCTCCACTAACAAGCTTTTGAATCAAACAACTCACATTAGATGCAATTATACAGATAGAGTTCCTTGTGAGAGCAAAACTTGGTCCTTCAAGATCTTATGATCTTGTAATGCAAGGGATTTGATCTTACCACTAGCATGCCAATTCCTAGAGTATGGTACCGTATTTTAGGTTTTGGATTTTCTATTATTGCTTAGTAGCAGGCTCACACATATAGTTTTGAGGTTTATTATGTGCCTGATAGAGTAAAATACCTTGGTATGTTAATGTCATAATCTTCACATGGTTAGGTAAGCAATCAAGGAACGATCCATGGTTTATCCTTAAGGTAGCATAATATTCACCTTTAAGTATGTTTTGCCTCTAAGAGATGATATTGGTTCTTTGGGTGTGTAATTTGAAAAATATAGGTTCATAGAAGGGTTTATTGCTCTTTTTGGAAAAAAAGTCTACATCTCCCTATAGTTTCCATTGATGACCATGTTAAGGTAAAAAAAAAAATATTCAAGCATAAGCCTTGAACTGTGCCTGTATAAGTAGTATATTGTGCATCAATATGGATTGATCCTTGGTAAGAAGCTTCGTTCCCAGATGATCGACATAGCCTATCGTTTGGCTCTTGTGATACTATCGTTCCAATTCCAGAATCAATCTTGATATCTTCAACTCTTAATATTCCAAGAGTCATTATCATCTCAACCTCCCAATGGAATTCATTAAAAAAAATCACTGTCATAACCATATTTGCAATGATATTTACAAAACTTGTCAAGATCCTCCACAATTTGGGTCTTAGATAGCACCTGGAGGTATCCTTCTTACATTAACATTCTATATAGATTCTCCATGGCCGCCCTTAAGACTATTTCACCTCTTTTTCCTTTTTCATTGGCATTAACTACTCCAATTCCAAAGGCATGATTTTGAGGTGGGTTTGAGTATTTATTTAGGGCTTCCTCAAAGGTGATCCATTTTGCCTTGATAAATTGAAGGAGTTTGTCTTTAAAAGTATAGAAATTTTCAATGTTATGCCCACTAGTGCAATCATGATAATGTTTGGTTAGGGTCACACCACTTTGGATATGGGGGTTGAAATGGTTTCTAAAGAATTGGAATGATTTGTCAAATACTTATCAATCTTTAAAACATCTTTTTAAAAGATAAAAGAAGGGGCAATAAAATTTGCTTGAGCTATTATGAGTTTCCATGTGGTTTCTTATTAGTTCGAATCTGATTAGTCACTTAAGGGAAATGATTATGATGTTGAGGCATAAAATGATCTTCATCTATACTTTTCAAGTAAGAGTTATCTTCTCATTTGTCAATCGGCATAGCATCAAACCTTTTTTTTTTGAATTCCAGATCCTTTTTAATTTCAATCCTTGCTCCACCCTTTCGGCTGTCGTTATTACTTCCATAAAATAAGCTAATGACTTAGAAGTCAAGTAATCATAGTAAGGAGTCTTTAAAGATTTGATGAAGATGGAATTAAGCTCATTCTCAAGTAGTGGAGTATAAACGTATTCCTTAACTGACTCATCATTTCTCATCCCTATTCTTTGAAGATCTGACCTGGTTGAAGCCACCTTTAAATTGAGTTTGAATTATTACAAAAATGCATTAGCCAAATACTCTCATTTTCTTTTTTCAGAGCCATTCAAATCCATATACTAGTTGAGAGCAGGTCCGACCAAGCTATTGAGAAAATGATGGATAAAACGTATCTCATCATGGATATTTTCTGCCATTATATTATAGTATATTTTAATGTGAGTCACTAGGTATTGTGCTCCTATGTACGTGACAATTTCAAGAGCTTTAAATTTTTAGGAATGTCAACATCTAGCTCACGAAATATTCCCCTAGCTGAAAAGGGATCATGCGAATCATTTTTTTTTTTTAATGATTATACCGAATATGCCATTTTTCTCCTGGAAGCATAGCCACCCATGTTAAATTAGCTGATCAATCTTTCTTCTAAAATCATGACAACTATCAATAGAATAACCTACTGCTTCTACATGGTATTTGCATTGTGCATTCTTATTGTATCATTTAGGAAAAGGGTGGTTGGATGGGCTTAAGTGGTTGAGAAACTATTTAATGGGTTTTTATAAGGCTTTGATAGATATCATTAAGGGGAATTAAAAGGGGAGAAACTTGCATTTTTAGATTTTCATGATATCCAGGTGGAACAAAAGTGAAGGGGTTTGATACATCTGGTTTGCAACAATTTGCAGTGAATTTGAAGACAAGATAACATAAATCTTTGATGCACTTGGGGTGTTAAAAGTAAGATTTTGTGAATTTTTATTGATCAAATAACCATCTAAAACTTTCTTCTGATGAGGGTGTGTGAAGGGACAAAATGACATATCTTCATATTGGATTCCATGTGTGTGTGTGGGGGGGGGGATCCTTTCAGAGTGAATAGTTTTCCTGACAGGTCAGTTAATTGAACGATTTCCTTTTTCAGAAAATTATCCTGCTTCTATCCAAGTTCAATGTCTTTTTTGTTTTCCATTTACTTCTTGGCGAAGGGTAGCGTTAAAGGGTTAGGCCAATATTTCTCATACATGTGCATACATGACATGTAAAACTCTAAAATGTTTGCATGTTGAGGTTTATATATGCTTATGTTGGATATGGGTTAGCTTCTTTGAAATTGATTCACAACTTCTATTTTCTTGATTTTAGGCAAGATTTTTTATTTTAGCTGATTGTTATAAAAGAGTATTTTACCATGTTCTTATCATGATTGAATTCCAAACATATTAAATGAAAGGTAATATGATTTGCAGCCCTTTCATGACATATAACAAAAAGAGTTCGTATGTTTTTTTATAAATCAAACTTAGAAAAGTTAGAAAAAACTATATATCACTACTCATAGAAAGCATTGCCTTTATTAGCTATATTTAAAATAAAAGTGGTGGTTGCATCTAAGTGCTCTCAATACTTCATATCATCATTTCCAACTTGGGTAGCCTGTTGCTTTAATCTCTCGACCTGACGTGCTGCGTGCTCAACCTGCCTTATCATTTGTCTTATCTAGTCATTGAATAAAGTATTGTCTGTGACTAGGACACCAATACTGAAAGCTAAAGCCTCATTCTTTCTTTCAAGCATTCGTACTGTTTTTGTTTTCCAGATATGTTACTTTAGTTATTGCTTTTTGCAGCTCCTTCTTTTCTATGTCAAGCTCAACTATTTTGAAGTTAATATGGACCACAAAATTGTATATGTAATCTTGACATTCTTGACGCTCTTGCTTGGATTTGTGTAGTTATTTTTCCATTTTAAAGTATTGTTCTTTTAGCACCATCAGCTCTTCCTCTTGAATTTCTATCTCAGATCGTAATACCATGAGTTGTTCTTTTAAAAAATCAACTCTTTTCTTATAGTTTCTTATGTTAGATTCAACAACTTTTCTAGCACTCATTTCTTCCTCTAACTATGCTATATATTGGGCTCTCTTCTATGTTAATTTTGGTTAACCAACTCTTCTTTTTATTAGCATCTGATTTCTTTTTAAAGTTTTCATTTTATTTTCTTAAAGAAATATCTATCATTTCTTTATTAGCACTCATCATGTTCTTAGCTGACTTCTTGATATTAACCCCTTTTTTTATATTTGCACACATTTGTTGACCAGTTAATCACGCTTGGCTATTTAAATTTTCTACTAGTTACAACCTCTATAATTTATTAAAATAGAATTGTATTCATATATAAAATTTTATAAATGTTTATACGCTACAAGACAGACCTTATTCAGTGATTCTTTAGATGCTTGCTAAGTAACCATGTATCGATCTTGAGAAATCATCCCTTTTTTAACAACTTGCATTGCTCTTTTATACAAATGATCAAATGAATTGGGTTAGCAATATCAACATTATTAGACTCATTATCTGTTGCATATCAACATTATTAGCTTAAAATCCTTTCTTAATTGTGCCAAGATATAGGGGATTTCCTCCACCCCATTGCAAAAATAGGGACTAGCGTAAAAATCAAACATGGTGTAAATATTGGTATGAAAAAAGAAAATAAATAATATGTGAGATACACATATATAGTAGAAAAATAATAAATAAAAATTAAATGAATCATGATAGTGAAAGTTGGATTTGAGAAAAATAAAATTAACAATAATGGTAGAATTTAATGTGTGAAAGTTTAAATTAACCATAATGACAGGCCTAATATTTTAAATGTTAATCCAACTACAACAATGAGGGTTATTAAACTTGAAGTATGAGTTACAAAGTCCTAAAATAATTAGTGATTATGAACAATAAAGAGTATGAATTTAAATACAGAAATGGATCAAATGAATATAATAATTTGATTAAAGTGTTAATCAAACTTATGGATGAATGGATAGATCTAGAAATGTATGGATAAGACATAATTATTATTTAAATGAGCCAACGGGTATGAAAAATAATTGTGTGGGGCAAAAATATTGTAATGTGCTATAAATGGGCAAAGGAAATATTTATGTTTGAAAAATATTATAATATGCCATAAATGGGCATGAGAAATAATTGCGTTGGAAAAATACTGAAATGTGTCATAAATGAGCATAAAAATTAATTGAGTGAGAAAAATATTGTAATGTGTCTTAAAGGGGCATGATAAATATTTGAGTTGGAAAAATATTGGAACTTGCCACCAATGGATATAAGAAATATTTAAGTTGGAAAAAAGCATTGAAATGTTCTATAAATGAGTTTAAGAAATACTTAAGATAATTTTTTTTTGAAGAAACCGGATGATAAAGCATATGAGAATGGAAGAAATGTATGTTCAAGCTAGAATTGGCTGGAAGTACATTGAGTTTAAAATTTTGATTGGAAGAGTCTTGGTAGACATAATAGACATTGAGTCTGAAAGTGATATTGATAAGCCAATAATGATATAAATGGATGATGACATGAACTAATGATTTTAGTTGGTTGGAATGAAATAAATGCTTAGGAAGGTCAGGAAGGCATATGATGGTAATTTAGAAATGTGATATGAATTAAGAGGGTTATGAAATGAAATAACGAAATGAACTAAATACAATTATAAGATAAAATGGGGTATAAATAAAATACGATGTGGAAAGGGAATATGAAATGAAAACATTATAATGGATTCAATAAACATAAAAGAAGTGAGTGAAAAATTGAGAAGGGTTATGGAATATATGGTAAGTTAAAAGGTGGTTTACATCTATGATGACAATAATTAAATGTGTTTAATGGAAAAGAAGAGCTCGTCAATGGTTGATAAAAAGGTATTGAATTAAAAAGAACATAGATTGATGTGCTTAAAGAAAGGGCTAATGTTATTTATTTTATTCATATAGTTGTAAAATATAATAATCATAATGATATTATTACTTATGGCAATTTTCATGGTCTTATGTGTTTTACAAGTATCTTCTTTTGAAGGCTTTAGACCTTATAAAAAGATTATCGAGCCTTTCTTATCATATAGGTCCTGGTATTGATTAATTGTTGTAATTGTAGACTAGTTTATGCTTGTAATTTATAAGGCGTTGTAACCACACTAAATTATGTCTTTATAATTGTTGTTACCCATTTTTGGGTTCCCACAAAAAAAATACAAAAAATCAAAAAATATATTCGGAAGAAAACCAAAAAATTATAGTAGTGAGTAGAGGATTCCGAAGCGCTAAGAAAATGATCAAATATTGGTTGAAAAGGTTAAAAAATACAAAAATTAAAATTTGACAATATATTTTGACTGGGGAGAGTCCTGTTGACAAAACAAAATTCATTTTAAGGAAGAAATGTCCAAAATCAGATTTTTATGGACTCAATAAAATTTTATTGAAGGTTTAATTGAATTTATGGAGGGTTTGATTGCAAGAAAAAATAATTCCCAAGTCAATTTGGGCTTTAATTGGAAGAAATTAAAGTTAAGGGGTCAAATTATATTTTTTAAGAGTTGATTTGGTTAAATCAGGGGCTTCATTAGAAGAAATTAAAGTTTGATGGCCAATTAGGGACTTGATTGAAGAAATCTGAAACCAAGAACTAAACTAGAAAAGACGCGTAGATATAGAGGCTGGAATGGACCAAATCAGGGGCAACATTGAAGAAGTTGAATTTGTTTTTTTATTAATTGAGGGTTAAAATGCACAAATTCAAAACCAATGACTAAACTGAAAAAGCGGCCAACATCAAGGCCGCCGTTGGAATTTTGCAGGGATACAGTTAAATTGATTTTTAAAATTAAAATTTTACAATTGAGGACTTGATTGAACAATTAAAAAATTAAAAACTGATTTGGAAATTAACATATTTTGGCACCATTTTCTTTTAAATGAAAATGACGCGTTTTGGTCAAAACAACGTCGTTTCTTGAACTCTTCACTTAAAAAAAAAAGAGAAGAAGCCCGAAATGGTGTTGTTTTGAACGACATTGTTCTTCTTCTTCTTCCCCTAGATGTGCAGCAGGGGAAGAAGAAGGTTTTTGAATTTGTTTTTTTTCCGCACTCTCTCTCTCTCCCCAACTTGACCAAACACTAACAAGTCGTACCCCCCTCTACACGCCCTGCAATAACGCTGAAGAAAAGAGAGAGGAGCCATGCCTTACAGAGGACATCCATACCACCCTATACTGTGGCACGATGGGACAGGATAGGGTGCCCCTCCTCCTCCTGTTTATAAATAGGGGGAAGCAATGAAGAAAAAAATGAGGAAAAAAAAGGGAAAAAAAAAAAGAGAAGAGAAAAGGAATGGGGAACAGAGGAGAGTGTTTTTTTAGAAGAGAGAAAGATTTTGAAAAAAAAAATAGAGATGAACGGAGAAAAAAAAAGAAGGGAGAAGGGAGGGCAGAAAGTAAAAGAAAAAGAAGAGAGAAACAGTAACGCAAAGATAGGGGAAAACAGGGGAGAGTATAGGGGAATAGAGAAAAGAAAATTTGAGGCAGAAACAAAAACAATGTGGCGTTGGGGGGTACAGAAGAGAAAGTTCATCAAGAACGAAGAAGAGAAAGCAAAAAAAAAAGAGGAAAAAGGGAGGTTGCCGTTTTTCTTCCCACCGATGCTTGGAACCACTGTCCGTGAGCCACGCCACCACAAGCCACCGCCAGCTCAACTACCAGAGCCCCTTTATTCCAGGTAACACTACTCTTCCTTCTCGTCTTCATGGTCTGCTTATTTGCATGCAAAACATGCACTGTTCACGTTTCTACATCAAGAAATATCATTAACTGGTTACTGTGTGGTTGCTTCGGACTGGACCATCAACCCAGCCCACGCGGCTGGGCTGAGTCCAACAAAAAAAGTGAAAAGAGTTTGTTTTGTTTTTGGGCTAGTCCAGGCCCAATTTTGTTTTGGGTCAGTCCCGGAAGAGTTTCATTGTGGGCTCGTTGTGGCCTAGTGTCTTTTTGGGCTGGTCTGGCCCATTTCCTTCTAGGCTAGACTCAGCCTAATCAGGTTGGGTTCAGCCCATATAATTAGGTTGGGCCTAAACCCAATTCATTATTGTAATATATAATGTTATATATTTTATTTTTTATTTTTTTAAAAGAAAACAACAAAGAAAATTTCACAAAATTTCCAGAATCCTTTCAAAAACAATTTGTGGTTTTTTAGCATATTTTTCCACCATTTTGGATTAATATTTGTTGGCATTTTTATATTGTAAAAATACAAATCTGATATTAAAATACCCGATTTTCTTTGAAATGTTTCAAAAAAAAATATCTATAAAAAAAGTCTTGTTTTCATGCATACAACCAAGTCTATTAAAGAAAAAAAATCATATTATATTTTCATACAATAAAAGTTCAAAAAAATATGTCTTAGCATGTATTTCTGGCTTTAATAATTAGTTTATTAAAGTCACAAAAACTTGACCACTATTTCAAAAATCCCAAAACAATTATTTTATTTTCTTTTAATATTTGGACTTACGAACTTACACGTAAGACGTATTCCTAATGTTAAATAAAAATTAGTTTCTTTTGTTAACAATAAAACGGTTAGGTTTCACTTTATAAGATAAAAATCTCCTTACCGAGAAGGACTTTTCTTGAACCTTAAACAGACCAACAAATAAAAAACAATAATACCTTAGCATATATAATACAATTAAACAATGCAGCTTACCTCAGGTAAGATGTATTTGGAGTGCCAATACTTTCCATTTACACAACCAGTCCACGTGATCGATCTCTGAAACCAATTAGGGTTCCTAGTGATCAAAATACTAGGTGGCGACTCCAATTCCCTCTATACACTAATAAAACACAAGGAATCTTTATCTCCCCCATTTTCCCAATACCTAAAACAAAGTGGTAGATCGCCGCAACGTGACACATATGCGACAATAATATTATAAAAAAGAGAAAAACCTCCCCATTTTTCATGAATATAATTATTGAAAATATGCAAATTCCATTAAAAGGTTCTAGGCATTTCAAAAGGCAACATGAACAACCAGAAAAAGATAGTTTGATTAAAATAAATTTCAAGACGACATCATTTTAAAAAATATTTAGTTAAAAATATATTAGATCGTCTGGGGTTATATTTGAAATTTATAACTCAAGTCATGAGATAGTGATAAACTTAAAGAAAACAAATAAAAAAATATATTGAAAGCCAATTCAATAAACTCAATGTTGAAGAATGAAATTGAAAAACAAAATCATTAAAAAGGACAAAAAAATCCCCGAGTCAACCCGGGTTAACATGTTAAACATGGATCATGATACCAGAATAACTCAATAGAAAGAAAAAAAAAATTATAAAGCTCAATTCTTAATAAATTCAATATTTAATGATAGAATTGAGAAAAATAAATCAATGAAAAAAGGACAAAAAAAAAAGATCTGAGTCAACTTGGTTTAACTCGCCAAACTCTTGACTCGGATCATAAAATTGAGATAACCTCATAAAAATCAATCAAAAAAAGAAATCTTGAAACTTAATTCATAATCAACCCAAATGGTTAAGGATGAAATTGGAAAAGAATCCAATTACAAAAAAACCTGAGTTAACCTGCAAAACTTGTGAATCAGGTCATTAAACTAGAATCACCTTATAGAAAATAAATCAAAATGAATTATGAAGCTCATTCTTCAATAAATCTAATGTTAAAGTATGAAAAAAAAGGTATTATTCCAATGAACAGTACTTTGTTAGGAGGGGAATTAAATGATGAAATTGAAAAAAAATCGATTAAAAAAGAACAAAAAAAGACTCGAGTCAACCCAGTTAAACCCTTGACTCGGGTCATGAGATTGAGATAACCTTATAGAAAGTAAACTGAAACAAATTATAAAGTTTTATTCTCAATCAACGTAAATGGTGAATGATGAAATTGAAAAAAAAGTAATTCAATTACAAAAAAAACCCGAGTCAGTCGGTTTA
>Ga0307510_10011283_pt1 | contig 10621 bp, 6 predicted proteins | sample 12_EM_MG_FD_207224 | JGI IMG/M metagenome (GOLD analysis project Ga0307510, IMG submission 207224) | Populus trichocarpa ectomycorrhiza microbial communities from riparian zone in the Pacific Northwest, United States - 12_EM | ecosystem: Host-associated > Plants > Roots > Unclassified | place... | reverse complement strand
GAACTAAAGACAAGCAAAAATCTGGACTCAAGAATGCTCTCTAGAAGTTCTGATTGTTTTGGTATTGGCTATAGACACTCAAACTGTCACGTATCCTTAGTAACTGCAAAAGCAAAGATGCCCGAATATTGTCACATATCTATGCAAATGGGTGGGAAACCATGTCTGGCAATAAGAGTTTCTCATTTATAGGCAATACTTCACTGAAAACCATTGAATGGAGCAATTCATATATAAAAATAGAAATAAAAAAAACCTTTTTGCAAATTGTGAGTACAAAGTCCATGAGTGATATTGAGACTAAATCACTTGTTAATATAAAAATGAGGAGATCTTATAAAACTTAACCAATATATCAGGCATTTGTTGCTCTTGTTTGCCCCTCTTTTCTTTGTACCATAAATAGATTTATAAACCAAAATGTTTCTCTTGCTATCTGTGTAGGGTTTTTCACATTTATTTCTAACATCAAGATCACCAACTGTGTAATCTATTACAAAAAGCAAGTTCCTTTGAATGCTGGCATCACTTTCTTTCTGCCGTAGATGATTGTTATTGCTTCTCTTCTTGCTCATCAGAATTTTGTGGTTGCAGGAAGTTCTCCTTTGGATCAAATCCGTGGTAGAAGAGTGTGGAGAGAATATAACCACAGAACAACTTAAAGACTATGTTTGGAAAACATTAAATAGCGGAAAGGTAGTTTATGACTTTATGTCATTTTGAAATAAGAACAGTTGGCTGATGCTTTTCAAAATCTATAAATATCTTAGTTCCTCTCACATTGTTACTTCACAATAGTCCTGCTTCTGCTTTTGTTGTGTTTAATTCACACATTTCTCTTCATTCACCACTCCCTTATTTTGCAGGTTGTTCCTGGATTTGGTCATGGAGTTCTACGCAAAACTGATCCAAGATATACATGTCAAAGGGAGTTTGCATTGAAGCATTTACCTGATGATCCATTGTTCCAGCTGGTTGTCACTTTATCCTGATCATGTTACATTAACAAGGCCATGCCTTTTTAATACACATGGTTTTTTTAATCCCGTGGACAATTCTTTCACTAGCTAACCTAGTTTTGACCTTAACAGGTCTCTAAGCTATATGAAGTTGTACCTCCAGTTCTTACCCAGCTGGGCAAGGCAAGTTGTTTATCCTTTTGCTCTAGGCTGAAAACATAAATAACATAGAATAATGCTCTTGTCTTTTAGGTAGTAAGAATATCGTCTGTATTTTTGTCCATGGATCCAATTGCTCGCAAATTCTGATGGTCCTGCAATCCTATCTGGGAGTGGCTTCTTATTCTAATATGGATTTTATTTCTGCTTTTAGGTTAAAAACCCATGGCCTAATGTTGATGCTCACAGTGGGGTGTTGCTGAACTACTACGGTTTAACTGAAGCTAGGTATTCCATTTATGTTTCTTTGAATAATATATTACCACATTGACTTTTCAATAGCAACTACATAACTTATGAGGAAAGATGATAACACTCCTTTAAATTGCTTTTTGATAGGTACTATACTGTACTTTTCGGTGTATCAAGGAGTATTGGCATTTGCTCTCAGGTTTGTTCTACAGTCATTATCATTTTCTGTGATCCTGTTTGATGCCTTAGATTTTACTGATACACTTTTGTTCATTCAGCTGATATGGGATCGAGCTCTTGGATTGCCGCTGGAGAGGCCAAAGAGTGTTACAATGGAATTGCTTGAGAATCACTGCAAGAAAGCTCCTGCCAACTGAAGAAGAATGCCATACTGTTTTCCTCAGTAATAATTTATCAGAAACACGAGTTTCGTGTTGGATAGAGGACTGGTGTAAAGTTAATGAGTTCCATTGTAGTCAAATTTCCAGGCGTTTTCAAACTCAGGTGTTGAGTTTTTTCCGCAAAATTTGCAGTGACAACTAGGTGACAACCCCAAATTTCATTTTGATCGATACCAACTTTTTATAGTGAAGCTTGTTGAGAGTAAAGTTATGAACATGAATCAAAGCTTCATGGAGCCCATTGAATAAAATAGTGCTGTGTTGCTCATTTCCTTTTGACTCACATGACACTCCTTTTCGTCCTAGTTTTCCCTGTCCGCTCACCTGGCCTTCTGGCTGGATTTGTTGTTAGCCTAATCCTATCTATTTTCGTTTTTAAATCAGCCCCCACAGAGCTAAGCCTCTTTCTTCAACACCTTTTTGGATTTTTGGACGTGATAAAATCTGACTTTCTCATTTCTCCTGATATGATCGTTGGTCATTTCATGTCTCTGATCGTGTTGAAGCTTTTGCTTAATATATAATGCTGGTGCACTTGAAACACAATCAAAGAGGAGAAATGGAGAAATGAGTTGCGTTGGTTCTCATGTCGATCTAATGCAAGCTACCATGTTTAGAACTATCTGCAATCATCTGCATGGGTTCCTCATGAAATATGAACCTGTCCTTTCGAGGTTTCTATTAGCAGTCATGTATTAGGTGGAATGCTCTCCTTGGTTGAAAGGTGTAATGGGGAAACACTTTGCCAGTGTAGATTAGAACTAATGGAAAGGACAGGAGTGCTCAACATCGAGCCATAACCTCTCCGCCGCCACATTTCATGACCCATTCAAGACGGTGAAAAAAAATCCCCTGCTTTTGAGCTGATTGGCAACTCTTACCCTCCTACATACATCAAGTTAGCTGGCCATGGAGACTCTAACATTGATGCACACCTCATCAATGGTTGGAATCCAGCCTGTGTTTTGCTGCAAGTTGAATAATAATAATAATAATAATAATATTCAGTCGACAAAATCACATCTTAAAGAATAATAATATTCAGTCGACAAAACCACATCTTAAAGCAAAAAAATAACAGTGTCGAACAATGAAAACAAAAAGAAAAATAAGTAAAAAAATTATGTTGAAGGATTAAATTTGAAAAAATTAAACATATAAAAAAATAGTAATTATAAGTTAAAAAAAAATGAAACTACTCGGGTCAACCCGTTTAACCTATAAATCAGGTTATGAGACCGAAATAATCTGACAAAAAGTAAAATGAAGAAAATAATGAGACCTATTTTTAAAAAAAATAAAAAAACAATGCTGAATGTTGAATCATGACATGGAAAAGATTAGAAAAATAGCAATTATAACTTATAAGCCAAAAAAAACTTGAGCCCATCTCGGGTCAAGTTATGAGATCGAGATAACACTACAGTGAAACGAAAATAAAAAAAATCATGAAACCTAATTTTTAAAAAAACCAATGTCAAATTATGATATGGGATAAAAATAAGTAAAAAAACAAAACACGATGCCAACCCTTGTTAGCTTATAAAACCCGTGTCTCGGGCTATTTGATCGAAAACACTAGATATGAGAAAACCACAAAGATCAATTCTCAATAAATTAAATATTGAAAGATGAAATAAAAAAATTAATAACACAAAATGATCCAAAAAAAATAGTTATTAAAAGGCAAAAAAAAAAAAAAGCGTGAACCACCTAGGTTAACTCGTCAAACCAACGGGCCAGCTCATAAGATCCGGATAAATCTATAAAAAAGATAAAAAAGAATACCATGAAGCCTATTCTTTTTAAAACCAACATCGAGTAATGATACTAAAAAAGAAAAAAAGTCTATAAGAAAATATGGGAACCATGTCAATTTACAAAACTCATGACCCGGGTTATATGATTGGAACTTGGAAGTATCATATTCGAAAAAACCACAATTCTTAATTTAAAAAAAACTAATTGTTAAAGGGTAAAATTAAAAAGAAAATCAATCACAAAAAAATTCAAAAGAAGAAATAAGTTCCAAGATAAAGGTTAATTTTGTGATTTTACTATGCTAAGAATAATGAAAACACACAAATGCCCCTGCAGCAAGGATTAATTAATTATGACATAAAGTGTAAGGTAGTAATTAAATTATGCAAAAAACATGAAATCTCAAAAAGCCTCCTCTGAGAACGAAATATGTGAGTGTTTTCTTTAAAAAGCAGAGAAGGTTTTTTACTTTTAAGAAAAAAAGATAAAATACGTTTGTATTCTCAATAAAAATAAGAACAACAAATGAATCACATGGAAAATATTATTTAACCCATGAACTTAATCTTCTGACTTGATTTGGGGAAGGACAAAAAAAAATATAATTTTACTATTACAATCCATCCACAGTAAATTATCTCTTGTACTGTCGCGTGATATCTCATCAGCATCCCCTGTATATTTTTTATATCTACTATGAACTCCAAGCAACAGAAGCAACAAAAGCCACGAGATCCAATCAGACCAAATTAATTGATATATAGCATCTCATGACGCCTTAATCAGCACATTCTCAGTCCTCAATCTCAGCACGATGATTTGTTAACGTATAAGAGCATCACCTTCAAAACCATAATTTCTTTGCCCTGCCCTGTTAAGAACAACGGTTGTCCAGAACCTCAGTCAGCTTATCGGTTATGGTAAGCGCATCAGCACTCGATCCTCCGTTAATCTGCCAAGCAATTCAAAGTACATTCGCAACATAAGCAGACCAAGTTAAATTTCATAATAACAATAAATGCAGTTATGGCAAATTAATGTTCGTCCAGACCTTGGTTTTCAACTGAAAACAATAGTTATCGCAGCCAATGTAGTGACCGGAAACAAACCGGAGATCTAAATGAAGCTTATCAAGAACCTTGGACGCAGACAGCAAGCAACTTCTTCTTTCGGTGAAGGACTAAATGATAACTTCATCAACTATATAATGTGAACATCGATCTATCTCTGTATCGTCAGTAAGCTTCTTAGAAAATGATATTGATCCATTATTAATATTATTGCACGAGTGATTATACCGTGATCCAAGAACAGTAGGCTTTGTATTAACGTCGACAACCCCACATTTCTTCATTTTCGTTCTCCCCACCAGTTGTTTGAGTTCATCGGCTGTTCGGACAAGTTGTTTGATGTAATAAACAGCGTCTCCGGCCACAGCTGCTCTATCCTTCTGTATAGTAAAATAAATAAACGAGTCAAGTCTAATTCAAACAAGAATATTTAATGATATGGCATGGCAAGAACCTTTCTGGAACGATTTTCAATAAAATTGCTGTCTTCTTTGACCCTCCGTAGGAAAGGAGATGAGCAAAGTAGGGTCTTGTATCAGATCGGAAGACAACGTCAATCCAAGTCGAGGATCAGGTACTTCTTCCATGGAGGGCTTAATTTGCTGTTAAGTATCTGTTCAAGCTAGGAAGAGGAAAATATTGAAAACCAAGATATAGAATTTAGTTAATCATTCAACTTATAAAAAATCAAAAGAATAAATTAGAGAGTGATTAGGAGTTGCATGCATTCATATGCATGAGATTGTGGCAGCTGATTTACTAGTACTCCCCCATTGATCACACTTTCAGTTTAACGGGCATCCTAAGCTTCATTAATCAATTGTGTGTCAATTTTATTTTTATTTTTTTTATCTTTGTGTATTTTAATTCAATCAATTATTATTTTTTATTTTTTTCTTAAATTCTTTAATTTATCTCTTGTGCTCTTAAAATTGTTTAATCAACCCAGTAAATAATATTTATTAAATCTGAATGTTAACTATATATGCTATTTAAATAGCATTATTAAATATTATTTTTATTTATTTATGAGAAGAGTTTTTGTATTTGTGTTATCTAGGAAGATCTATAAAAAATAAAAACTAGAGGAAATAAAAGTCTATGAGTACATTATTTTTTAACCAATTTGGCTTAGTTTCATAAGAAATATAGTTATGGGTTTGCAAATATGAGGTAGTAAGATATAATCACACTTGAAATATAGGGACTAAAGAATAATTTATTCTACCTTCATCAAATCTCTCGAATTTTTTTTTTATGGCACTGAATAATTCCATTATCATATTTCCATCGGAAATAGTAAGAAGAGAAGAAAAATGGCTTCTTCCTTTTCTTCTCCCAAACTGATTCATGGGTTTCATGGTCCAAATAGTTGCAGTTGCATACCTCATTTTCACTCTATCAAACTTGGCAGCAACCGCTCTCAAACCCCTCTCAGTTTCAGGTGTTCATAATCTCCAAAAGTTTGCTTCTTTTTTTGTTTCGTTCTTTTATTAGTCATCATGCCTATCAATGCTTTTGCAGCTGTTTCTTTGTTTTACAGTATTTTATATTTCCTGGGTTTTCTTCTTTTGCTCATTAGATAAATAAGAGAGTGAGTAGTTTGGTGCTTCTGAAGTAGAAACCCACTTGTGGGCATGCATTATTTCTTGGATTTAGGCACTTGGTTTAAGCAGTGAAGAGTTATTTTCTGTATATCAGTTTATATCCTGGTGGTTCAAAAAAAGGAAAAAAAAAAAAAGGAACATGATTTCATTTTCAGGGACGAAAGTTCAGATCTTTGAAATTTATATTGGTGTTTTCGAATGACAACATTGTCATTTTCTAAAGCTACACTGAATGTTTTGCAAGTGCTTATAAAGGAGTTGGGAATGGTGAGTGCTGGATTATAAAAAAGGAATGGTATTGAAAAGTACTAGTTCTTATTGATTGAGTTTGAAAGGTAGCATTGGAATCAATGTGATTTTGATGACTCATTTTGTTGAACAATTATTGAATGAATTGCGAATACACAATTCATTTCTGTAAGTGTGAGATCTGATCCTGGTACTTTTAGAGGTGCATTTAACCATTTGAAATTGATAGGAAATGTTAGCAATTTAGGACACATACATTGGCAGCATGAGTGGATCAGATCTTGGCTTCCTTATTCTTTTGCTTTTTTTTATATATATATATATAATTGATTAATTAGTGGTGTTCTTAAAATACAAATACATATTGCTAAACAAGCAAGTAATGCTCTGAACAATTTCTTTTCCCCATTACAATTTGAAATCTAATATTATTAGCAATTGGAAGAGAATTTCAGAAAGTTGGATGTGTTTACTACCATAGTTTGAATATTGAAAAAAATCATTCGAAAACCTCAAAGATTTGGTCATGTACTCTTGCAAGATGTCGATCAGGGCAAAGCATGAACAGAGCATAGTCGCAATGTCAGATCCAAATTGTCCTTTGACAGAGGTAGCTCAACTTTGTTTGATTCTCGATGATTAGAGCTTGAAGCTACGTCACAGTCCTTCTCTGGTGGTTTTTTATTCAGATCAAAAGCTTTTCCTTTCTTACTTTTAGGACATATGTTGGCACATTTCTTGCTGTCATTAGCATTAATCAGACTGATAAAATCTTTCGTCATTGGTTCCTTCAATTCTTCCCACATTCGAATTTTGGTTGCAATCATTTGGGGTTGCTTACCTCGTGCACGCTGATACTAACAATAAGCAAAACATATTAAGAAGTAGCAAACTCTATTGAGGATTCTGAAAATTATTTAAATTTCATTTAGGCATAGTAATCACTTACCTTGAAAAGGGCGCTCTCATGTTGTTTCTTTTCCATTGAGAAAGAAGCAAATGTCTAGGATGAAAATGGAACAAGGTGCGTTTGGTGGCCTTGAGCGAGAGCTTATATAGAAAACTTATTTGAAGGTTTATGATTATTATTTTGACATCTCTAGAGATTAAAAAATCTTGCATCTTTGGAAAGGTGATCCTAGAAAATCACGCATTCAACCCCGTGGATTGAATGTGTATTTATCACAAACTCTGGATTTAGTTTTATATTTTATTTGAAAATTGCATAATAGATTAATTAATGTTACTATAAGCATACTTCTTTTAGGCATCTCGCCTAGTATTATTTGGAGCAACTGATAATTATCACAATATAATGCTGATTCTAAGATGCATGAGAAGAAAATTTTCAAGTAAATTTATTTGTTAACTGTTGTGGAATTACTATGCTTTGTGTCAATTCATGGATGATGTGCTTGTGAACATGAAATCCACATCATGGCTCTAAATGTCCCAATAAATTGTTACACCACCCTTCCTCTACACTTTTTCTCCTAAATACGTGTCGAATAATTAATATTTTTTTATGTATAATGTTTGCTATGGTCATGGATAACTTTCCATATGAGTTTCTCCACCTACTCTTTCCACGTTATTAGTTGTGCGGTGGCTAAATTGTGGGGCCAAATGGCCGCGTAAACTCTTGGATTGTATATCCTTGCTTGGTATGAGAATGATATTTGTCACTGTCTCCTCTGCATTGATACCATGTATTAGGCTAACTCATTAGTTCTTGTTATCAAGTATGTGCTTAAGCTGATACCGATTAAATTTGGCACTGATTAAGTGCTGAGGTCTTCAATGGCCCTTATATCTCTGTGCTTGCTGGGTTATACGTTTGTGTTGAATATTGTAACAATACTAATGTGCTCTTTTGGCTTGCTCTTTACAACATTACAAATTTCTCAAGCTCCTCCGAAGTTCTATTTGATTATACTTTTTTGTTCCGTATGCTAATTATGCTTTGGGTTAACCAATAGAGTTGGTTTATAGTCACACAGTTTGGTTGCCGGAAGATACAGTAAAGAGAAGAAAAATGGAAGTGTTGATTGGATTGCGTCTATATCTCTGACCTTTTGGATGTTGTCTATGTGGATATAGTTTTTTTTTTTAATGGCATGTTAACTCCTTTTGGAGAAGGCCTATTTGGTTGATCAAGGGGTATGAACTCATTTGTTAAAATGCCCAATGACATTTGATTATTTTAATATCTTCATGAAGACTTACTTTGATATGGTTTGGTATGTTGTTGAATGGATTATATCATCATCCCATATGTATGAAGTGATGAATTTCAAATTCATTTGGATTAGTGTTTAATTACAAAATGATGGAACCACATGGTAGCTGCATAAAGAAAGCAGCAGTGAGGCTAAAGATGTTGATTATAGCTTGAAAAGTTAGCAAACTGTCCGAATTGTATCCAAGACTTGATATCTTATGCTCGTAGCTTTTTCAAATGAGATATTTGTTTTACATGTTTGTGTACACATCTGTTGGTGAAGTACTTGTGTGCTGTTGCTCAAACCAATGCCTTTGCACTTTATATCAAGTATTTTAATTTCTTTTGGGTCCAGGTTCAGAAATGCCGCAAGATTGCAGTTAAGGACAAGGTTATATACTGTGTTTGCTTCAAACTCCAGCCCTTCTGATGGAGATTCCAGCGAAGAGAAATCCGGCGGGACAATATCCAGCGATGATGCCCAAGGTCCTCCATTCCTAACTATTTTGGCAGGATTCCTAGTTTTTTCCCTCTTATGTTGGGTTTTTGGGTCTATCATCATGTGGCTGTTTGGTCTAATTGTTAAGGTGCCGCTTTCCAAGTAGATCGAATATTGTACTGTTCATTTTCGGAGTAGAAGCTTGACCTCTACTCAACAAGGACACAAGAAACCACGTATGTCAGATGTCTGGACATGTAAATGGAGAACTAGGTTGACCCAAAAAAGTTTGTACTTGTAACTGCAAGTCTGCAATCACTCCACCTGGATTCAAACAACCGCTCTAGTTTTTTTTTTTTTTTTTTTTAAAGCAAACAATTAGTTGAAACTTGAAAAAAACCCCAATAACAGAATAATACAGTCGATGCATTTAGTGCCAATTAGCTGTTAAGAACTAGCCTGAGACTTCTTTTTCCTCCTGTCAAGGCACTAGCTTGCAACCCCAGCTAAGTTGATGTACAGAGAACAATCAATGAGAAGCTTTAATTTATCTAGCATCTTATATAGGGGCCTCATGTTGAGACACAATGGACTTATAGGAGAACAAAAGAGAAACGGGTGTCATGGCACCGATTTAAGGAGGAAGACGACCAAGCAACAAGACGATATTTCTGCACAATGTGATAATCCAGAGAGCTAACTTGTCCTTCCGGTACCAGTGACCTGCTCCACGGTACATTAGCTAATGCATGGTATTTTATTGTTAAAAGGGAAGGTTAAGCGAGTATTTAAAAATGTGTTAGTTTTTGTTTTTTGTTTTTTTGTGTTTAAAAAGTATATTTTGATTAAAAAGATATCAAATTAATATTATTTTTTATTGTTTTTCAATGGTTTTGACATTAAAAATTAAAATATATATATTTTTTAATACATTTTAAAACAAAAAATACTTCTGAAAAAATCTTCCACAAAAAATACAAAAATTATTACCAAAATGTATTAGAAATATTGGGAAGACATAAAAGGTTATACAACAGTGTCATTTCAGAACTCGAAGCAGAAACTAAATCATAAGAACAGGCCTGCAAGAATTATTTGGGATTTTCTCCTTTCTCTTCGGATTTATCATTGCCAACTGATGCAGTAAAATTCCGGCGTTCATCAGCGTTAGCAGTAATAACTGGCATCCATACATCAGCAGTGTCACTTAAGAGAGACTGCACCTGTGGATCTGAAGCCAGAGCCGAGGATATCATTTCATCCACATCATCTAGCTTGGCTGATAATTTATCCAACTCTCTCGCTATTTCCAGCTATTGATAAAATCAAAGCACCCACATTAAGCAAACTCTTGAAAGATTTATGGTTATACTCTGAAAGGGGAACATTGCTTTTGGGGGTTTTTAACATCTGAAAAAAGTAAAGCAAGGACTTTATTGTACCTCGTCAAGATTATTTGTCGACTTTGATGGAAGTTTTGCAACCTCCAATCCAAGTGCTTCA
>Ga0307510_10011281_pt1 | contig 10621 bp, 4 predicted proteins | sample 12_EM_MG_FD_207224 | JGI IMG/M metagenome (GOLD analysis project Ga0307510, IMG submission 207224) | Populus trichocarpa ectomycorrhiza microbial communities from riparian zone in the Pacific Northwest, United States - 12_EM | ecosystem: Host-associated > Plants > Roots > Unclassified | place... | reverse complement strand
CCTTTTTGCATCTTTCATCCAAAAGTGCCTTCAAAACATAAAACAAAGAATATCAAGGCACTTTATATAAATAACATAGGCAAAACACTAGTTAAATGTGGGTGAAACTATCGAATAATATGGTTGCTTCACGAATCTATCCGAAATATGAACGAAACTGAAGACTCCAATAAAAACAAAAATGAAATATGCAAATTGATGAAACAACACCCAAATATGTTGGATATGTTGAAAATATACAGAAAGAAACAAAAACAACAGAAAGAAAGCGAATTCCAAAAGTTGACGCAAAACAGACTCGTTTAGGACGAGTTAAGTCTGAATTTGGAACCTAAAGTAAATCATGTCCAATTGAGTTAAAATTTCAGATATAGTGCGATATCAAACCAAATAGATAGAATATAACGTTTGAGCAATTTACGATAAAGTTTGATATACTAACGCAAAAACATTATGAATCAGACCTGAAATTGAAAACCAAATCAAACAATATCTAATTGACTCCAAAATTAATATGTGGGGCTATTAGGACCCCATTAATTAGAGTATAAAATTTGATCTAATGCTGAGTTGATTTGATCTAATGCTTGTTTAGTTTTCTGCGGTAGAAACAAATAAACGTCTTTTTGAACGATTTTTTTTTTGCGTTTTGCTTTTCTCTTTTCTGTTTTCTCTTTTCTTTCCTGTGTTTTTTATGCTACTGATATATTTTGATAATAACAGAATTAAATAACAAAAAAAATTTAAATATCGTAAATTCAAGGAGAAGAAGAAATTGGATAGTAAGGAATTTTTGCGGAATCAACAAGAAACGAAAATTTCAGAAGGATATAACCTGATTAATGGAGCCAAGATCTGATACCAAATGATGCAAACCTCGTGATCACGCAACCCACATGCAAAAACACCAATTCCCGAAAAGCCAAGTAAATCAGGTTAGATAGGAGTGTGACACAAAGATAACTTGTACCTAGGCACAAACACTATTGGAAACGGAAAACCCCCACCCAAAGAATATTGATTCGCGAACGAGAAGTATAAAGATGAAGTCACGAAGCCATTTGTTCTTCGATAAGTTGTTTTCAATTCTTTAGAGAACCAAGAAAGGAGATTATCCCACCAACACACATCAAGTGCGACAAACAAGAAGTTTTATTAATCTGAATTGCGTGACCCTTACATGTTTGGTTATGCCTATATTTATATTGACTCTAGACTTAAATAAACCCTAATGGACCCCCCTTAGGTGAACTTATATAAGGCCCACCTACAATTGACCCAAATAAGTAATAACAACATAAAGACTAAAAATAAACTAATAAAAATAATAAAAATCTAAAAATCTGTGTCCTAAATATGCTATAATCAGATTTTTCACCCTTAAAAAGTCCTAAATAAACTAGGAGAAATCTGATTTGAAAAATTTGTGTTGCCGACCCCTTTTAGGTTCCTAATTTTCCTTGTATAAGGAAACAAATTTCCTCCTTTGTTGCTTATTTAATGACTTTCCTTCCTAGGTTAGGAAAAGCATTAAATAATCCTCCTCTCTTCAGAAACAAGGCTGGTATTGGGCCAGACACATCAGCCCCTAGTGATGCGGACCTCATAATCACGTCACGCAACCCACACTCAAAGACACCAATTCCCAGAAAGCTAAGTAAATCAGGTTTGATAGGAGTTTGACACAAAGATAACTTGAACCTAGGCACCAGCACTATTCGAAACGGAAACCCCCACCCAACGAATATTGATTCGCGAACGAGAAGTATAAGGATGACGCCATGAAGATAGTTGTTCTTCGATAAGTCGTTTTTCAGTTCATTAGAGAACCATGGAAGGAAGATTATCTCACCAACACACACACACAAAGTGCGGCAAACAAGAAGTTTTATTAATCTAAATTGTCTAACTTACATGTCTGATTATGCCTTTATTTATACTAACTCTAGACTTAAATAAACCCTAATGGACCCCCCTTAGGTGGACTTATATTAAGCCCACTTACAATTAACCCAAATAAGTAATAATAACCCAAAGACTAAGAAGAAAATAATAAAAATAATAAAAATCCAAAAATTACCATCCTAAATATGCTAGAATCAGATTTGTCACTATTAAGAAGTCCCAAATAAACTAGAAAATCTGATATGAAGGTAAAATTTATTCTGAAGTCTTCTTTCCTTTTTGTAGCTAGGATGAATAAGGAATCCTTGTAAGAAAAGGATTTTGAAGAATGAATCCTTGCCACACATGGAAACTATGTTGCAGCCCATTAAAGATCTTTGGAGAATTAGGAGATTCCCAAAATAAGCTGCTACATCCTTTTAGGAAAAGAATCATAGCCAAATAGGAAGTTCAAAAGTCAAAACAAAGTAAATAACAAAATTCGTATAACCTCTGTTGACCCGTGTTTCGATGCCTTCTCGAATTCTGATTGACCTGAAATTTTAAACCAAGGTAGGACAACATGTCAGGAGACTCCGGTAAAATTTCATCTTGATCTAGTGGTCGGATTAAGAATTATGACTGTTTCTGTAAAACTAGATAGTTGCACATTTTACGTCAAAATCTGAATTTGACCTTTCCTGGATCGTATCAAAAGGAAGTAAATAACAAAATTCATATAGCCTTTGTTGACCCGTGTTTCGATGCCTTCCCGAACTCTGATTGACCTGAAATTTTAAATCAAGGTAGGACAACATGTCAGGAGACTCCACGTAAAATTTCAACTCGATCTAGTGGTCGGATTGAGAATTATGATTGTTTCCGTAAAACTGGATAGTTGCACATTTTACATCAAAATCTGAATTTGACCTTTCTTGGATCGTATCACCTAGTTCCACACAAATTGGACTATTCTTGGACCTGAATTAGATGAATTAAAGGTTGTCCTTCATGCTCCTTAAATGTCCCAACCCCTATAGGTTCATCTTGCTCCATATGTTCTGAACAAGCTCATTCAATGCTTCTTTAAGCTTCTTTACCCTAGCTCTTGTAGTTGGCCCAATTGGCACCTTCAATGGGTCGTTGACATGATTACGCTTGGTGTTGGGCTGATCCTCATCGTTAAGTCTACTTGTAATGATAGGGTTAGTGTATCACAAAACTAAAAAATTCCTAAACAAACATTGTCAAACATTGACTAAAAACAATAGCCAAGATATTAGCAAAAAATATTTATATGATTAGTATTTAAAAAATTAAAGTCATTTTGATTTACTTTTTTGGATAAAGTATGTATATTAACCAAAAAAGAACAAGACAACAACATAGGGCAAGGGCCACAAAGCTTAGATAGGCAACCCTCCTAACCTAAAACCAAAAATAAACATGAAATAAATGGGGTATACACTGGGAAAAGCTAAGAGGGCACGCCTTCAAAACCTAATAAAGAAATAATAATAAGAAATATGATCAGAAAAACCGCACAAAATATTAGGCCTTCTATTAGTTTCCGAGAAGGCCATATTACGAAAATGATTAACTTTAAAAACAGTACACTTAACGATATCATTATAAACAACTGAAATATTACAAGGAGCCTCACCATAGAGCCAAGCATTCCTCTCCCCTCCAAATATAGTATACTGCAGTAGCTAACATCAATCACATTATTAGAGATTTAAGAGAGCTACCTCTACCCAGAAGAGAAATTCATGCAACGGTATTGACCCAAAATCGATGTTTGAAAGGAATGTGGCATTTAGAGCAAAGATCATACTAGATGTGCTAAGAGAAAGGACAATAAGAAAATAAGTGATCAACATCTTCGCTACCACCCCTACATAAGAGGCACTTGTTAACCTGAATAAGATCATAGGACATGAGCTTATCTTGAGTCGAAAGGGCCTCATGAATAGCAAGCTATAGATGAAAGAGAAATGTGGTATAACATGTTTATTTCATACAAGTTCCCACCACTCCACTTTGTTGTGAAAGGGACGAATAACATCCCAAACATTCCAGCACATAATTCACACCTATCATTCGAGTGAAAAGAAATAGGGCTACACTAAATAATTTTAATCCACTTAAGAGATCTTATTAGAGGCCAAATCCGTTCCTGACCAGCTATAACACAACTCAACCTCATGTCTCTACCCAAGCCCACATGATGCCAATTACCAAACTAAAGAGAAGTAGAACGACCATCACCTACATGGTTGCATATGAATTGACAAGTGAGACTATGAAGACCAAGAATCTTCCACCAACTCCAAGAACAGTTCACAGGACAAGTCACCTCCCAAATACTCCTACATCGCAATAAGTATAAATTCAAGATGACCAAATAAAATGAGCCGGTCTAGTACATATGATCTATGTTTACCATTGCAGCCTATTTCCACACCTCTAGGCTTTTTACACTTAAGCCTCATTCCTTCTTTAGCAAGCAAATCTTATCCCAAGCTACTTTAGCACCATTTGATGCTAGATCACTACCATTCCTGATACGATCTGGGCAATAAAAAAACAATCAGATTCGGATTTTGACAAGAAATGCACAATTATCCAGTTTCACGACAACAATTATAATTATCAATTCGGCCGTTTGATCGGGCTAAAATTATACATGCAGTCTCTTGACATGTTGTCTTACCTTGCGTTAAAATTTTAAGTCAATTGGAGTTTGGGAAGGCATCACAATACGGGTCAACAGAGGGTGTATGAATTTTGTTATTTACTTTCTTTTGACTTGTGAACTTCCTATTTGGCAAGGATCCTTTTTCTACAAGGATATGATAGCTTGTTTTGGGAATCTCCAAACTCTACAAGGATCTTTAATGGGCTGCAATATAGTTTCCAAGTGTGGCAAGGATTCATAAATGTTTCAGAATCCTTTTCTTATAAGGATTCCTTATTTATCCTAGCTACAACAAGAAAAGAAGACTGCAGAATTAATTCTACCTTCAGATCAGATTTTGTAGTCTATTTAAGACTTTTGAATGGTTACAAATATGATTCTAGCATATTTAGGATAGTAATTTTTTTATTTTTTTTTATTTTCTTCTTAGTCTTTGGGTTGTTATTACTTATTTGGGTCAATTATAAGTGGGCTTCATATGAGTCCACCTAAAGGGGGGTCCATTAGGGTTTATTTAAGTCTAGAGTTAGTATAAATAAAGACATAACGAGACATGTTAGTTACGCAATTCAGATTAATAAAACTTCTTGTTTGCCACACTACGTGTTGGTGAGATAATCTCCCTTTCTTGGTTCTCTGAAGAACTGAAAACGACTTATCAAAGAACAACTGGCTTTGTGGCGTCATCCTTATACTTCTCGTTACGAATCAATATTTGTTGGGTGGGGGTTTTCTGTTTTCAATAGTGCTGGTGCCTAGGTATAAATCATCTTTGTGTCACACTAAAGAAATCGAGGCCACCTCCGCTTTACAAAAGATCATCAAATCATCAGCGAAGCATAAATGAGTAATTTCCTCCCTCTCACAACACCAATGACACCTGAAATCAGAATGTTTAGCCATTTGACCCAACGAACCCGAGAGAACTTCCATAACAAGAACAAACAAATAGGGTGATAGTGGATCACCCTATCTTAAACCTCTAGAACCAGCAAAGAAACCGTACGTTAGGGAAAGCCAATCGTTTGGAGAATAGCCAATAAGAAATCCCATCTTACCAAGTCATAAGCTTTCATAAGATGCATCTTCAGAGAGCATTTAGGAGGACCCCTATTCTCAACCTCTATTTCTTTTATTACCTATTTAAAAAAAAATTCACCTAAAGGTACCTCGTATTCTCTACCTCTATTTCTTTTATTACCTTTATCTTTCTATTAAGTTGATCTTCAACTTTATTCTCATAATGTTTAAACATTTCAAAAGCTTCATCTTTGTTTTAGTGAATAAGTATAATAATACTTCGTACAATCATCTATAAAATTAATATAATAATATTTTATATCTCTAGTTTGCATATAAATTATCATTATTTGAGTCAATTAAATCTTGAGCTTCACTATTTTTTTTAATTGTTTGAAACGAAGGCTATCAATTTTAATTCTACATAAACTTATACATATAATTTTTCTCAAAATCATAGTTAGTAATTGATTAATTAATCTTTGTATAGGATTATAATTCACATTACCCCAACCTATTATGCCACTTATCATAAGACTCAGACAAGTAAGAATAAGAGGCATTATTATTATTATTATATGTTACAATTGTCGTTACATTCATTTCAAAGAGGTCATCACATAGATACCCCATTTCCACAAACATATATCACTCTTTATAAGTACAAACTTAAAACGTTCATAGACCATTTTATATATAATGTTTCTCAATAATGAGTCAAACACTAAGTTTTTTCTAATACTAGTAACATGAAACACATTGTTTAGAGTAATAAGCTTTTCAAAAATTATCTTTAGTATGACTTTACTAATGCCTAGAAGCTTCAAAAATTAAAGTGGCTACATAACTCACAATCAAAATTGAGATATGATCCTGGAAATTTGAAAGAGGTCTAATAAGAGCAATATAATAGAAACCTATCCCAATGGACTAGCACCATTGGAATGAAGTCGAAAGATGTCACCAAACCGGTTAATCTTTGATAAGTCAGATCCAATTCGGTTAAGAACTAAAGAATGCAAGAATCTCTCTCACATGTTAAAATTGAAAAGTTCAAAAGTGATGTGGATCAGCCCGCAAACACTAAGGGCCCATCACAAGGTCCAAAGCGAAGGCATTGAAAGAAGCATTGAATGGACTCGTTTGCAAATTTTAGCAAAGGCTAAACTTGGGGATTCTTTAGAGCATTAAAAGGAGGCCTTATTTGGGCCATGAAGTTTCGACAATAAGGCTGCTAATTTTATATCAGTTTCGTCCAGACTTGTTATGTGATATTTCATTGTTTTATGCAGTCCTAACTAGTATTGGATTTCCTATAATGTGTGGGGACACTAATTATTTCCTTTAAATATTAGAATTTATTATTAATATTTTATTTGCATGTCAGGTGAGGAGAAAACATAACAAAGGAATTGAAGTTGACTTAGGAAACACATGACCGACATAGTCTCCTTGTTGTGCAAGGAGAATAATTCCACAACTTAATTGTGTTTTCTAATATTGGAAGGATACCAAGAGGTGGCAAAAATAAGCATTAAAGGTAGCATTATTTTCCTTCTAAAAAAAGAATAAATACAAGGTTGAGATCAAAATTCTATTCTAACTTGGAAACCAAAGTGGCAATAACTTTTCCTTTAATTCCTAGGATTATTGGGCAGCATTATAGGCTATAAATAAGTCTTGTACAAGATCTACAATGTTTTCTTTTCCTCTTTCTCACGATAGATAAAAACTTAGGACTAATGGGATTTATTTTTATTTTGTTAGCTATAACTCAAGGCTTGTTTGGGCTTAATTAATATTTTGTTTTTAGCTAGGATCCAAGACTTGTTTGAATTAGGGTTTGGTCTTACTAGTAAAGATTTTGAGTTAGTTTTTATATGTGGGTCAATTCAATCCACAAAGGTAGATCCATTAGGGTTAATTTTTTAGAACTATTTAAACACATGTAAGTCTAAATTTCAGCAACCATTCATGAATAATACTTTTAAACTTTTTAATGTGTGAAAGAGCTTCTTGTATTCTTTGGTTCTTGAACGAACTAGATCTGACCTATCGAAGATTAATTGGTTTCGTGATATCATTCGACTTCATTCCAATAGTGTTGATGTTTTGGGGCAGGTTTTTTATTGTGTTGATATCATACCTCTTTCAGCTTTCCAGGATCTTATCTCAATCTTGATTGTGGGTTGCGTGACCATGTGATCACAAGGTTGACATCACTTTATATTGTGTATGTTTTGACCTATAAAAAACCCTCAATTCATAAATGAGAGGTGTAATAAGAAAGACGCCACAAGGTAAGTTGTACCTTGATAAGTTAAATTTGTTCTTTATCCCAGCAAAAACAACGTGTTGCATTACGCAAAACATAAGTTTATTTCATAAATCCATAACTGCTGAGAATCTCAACTTACAAAACCTTAGATAATAGTTCAACTAGTAATCCTAATGAACCTAAAACACAAAGAAACTGGGGCATACCCCAAAGAAATGCCAAGAGGACATGCCCTCAACATCAAAACAAGATAAATCATCTAGAGTTGAAAATATCATTAGCTCCACGCAATATGAAGCCTTCTATTAGTAGTGGAGATACATTCACTAATCGAATTAACCATATAAGGAGGAAAGCCAATTATATGAAGAACGACCAAAATGAAGTCCCACCCAACTGAATCATAAGCTTTCATTAAATCCATTTTCAAAGAACACTTAGAAGGACCCCTTTCTTGATGATAATTATGAAGAAGCTCTTGCGTAAGATGTTGTCATTGATATTTTGCCTCTCTATAAAAGCAAACTGAAATGGGCAACAAAGTCAAGAAGCACTCTCTTAACTGTATTAACAATAATCTTGGCAATGCATTTGTAGATTGTATTACAACAAGAAATAGACCTGAAATCCTTAACCCTGGAAGGATTAGCAACATTAGGGGTTAAGGCTATAGTAGTTGCATTCACCTGTTTGAGTAATCGACCAGAATTGAAAAAGGACCAAACAACAGCAAGGGTATCTTGACCAATGATACTCCAAGCTTCCTTAAAGAAACCTATATTGAAATCATCTGGACGAGGAGCCTTATTATCCTTAAGAGAGAAAAAGACCTTCTGAATCTCATCATCATTAATCTGATTATCAAGGCTCGTGATTTGAGATGACGACAATAGTCAGGAAAGAACCTCACCAAGAAAAGAGAGATCAATACATTCTGATCGTGGCCCTCCTGAAATCTTCTCGAAGTAATTAACAATGGTGTCATTTACCCCCTTTGCGTTAGTAATACAGGTGTCACCATCACCTTAAATTGAGAGAATTTTGTTACGATGATAAGTACTTAAAAGTATCTTTTTTTAAAAGGTTTTATATCATCATATTGCAGTTAAAGTATCATTAAATTCCCTAACTTAAGTATGTTTTATAATAACAAGTCTGAAATATAAGATATCTTTAATTTATAGTAAATGCTCATTTTAAATGCGGGTTTGCCAGATAGACATATTTCACAATTCAGAGAATTGATTAATATGTTTAACTACTGAATTGGAGAAGACAAACAAAGCGCAACAAAAGAGAAGTCTGAATCTGTCCTGCAACTCAGACACTATTCAGTGTTCAGCCTATATCTTGAGTTCTAGAAGTTAAAATGAGCTCATTATTTTTTTGTTAGAAAGCTAAGACAAATACCCATAACTTTCATGCAGATTATTTGTTCAAATTCTGATGTTATTAATGATATTTTGTCCAGCCACCAAATCAGCCACAAGCCACCAGATCAATAGTTAGTTATCAAATCAATAGTTCTAAAATTTAGCTATAAAATGAGGCATTTGCCAAACATTTAGATATCTTGGGTTTCAGATTAAGATCTTGCTCTCGCTTTCTTTCTTTGTTTTTTTTCAATGCTCAAGTTTTATTTCATGTTATATTCTCATTAATATCTTGTTTATGCTTTTCATTTTCTTCATTGTACTTTAGTTCATTTAGATCATAACTATGTTCTTATCTTATCTATTTATGTTTTTCTTCTTCATTATGTTTAGTTAAGTTTATTTTGCCACTGTGAAAAAGGTTACACTAATGGTGTTAGAATAAGTATAGTATAAACTAAACATGGACTTTAATGTTTATATTCAAGAAAGTTTGCTATTAACATGTTTTATAATTATTATTTTACTCATTCTTAATACCCTGCTTGTTAAGTGGTGAGTCTAGATTCATGGTCTATAACCCTTCATACAACAAATACTTAATTCTTTCATAGCTTACTGTATGGATAACCGATTTTTATGCTATAAAAGGAACTTGATTTATTGTTGACAGAAGTTATTGTTTTATCTTTGTTTTAAATCCTTGCATCAATATCACATCTCAAAGTTATTTATTACTTTGACACTCCTTCACTTGGGAGAAAACATCAACTATTTGATTGTGTTATACGACATTGATAATTCTTAATGGAGTGGAAGAAGAAACTTGAATTCTTATCCCCTGGATTTAGTCACTGAATCCGAGATTTTTGCATAAAAAAGCTCTCGTCAGCTTGAGCAAGTCTCATATACTCCTAAACCAATATAGATTCAGTTCTATGAATATCTAAGTCAAGAGGATTTTGCTACATCATACTTTGGGCATCTTCCATGGCCTTCTTAGCTATGTGAAACCCTATCCGAAATCTTTGCAAGAAATTTCTTATTAAAGTCTCTCAATGTAATCTTAACATGCTTCAACTTCCTACACAATATAAACGAGTACTAAAGACTTCCATCTCCCATGCCTCGGCAATTGTCTGATTAAATTGAGGATGATCAGCCCAAAATCAAAAAACTTGAAAGGAGTTTTTCTTTTGGGCATGCTCACTAGCTTTTTTAACATCGGAGAATGATCGAAAATGCCAAAAAGAAGAAAGGTAAGCTTTAGAAGTTGAGAACTCACACTTCCACTTCATATTTACAAGCACCCAATCCAATTTTTCCAAGATAGGCTTGTTACATTGCCAGTTAGTCCGAGTGAAC
>Ga0307510_10011280_pt1 | contig 10621 bp, 11 predicted proteins | sample 12_EM_MG_FD_207224 | JGI IMG/M metagenome (GOLD analysis project Ga0307510, IMG submission 207224) | Populus trichocarpa ectomycorrhiza microbial communities from riparian zone in the Pacific Northwest, United States - 12_EM | ecosystem: Host-associated > Plants > Roots > Unclassified | place... | reverse complement strand
CCATTGTTTGGTATCGGTGCAGGTAACTGCTGACGTAGTGGTTGTTGCTGCGGTTGTGGCTGTTGAAGTCGGGGGTCCGTGCCAGTGCGGGCCAGACGGGGGTCGCGTGCGCGTCTCGGATCCATACCGGTGCTGAAAATTTGAGAAAAAGTGGTCAGAACTGGATCGATTTCAGTCGTGTGCAAAGGATGTAAGCTCAGAAGTATCTCGAACATCTATGGTCTTCTCTGCGACCCCTTCATATAGTACCACACTGTGCGTACTTCTGGTACAGAAGGGTCGATGCAGATTCCACTCTGAATCATCGTCGACTAATTCCACGCTATACAGAAAGTATGCTTCACCTTCGGGAAAGTAGTTCCGACACACAGAGACAGGACTGATTGACCCACAACGTGGGTATGGAGTGTGGGTGTTATAGTATGATCACGTGCGGGTAAGGCCTCAAATTTTATTTTATTTTGTTGCTACCTTGCACCCCTCACATAATCGCGGTTGCCGCGTGAAAATAACTCCTTCACAGGCAGAGCTGTGGCCATCACTTTACTTCAGAGTCCACTCGAAATTACATCCAAATTTTACACACAGACAGGCAAAGGATATATAATACAACCTTACAGCCCTACTCGTGTCCAGACTTGGTAGAGTAGAAGCAAGACGTCATCCACATTTCGACAAGGTCCATTTTTCACACCTGAGGGTAAGTGGGTGTGGCGGGCATAGGGACAGGCTGTTGCGCCGGTGGGGGGTAAGATTGATAAACAGCGGGCTGTGGGGCTACCGCTTGAGGAGTTCCTCCCACAAACTTTTCATTGGGATGGAAGAGAGTGCCATCACGGACGCCTGTTTGCCATACATTGTGGCCTTGACTTTGAGCGCGGAGAGCCAACACCAGAAGCATGACGGTGTAGAACACGACTAGATATAAACATGGTTAGAGGAATACGATTGGGCGCAAAGGTAAACGTACGCAGGATCCACAATAGGAAGGAGAAGGCCATAATTGCTTTGATTTCATGGCACGCATGGCTCGAGGCATCATCTGACGGATAGGGGTTAGATTAAATTGATAGCCAGTTTGGATCAAAACACTCACTAACACCAAACCCAAAATCGCAGGTCGACTCCCCAGGGACAAGAATAATAATTTGTTGATCCGTCCAGGCAGCGTAAGCTCCACTTGACAACCAGAGGACCCAGAGGATCGCTAATCACGGAGAGCTTATAGGACTCCGCGAGAGGGAAAAGAAAAAAAAGGCTTACACAGCCACGAAACCTCGACAATGATGTACGAAAAAAATGACCCCCTACGGTACCAGTCAACAAGAAACCTACATGCAAAGAGGGAACAAGGTGGATTAGTAACATAACCAACTACCCCAAATGTTTGGTCGCACATTGGGCCGACGGTAAGGAGGGTGAGCAGGCTCGTAGCGAGTGCGAGGGCCGAGAAATTCAACTTGGAATTTACAGAGAACTTCTCAGCCAACGAGATGAAGTCTGCACTCAGAGCCATCACGATGAGTGAGAAGATGAGGGTCATCGCTGTGGCGAAGGCTTCAGTAACCGACGAAAGAGTAGAGTGTAGAATGTGTCGTCCTACAGAAGGTGGCCAGCCGAGCAGTGGACATATAGTTGGAACTCATTCTGAGGGTCTCAAGGGGCGATAAGAGTGTAAAGAGACCTGTTGGCCACCTGTTGACATTCCGCTGCCCCCTTTCTTATAGGTACAAATGTCCCCATCATTTTGGGGAACATCCTTTGCACCTCCAGGTGACCTAGCGCTCAACGTCAGACAACGTCAGACCCTGGTACGCACCCATCACAATGGCAGTGACAGTGAAAGCGGTGATAGGAAACGCCGCTGCCAAATCAGGTCGTATTTATTTATGTATTTTTTCACGGGGCCAATTTCGAGAGTATTGCCTCTGTATCGCAGACCGAGGGTCCGCGCGTGAGTTCGAAAGAAGGATAAGATATGATTGAATAAAGGAGAAGGCGGATAAGCGGTTGTTAATCGCTCGACCGCTGGTGGGGAAGAGAAAGACTGAGTGTGTGTGTGGCACACACGAGCGAGAAAGGGGGAACCAGACTTCTATTGCTTGCCTCTCAGCGAGGCCAGGCGTGAGACTTGATACAGCGGGCTTAGTGCGATAAGGACAAGTATGCTACTAAGGAATGTGAGTAAGGAAGGAAGAAAAGGATAGAAGAACGAGTGTGTTGTATCGAGGGCGCAACTGCGGGCGCGGGGTCCGTGGACGGCGTTTATGCTTCAAGTTGGTCCGTTGGCTAGGTAGGAAGTAGAAAGTTGAAGGGGTGCATTTGGCCGTTGGAAAGGGAGAAGGACGGCATGTTCGGCGATTTGGTATTAGCAGGCTTGAACTCTCGAGGCAATGTGCGCGTTGTTGTTTGAGGCGCGGCGTGCGGTGGTGGCGATATCCTGACTTGGCGCGGATAGGTCATCACGTGGTCAAAAGTGGCTGATTCCGATTCCGCTGGCGGCCGCGTCCATACCCTACACCTACACCTCTGACGCTTTGTTGGTTGTGAGATTCCTTGATTACTCCCATGAAGAAGCCTGGAAGTGGATGACATCTCAGGAGTCGATTATACAAACTGGATACAAAGTGCACTGGGCATGACAATTATTAAGCCTCATTCTATATCGGTCACCTCCACATACACACATACATGTTAGAGTACTATAGGTAGAATGCAAGTGACGGAAACATCTACGGTCTTCTCTGCGACCCCGCCGCCTTCATATCTATGCATACTTCTGGCACAGGAGGGTCGATGCAGATTCCACTCTGAATCATCGTCGTCTAACCCCACGCTATATGGAGAATAGTTCACCTTCGGGAAAGTAGTTCCGCCACACATGATTGACCCACACGTGCATATAGAGTGCTACTACTGTAGTATTGTAGTGTTGGTATCCATCTCATACTCAACCCATAGTAGTATTGGAGACGTAGGCCCGTGCGGTGACTTTTTCATATGATATTGTTCATTGACTCGTGATTGTTCCTTTGCACCATAAGTAGCTACGCGTTCACTTTATTTGGCCATGGACTTCGTCTGGCATGCATAACGACAGACTTATATATTCACTCTTTTACTGCACGAGCACCTCAGTCCTTTTCTTCGAGACAGAGGATCACGCTTCGCGCGTTACAGATCTCTCACAAGTAGGCGGGTAAGGTCTCATTTCAAATTGTTTTCGGCTGCCTTGCACCCCTGATAGGGCATGGCATAACCGAGTAGTCGCAATAACTCCCTCACAGGCAGACTCCTCGCTTTACTTCGGAGTTCACTCGAGATCACACTCAAAGTCACTCAGGTGTTTTCAGATGGGAGTACCAGGAATATTATAGTGAAACGACCACACACAGACAGGCAAGGGTATATAATACAACCATACCACCCTACTCGTGTCCAGACTAGGTAGAGTAAGAAGCAAGACGTCACCCACACGTCGACAAGGTCCATTTTTCACACCTGAGGGTATGTTTGCGGGACGGACATAGGGACAGACATAGGGACAGGCTGTTGCGCCGATGGAGGGTAAGATTGATAAACAGCGGGCTGTGGGGCCATCACTTGAGGAGTTCCTCCCACAAACTTTTCATTGGGATAGAAGAGTGCGCCATCACGGACGCCTGTTGTCCATACATTGTGACCTTTGCTTTGGGCACGGAGGGCCAGCACCAGAAGCATCATGGTGTAGGACATGACTAGGTATAAACATGGTTAGAGGAATACGACGGGGCACACAGGTAAAGGGACGTACGCAGGAGCCACGTCAGGAAGGAGAAGACTATGATTGCTTTGACTTCATGGCACCCCCGAGTAATCCTATCATAATCTGAAGGACAAGAGTCAGATTAAATTGATAGCCAGGTAGGAACAAAACACTCACATTCACCCAAAAAGAGTCGTCGGAAATCGCAGCTCGCCTCCTCAGGGGTAAGAGCAATGACTTGTTGTTCCGTCCAGGCAGCTAAAGCTCCACTTGACAACCAGAAGACCCAGAGGACCGCTAATCATGGTGAGCTTGTAGCAATCTGCGAGGGGAAAAAAAAAGGCTTACACAGCCACGAAACCTCGACAATGATGTACGAAAGAAATGACCCACTACGGTACCAGTCGACGAAAAACCTACGTGCAATGAGGGATTTAGGTGGATTTAGTAACAGAAACAACTACTCCAAATGCCAAATGTTTGGTCGTACATTGGGCCGACGGAAAGGAGGGTGAGCAAGCTCGTAGCGAGTGCGAAGCTCGACCACCTGGTATAAGTGCCTTCCACAATCACCATCGAGACAGCGTCTGCACTCAGAGATAACACAATAAGTGTGAAGAGGAGAGTCGTCGCTGTGGCGAACGCTTCAGTAACCGACGAAAGAGTGGAGCGTGGAATGTGTAGTCCTACAAAAGGTGACCAGCCGAGCAGTGGACATGTAGTTTGAACTCATCCTGAGGGTCTCAAAGTCAAGGAGCGACGGCGACAAGAGTGAGAGTGAAAAGAGAGTAAAGAGACCTGTCAGGTACCCTTTGTCATTCCGCAGCCCTTTCTTATAGGTACAGTCGTATTCCCGTCATTTTGGGGGAACAATGGAACATCCGTTGCAACCTCCAGGTGACCTAGCGCTAGTGTTGCCGGAGAGTTAAGTTAAATCTGCCTGGTCTGAGTTGAGTTGCATCTGGTGCAACTCAATCCCACCAGGTGCAACTATTGTGGTTACCGCATTTGGATGGTTGTTACTGCATTTGGCTCGGAGCCACACTAGACCAAACAATAGGACTGACGCCCCGAATGAAGTTGTACTGCGCGTTCACGATACGACATCATCAAGATGCAACAACACTCCTCCTTTATCTGTCAATCGCATGCAATTATCTGTTGTGATGAGTATATTACCGGGCAACACTCCTTTGGTGACAAGCGTCTCATTCCCCAACCAACAATATGCATCCTTCCATTGACTTTGATGAGTTTCTTAAACACCGTTCACTGGTACCCACACTTGTCACCCCTGGGCTTTGCGCTATTCAATATCCCACTCTCGAACCTTCTAGTATGTTCTAGGGGCCTTGTAATCACTGTTATATAGTTGCAATGAAATCGGTTTTGCCCCGAACTTGTGAGTTGTGACGTTTTTACTCGTCTCTCAGCCATGCAACACCCGCAACCTGAGGATGTCTATTCGGAATTTCCACCGCAGCCGCAAACCCTTCACCCGCACACACATGACCTTCGACAATCATTTACTGCCCACATAGATTCTATTACAGCAACACGAACATGTTTATCCAACACTTTTCCGCCTTGCAATGGATGTACTGCCAGCTCAAGCAACGGCTGTTCCATGTGAAAGGGTGTTCTCGTCAAGCAAGGAATCGTGCACCCAGTGCCACAGTGAGCTCGACCCACCACAATGGAGATGCTCCAAATCCTAAAGCACTTATACCAGCAGGAGCGACTTGATTTCATGACAGGTATCCTTGCAATGGAAGAAGATTGCACGTTTGAGGGTCCGGTGACCGAGGCAGTGGTTCTTGAGCTGCTGGAGGCTGGGAGGGAGGCGGAGCGACGTGAGTTATACACCAATTGGAACACGCCGTAGTTAGCCTGAGTTCAACTCAACTCAACTCAACTCAACTCTCCGGCAACACTACCCAGTAGGGTCACGTGCGGGCAAGGTCTCAAAATTTCAAATTTTTTTTGGCTGCCTTGCACCCTGACAGGGCATAATCGAGTTGTCGCATGAAAATAAAATAACTCCGAGACTTCTGTCGTAGCCATCGCTTTACTTCAGAGTTCACTCGAGATTACACTCAAAGTCACTCAGGTGTTTCCGGATGGAAGTACCAGGAATATTATAGTGAAACGACCACACACAGACAAGCAAAGGGTATATAATACAACCATACCACCCTACTCGTGTCCAGACTAGGTAGTAGAGTAAGAAACAAGACGTCACCCACACTCGACAAGGTCCAATTTTCACACCTGAGCAGGGTATGTTTGCGGGACGGACATAGGGGCAGACATAGGGACAGGTTGTTGTGCCGATGGAGGGTAGGATTGATAAACAGCGTGTGGGGCCACGGCTTGAGGAGTACCTCCCACAAACTTTTCATTGGGATAGAAGAGTGCGCCATCACGGACACCTGTTGTCCATACATTGTGACCTTTACTTTGAGCGCGGAGAGCCAACACCAGAAGCATGACGGTGTAGGACATGACTAGATATAACCATGGTCAGAGGAATACGATGGGGCACAAAGGTAACGGGACGTACGCAGGAGCCACGTTAGGAAGGAGAAGGCCGTAATTGCTTTGATTTCATTGCACACCCGAGAAACGGTGTCATCACCTGACGGATAGGTGTCAGATCAAATTGATAGCGGTAGGAACAAAACACTCACCAAAGGCTCCGAAATCGCAGCTCCCCAAAGGGAAAACTACTGAATCCGTCCAGGCAGCGTAAGATCCACTTGTCAACCAGAAGATCCAGAGGATCGCTGATCACGGTGAGCTTATAGGAATCTGCGAGGGAAAAAAAGGGCTTACACAGCCACGAAACCTCGACAATGATGTACGAAACGAATGACCCGCTACGGTACCAGTCGATAGCAAGCCTACACAAAGAGGGAACAAGGTGGATTTAGTAACACAATCAAATACCCCAAATATTTGGTCGTACATTGGGCCGACGGTAAGGAGGGTGAGCAAGCTCGTAGCGAGTGCGAAGCCCGAGAACCTCGAATAGAGGGATTGCACAGTCACCAATGAGAGGTAGTCTGCACTCAGAGATAGCACAATGAGTGAGAAGAGGAGGGTCGTTGCTATAGCGAACGCTTCAGCAACCGACGAAAGGGTAGAGCGTAGAATGTGTAGTCCTACAGAAGGTGACCAGCCGAGCAGTGGACATATAGTTGGAAGTCATCCTGGGGGTCTCAAAGTCAAGGAGCGACGGCGACAAGAGTGAGAGTGAAAAGAGAGTAAAGAGACCTGTCGGTTACCCGTTGACATTCCACGGCCCCCTTTCTTATAGGTACAGTTGTTCCGTCATTTTGGGGAACATCCGTTGTAACCTCCAGGTGATCTAGCGCTCAACGTCAGGCACTGGCACGCGCTCATCATAAATGGCGGTGAAAGCGGTGATGGGAAAAGCCGCTGCCAAATCAGGTCGTATTTTTTTTTTCACGGGCCAATTTTAAATGTATCACCTCGGACGCTTTCTTGGCTGTGAGATTCCTTGATTCCTCCCATGAAACCTGGGAGCGGATGATGCCCTAGAGAACAAGTGGCATTGCCATTCCCTCAAGCTGCGGAAGCTTCGCATTACCATCACTATGAGTTATATACCGTGGAATCTGCCGACCCGCAGATGGTCCGAGAATCACCCGCTTAATCACCCTTTGCACTTCGAAGGCAAAAGGAAGCTGCTGTCGAATTTGTCCAAAGTGGGATAGGATGACTCTGGATGCTCCAATCCACATCTAGCCTTAACGTGCTACTGCCTCTGGCGATGCTCGAGGCACACTACAACTTTACGGTATCCGGGGTGTCAAGGCACGTATGAAAAATGTAAAATCGTGACGGCGTGACGGCGTTAAAATACAGCAGAGGTGACATGAAAGTTTAGATGGGTTAAAGTGGTGATTGCGGCCGATAAAGGGCGCCTACATGCACAATATCCTCCATGGCAACTGAGGACTTGCGGGGCCGCGGCTTTGTGCCCCCAGAAGTAGCGGGTGTGCGAACAGGTTTCTATGCAAATTCGGAATGGAAGAATGATGATGTCTCACACGAATGAGAAACATATTCGGCGACCAGCTGCCTCTGCGTGAAGGAGGGAGCATAAATGTATAGATACCGATGCTATATGGAAAGTCAGCAACCCCGCCTCAATTAATGATTGCGAAGAGAGGGTGAAGCCCTATGCGGTTCTAGATACGTGAATCTATAAGGTGGAATGCGGCGGAACCCGGATTTCATGAAACGCTCGGGACAATAATCCACCCCATGGGAAGTGGCACCGAGGCAGAGTCGGACATCATTTCTGGCGTGACAGGTGTGCGCCAATCTACGCAATTTAGAAAACAAAGTAACAGTCGGTCATTTCGGGGACCAGAACCTGGGCTGATTTTATCTGAAAACGATGAAGGGAGATGGATATTGCTAGAGTTGCATGACCAACAAAGCCCATATAGAGAACCAGCCATTTACTCGAACGTCCATAAAACGGTGCGTCAAGGACAAGACGGGAGGCCTCCAAGAGAGGTTGGCTTGGGATGGAAGTGATCGTCTTGGACGACAAAGACTGCTTCTCCCCAAGGCGGTTGAGCCGTGGTTTTCGGGCTTACATTGTTGTATTTTTATGACAGCCTCGCTGGCAGTTTCCAGCCATCATAATCCACATGGGACAAACCATACTGGGGAAAGATAGCCCATAACATACGACTGGCGAATAAAACTGAAGCGTAGTAATCCTGTTAGGGATGGGAAATGCCCACTTAATGTGTCACAAAGAAGGTATATTGACGCCTGAGTATGCAACCTCGAATGACTCGACTTGCAATCCGGGAAACGATTGAGGCATGGGCGGGGGAGCACCGTATCCGCCAAGGACGGCAGATGAAGATTTACAAACAAGACAAGGAACGGACTTGATGTGGTCGGTTGTGTGAAAGGCAGTTAGGCCGTTTTGGTACCAAGACTGTATGACGTGCCAAGAACACGAGCCTATCGAACGTGATCGCGTGATCAAATGAGGTTTCCTAACTTACTGGAAAGGTGGTTATAGCTCCCAAAATAGAGCTGAAATTTAAATTATTTCGACATAGAAATTGCTGAAATTCGGCAGGTTGGCGTGAAACAAGAGTTTAGTGGCGTCCCTAAAAATGAACGCCTGTGCTAGGGTTTGGCGGACGTTTGACAGCATCATTCTGCTTTAGGACCTCGCACGGGCGCGTGACGGTCATTTATCAAATGACGAGTTCCGCATGGAGCATAGAACGCGACAATTGATGGTGGGAAGAAAGACAACGCCACAAGTTGACTGTTCCCAACAACCCATTGTTGTAATGAACCGTTATCAACCAGTGGTCCACACTAGAATACAATAACCCATACAGTACCATTTGGTGTCTACAGTATGTGTTATGATAACCGACTGTGGTGGAAAGGTTTACAGCACTGCCACTGACTCAACAATCAATCCTTTCTCTGAATTGTTCGGGATGGATGGCGTTGCCATCATGGGGCGAACCAGCGAAGTTCTGGTTGCCGTATTTCAATGACGAAGCACATCATCAGACTGCCGGGGTTACGTATGCAACATATACTGAACCCCCCAACTCGATTATTTGTAGAAGAAGCACGTTCACACTTACATCAACTGGTATCGAGGCTTGCGTTATGTGAGTTCGATAAATCAGGTATCAATGCCGTGGGTATGATAACCATCCCAGATGTACGTGCATTCCAAAGGCGAATGGTTATGTACAAAAACTTCCTGTGTGCACAAAGTAAGTAGAAAAGATAATTTGATTGACCAATGGGCGCGTCTAGATAATCGGATCCCTGCAAAGGAAAATGTACGTTGCGTCGCGTCATGATATACGTTAAGTTCAAAGCGCTTCTGTGACAACAAACTCGCGTTTGTCGTCCACGTCGGAATGTACACCCCAAAAGTCTTGCCAGTTGAGCCAGCTCATGTGAGGGTTCGAAAGGACGGTAGATGGTGTCTCTTCTGTGACACTTTGCGCGATGCCAAACTGGAGATGAGGATGACGGGTGGCAAGGCGATGCGTGAATAGGTGGCATGCCATGACAAAGAGCAGTAGCAACAGTAGGAATGTAGTTCGAGCCTTGAGGTTGAGCGATGCTGGGATCGAGGAGAGTCCCTGGGTTGCGGTGGGTTTCTCCGCAGGTGCCAGAAAGGCGACGGAGAAGTCGGCGGAGCAGGACGGAGACGAGGGCGTGACGACGATGGCGGGGAGTGGCGACTTATCACCCATCTTCGAGAGGGAGATATCTTCACACCGACAGTGTTCAGGAAGTGAAGCGAGACTACTAGTGATATACACCTACCTCCGGGCGCAGGAACCAGGATGTAGTCAGGGCGATGCCTGGGAAGCCTGTGGCGACGAGTACCTATTGGGAAAAAATATTGAAGGTCCACAAAATTGTCGCGATATCTCGACACTACACACCGTGGGCGGCCATGGTTGTAAACTTGAAGAGCCGGAAGGAAATTTTAAGGTGGCGAACGAGGTATATAAAGCAGATATTATGGCCGAGGCTGGTTATATCGAGGAGCCGCGGTCAAAGCAGGCTAGCGAAACGAGCGTGTTGCAAAGGAGTGTGATAGAAAAAAAGTATGGACTGGGAAAACGAGAGAAAGGCTTGCCGGAAACGAAGACACGTCAAGTGGGAGGTGGTGGTGGGTGAACGAGTGAAGTGGGTGAATCACAGACGAAGGACAACAGACTTGTACCTCGTAACCGAGCGCCCAGGTTCACAGTAACCATGCGGTCCGTGTGCTGCGGCACAATACCAGAAATCTAAAAATGTTGATCCGGATCGGCTGGGTTTACGAGGTTT
>Ga0307510_10011279_pt1 | contig 10622 bp, 7 predicted proteins | sample 12_EM_MG_FD_207224 | JGI IMG/M metagenome (GOLD analysis project Ga0307510, IMG submission 207224) | Populus trichocarpa ectomycorrhiza microbial communities from riparian zone in the Pacific Northwest, United States - 12_EM | ecosystem: Host-associated > Plants > Roots > Unclassified | place... | reverse complement strand
ATTCACCCATTCACACATCACATCAGCAATATTTTTGAAATTCATCTATATTGCAAAAGGGCTACATTAGGGCGTGAAACGAGGTCACGACTGAGAAATCCGAAGCAATAAAGTGAGGAAATATCGTTACAGTAGAACGTCGCGCAACTAATGCGCCGTTTCAACACGTCAGATGGGTATGTACCGCGAGTAAAAATACACATAGAGAAGGTGATAGGTTCCACTGTGCAAGGATTAGAAATCGAATGAAATGAAGAGGGAGCGAGGGGTAATGAAATGACGGAAGAGGTCCAAAACGTTCAAACCGTGTCGGTGGCATCGCTGGTGTACGGGCGTGGGACTGATATGGTGGTGTCAGGGAGATCATGTGAGGCAGATGCAGAAGGGACGCCGGTTCCCTCCAGCGTTTGTGATTCGGTATCGAAGCTGTCCACAGAGGACGAAGCCATAGAGTCCGAAGGCGAGAGCTCCGTGATTTTGAAATCCGGCTTGAAATCGCTGGCGATGGAGATGGACGGGATTGACAGCTGGTCGATCGAGATGGTCGAGTCGCGCTTGTTTCCTGTAGTGACCACGGAAACCGAGACGCCGCCTTTGCTCTTCATGTGAGGGAAAGACGAGGTGCTGAAGAATGGCTTGTGAGTCGAGAGCCGGTAACATGATTGAAAAACATCACGTACGCATGAGAAGACCCGTGAAGAGTGGTAGATGCCGTTGTGGAAATGCCGATGCGACTGGCGAGCGATGTGTATACGAGGCGGTAATGTTGGCGCGCCTCGTCCGCGAAGCCAAAGAACCCGAAAAAGATGAGTGCGCAGGTGACGATCAACCAGCGGAACATCTCGAGCCCATTGTAGCTGTCCACATTCTCCTTCCATACGAAAGCTGGCACCTGGATGACTCGGGAATAGTCGCTGTGCACGTTCTCCCAGCTGATCCAAGGGCCGACGCCCATCTTCGCATTGTGGACGATCACATACGTCCCGATAGGAATGGTTCCCAGAATCTCGATGGCAGAAAGGGCCATCAGGCGGAAGTAGCGGCCACGGTTGAGGTTGCGGTTGGTCGAAATGAACTGTTTGAACTGAGTTTCACGTTTGTAGAACGTGTAAATCGTCAAGACTGTGACGAATCAGCCACGGGATCAAGGGGTAAAAGACAGACCAGGATACATACCACAATAAACGAGAGATACGCAACCGATCGCCACGGGCCAAGTATAAAACAAATAGAACGCTTGCGGTACCAAAACGACCGAATAGATTGGCCCGAAATCCTCAAATATGTCGTAGCGATGTCCTGAGACAACGTAATCTGTATCACATCTGCGTAAACGACCTGGTCGAGGGCGAATGGCTAACGGTACTCACGGGTCGCTATCTGGACGAGTGGGAGGCCAATGCCAATGAGCAAATCGATTATGACGGCGCGGCGCTTTTCCGAGCGCGTGATCCTCACAGCCTTGACAGTGGCAATTTTGTAGAGGCGTCGGTTGATACAAAGAGAGCAAGCCGGAATCGCAACGTTGAGGCCAACTTGAAAGCGGGTGACTGTGAAGTGGTGGTGATTCAGTGAACACACACAACGGGTAACATCATCAAGAGCTTACCGAGGTCACAGTAGACAGGTGCCCGGTCGATGATGTTGCCGTTCCAGACGATCGAGTTGACGCACTGGAACAAACAGCCAAGACCTGTCCACACCATGTACATACATGTACCGGTGTTCCAGGCTGCATGGTAGCGTTCTTAGATCCCGTGCTCTGAGCATGCAACGAAAATTGGACGTACCTTCAAGATGCCAGTAAAAGGGGACAGCACATAGGACGAAACCAAGGAAAGAAAAGGCCGTGTAGACCTCGTTGGGAAGCGGAGCCATCGCAGTTCTCGTTGAGCGCGAGAGTGACCAAGAACTATGGCGGACGGGGTCTGTGAAGGGCGACTCGCCTGAGTGTCGAGTTCGGCGAAAGTGAATTTCGTACGTACCTCATTGGGGCGCTTTAAGAGGTGAAAGGCGACATACCCAGAGCAAGGTACGAAAGTAGACATCCCTTTGTGTTGCCGAGCTGTTGAGCGCGTTGCAACGCAGGATGGCTATCCCAGGAATGGGACGTCTCTTGTGACTACCTAAACAGGCGTCTGCTTTATGACTGAAGGGGCACTACGCTAACGCATCAGGCGGAGTTTCAAAACGTAATCCAAAAAAGTTTTTAAACTTGGCCAATCAGGTTGGAGATCTGGTCCGTGTCCCGTCTATGCAGAACTTACATTGGCACTTGACCGACTTGTTTTACTTTGTAAAAATGTCCACAAGTGAGCAGGGGACCAGGGCCCCCTCAGTCAGACAACTCAATTTCTTGTTTAGATATTGCTCAAGTCTATTGTGTAGTAAAAGGAAAAGCAGCATGGATGGCCATTGTCCCAAAACATTGGGTTGTCATCATCCAAAATGATGCAGGTCACAGTTGAACCTCCACTTGTCTGTTCATAAATCATGATTAATTAACACCCTTAGATGCATACTGATAAGAAATCATCATTATCAACGACGCTATCAAGGTCCAACTTGCCATTTTTCATTTCATAAAGGATAGGCGGATGGTCCAGTCCCAAAATGATCGTGGCATCCTGACATGACACGGGTCCCTGTCGTCGGAGCAGTGCCCATATCCGGAAGGGACAGGGAATGACGGATGACCAGGAAAGACAAGGCTGTCCCAGCTTGATGGCTCGGCGGTCATATCCCGGGCCACGTGGTTGAAAATTTATCCTTCAGGAACGAGAAGTCCCTGGTGTGTCGGGAACGTTCGACAAGACTGGGCCTAGAGACGCACCAGGGACCCATCTGTCCCCCCCACACTACCTTGTCTTCGTCGTCCCTGGTCGCATCATAGGCGAGATGGTAGACATACCATGAGATATGAATAGTCTGGAGGAGCAGCAACAAAGGCGACGGACGGTCTAAATTCCCCACCGGGACGTCCAAGCATTGTTCCAAGACGAGCAAAATAGGGAAATTACTTACCCAGGTTCCACATGCGCCGCTATGGGACACCCGGACTCGGATGAAGCAAGCATGACACCACTCTACTCGATGACAAGATCGTTCCCATGTGCAGGCTGCACCCCGCCAAACTTCTGATCATGAGAATATGGGACCTTCTCGGTAACGCCCGATCCCTTGCAGCGTCGGCCAAATGGGTTATATCGATGCTGGACTGCCGCGACGGAGAGGTAGAGTGTTTTTTTGAGAGGGTGGAGGTGGTCAAAGGTAAAGAATAGCTTGAAGGTCGTTTCCTCTCACTGCGGGTATATGAGGAGACTTGCTCTATTGTTCGCCACACACGTGAAGCCGCCCTGTCGTTATTGTTACTGTCTCGTTATTGTCTTGCACTGCACCACCACATCATTAAGCGCCTCATTGTTTCACAGGGGTCATGTGATTTTATCCTGGATACTCCCCAATGTCAATCACCGTCACGGTGGAGGACAAAGGGCCATAATTGTATTATGTTAGATATATGCTTGCTTGTGTAAACTCACAGGCAAGTGTAATTAGTATACAGGGAACAATGTGCTACACGTGTAAGAATTCGAAGAACATGAAGCGCGATGAATTTGCTACAGGATCAAACGGAAATGCAAAGGAAGCTAAAGCCAGGAATGAATCGTGGGGATAGAAGTGGAAGGGAGGTATAGATACATAGTTCAGGGGCCTGAGATGGTCTCGTGCACAACGGTCATATACACCATGTCGCTCTTCTTCGGTACTTTGTTGCGAGTGGATGGGCGATGCAACAATGGTCCGCGGGATCCTTGAGCGGCGGGGGCAACCCCAGGGATATTGGCGCCGAAAGGTGCATCACGAAAATAAGTAGGAATTGCGCCGAGTGCATCGATTATCGTGCTGCCGAGTGACGAACGGGTAGAAACAGGCGATGAAGGGCGAGGCGGATCAAGAATGATGTTGGTTGAGGCTTGAGTCAAAGCCGAAGGATAATACGCTGCCGGTTGTTTCGGCCAGGTATCCACGGGAAAGCCGGAACTGTTTGGGGACTCGGAAATGATTGGGTCTACATCCATAGCTGCAGGAGTAATGACAGGAGGCGCCACCAGCGATTGCCCGGGCGGGAACGCGAAGGGTGAAGCGTCCCGAACTCTGACGACGGGTGGAGGCGACGGCAGGCACAGCTGTTGAGCGGTACTAGAGGCAAGGTACTTGTGCGTAGACTGGGCGAACAGGGTCTCATCATCTGGTGGAGTGGGACTGGGAGTGGAAGAACGTGTGGACTCGGTTTTCTTGAAGAAAGAAAAGCGCTTGGAACGAAGGGATCCATGAGGGGAGGGTATATCAAGATCGCCGTCCCAACCAGACCTCAACAAGTGAACTGGGACAGTTGTTTTCTTGGGAGAAGACCTTATACTTGACAAACGTCAGTTCGCAAAATTAGTCAACATCTTCCGAGACGTACTGCATAGGCAACAACATATCTCCTCTCAATTTCTGAGAGAGCCATGTCAAGGAAGTACGATATCCCTTTCTTGTTTCGTCTCCGAGAGCTGATAACACAAACAAAAGGAGGGAACAAGTGGGAATGAACCACCATATGAGCTTGCTCTGAAGGCCCAGTCGCGAGTGGGAAGGCACAACCTCAACTAGAGAAACCTGCGAGCGAGTTTGCGATATGCCCATCCATGGTTTCAAGCCCTCGGATGTGATCGAGGACAAGGCGTAGGTGTGCACGACGATCACGTATAGCATCCCGCCGACAGCAAAGATAACATGGCGAACAAAACGAGATGATGTCATCTCGGGTGAGGAAGGGAAATAACTCCGTGAGTTGTGGTGGGTCTTGGCGACGTTGATTGCCGCGGAAACTGGTCACGACCTTGTTAGACAGATAGTCGTGATAAGCTTGATGGATAGACTTACGGCAAAACAAGATCCCAATTATGGAGATACAGAGCGGTGGGAGCCATACGATAATTAAACCAGGGAGAGAATCATGGACTGCTGCCTGGCAGCCAAAATCCTCAAGTATAACAAAGCGATGGTCCTGAACAATTGTGTCTGGGTTGGCATCATGATAAGTTCCGTGACATCGATTTCTAGGCACCAATGTGACGCACGCAAGCCCATATACAGGGCTGGTAATAAAAAGCACGTTGCAGCCTCAAAGGCTACTTCGAAAGTCTTGCCTTCTCTCGGTTCAGAGCCACGGAAGGTGGTGATTGCCTCAAGTCGGCGAGCGATGCACAAGAAAGAAGCTGGAACTGCCACCATAGCCCCAAGGAGTACGACGGAAGCTGTAGAGAACATTAATATGCTGTTTGAGCCCCTGGTTGAAAACCCTACTGATGTCGCACCAAACGGGTACATGCTCTGCTTGGTTCCCGAACCAAAGGACCGAGTTGATGCCATGGATAATATTACAAAAAACCAACCAAACGATGATAGACGCAGAGGGGATGCTGTAATAGTGAACTTGCGCTGGAAGAATTAAGAAGAGGAGAAGAGTCGAGAGGAAGGAAAAGATGGGGAGTTGGGCACCCATAGCGCAGGCCAGTCTCTAAAGGTGCCAGCACTTAAAACAAGGCGCAAAGGTTCGGTGCGTGTACTGAACACAGAGGGACTAGAATGCAGGGTTGACCGGTAAAATTCCAGAGAACAACACCAAAAGTCCTGCATGTTAAGAGAGTGCGAACGCCCATTGCTTTGGTCGTGGCGGACGGGCGCAACAAGCGTCTTTCCAGATGAAAGACAAAGCCCAAGAGGGGTAAATGCCAAAATTTGCCACTGCCGCACAGCAGACAAAGGGCCCCCTAGCGTCCCTCAGCAGATGGGCGCTTGAGTCGTAGCCGCAACGCCGACCGAATGACACAAAGAACTATCCCAAGATGGCATGTTGGTTGAAGACGTCACTGTTGAATTGTAGGGTTACCATTGGGGTTGGCTATGCTCCGAAGTCGACACCTTTCGAGACAGCTTCCCTGCGTGCGTCTTGAAGACGTTGCAGCCGTGGCGTTGAAGGAGAGCCCGGGACTGTAGTGGTAAGAGTCCAGCGCCAGTCACGGTCCAGTGCAGTCTGGACACATGATCGAAAGCCGCCGAAGCCGCATGATGCAAGATCGATCGTGGTGGTGACCGCCCTACCTGGGCATGCCCGCCTTCATCCTCATTCACGTTGTCAAGTCACGCACGACATACATACGCCTTCCATGAACATGGCTGTCTCTGCAAGTCGAAACAAGCCTTTCAAGAACAACGGCCACAATGACGCCATTTCCCCGCTCGACCGCATACATCCCTCTGACAGTCCCAAACTGTCGCCTCAGATTTCATTCAGATGCTTAGACGACGCACAGCCACACTCTTCTACCGAGGACGACTATAGCGACACGAGTGCTGACGAGAGCGAGCGCCAAGGACACGTTGGAAATGCAACAGCGCCCTCGCAGGAAGAACGAATGGCGGACGAATTCAAAGCCGATATCGGGAGTGAATTCTCCAAGGGCCAGCCTCGTTCGCCTTCGTCTTTGGCAGACCTGGACCTTTCCATTATTATCGCCGTCATCGCGCCGTTGGTAAATTGGCTTACCGGCAGCGACCAACTCAAGAACCTCTTCCTTATATTATTTTTGATCGTTTACTTGCATCAGCTCGTCCAAGGTGTGTTGCAACGGTCTTGCTCGTTTCAGCCGGATTAATGATTCGTTCAAAGTCCCCTGGGAACTTTACCATGCTGCACGACAGCGAAGACCCCACCCTTCGTTTCGCTCGCTGAACCTGCCAGAACGCGAGGAAGAGACCACGATCAAAGGCCAAATGAGACTGGCAGAAGCAGAACTTCAAAAGCATGAATTTGCGTATCTTCTCGTCTCCATGATCACGCCCTTCGCTGGCGCGGCTCTCCTTCGCACTGTTCTTGGGTTGGTCAATGGCGTCGATTCGATCTCGTGGTTCAGTACGGCACTCTTTGTACTCGCAGCAGGCGTACGGCCTTGGGGACACCTGATCTCTCGTTTGCGGGAGCACACCATTTCCCTCCACGACACCATCCATTATCCCTCCCCCGATACGCAATTTATTGCCGCCTCTCGTCTTCAAGCAGTCGTCGACCGCGTGAACAGTCTAGAAAAGGAGCTCTCTGCGATCAAGCGCGCCATGGCGATGCGGGCTTATGTGGAGGAAATACACGATGATCTTAGCAGCGCCTTGCAAAGCACAGAACGTGCGATTCGGAAGCAGGAGCGCAAGAGCGAGTCTGTCCGCACCTCGTACGATACCCGCGTCGCCGCGCTGGAAAAAGCCGTCGCTAGAATAGAACGCACCCGGGGAGAAAGGGTTCGCGGAATAATTCCTGGCAGCGGCAATGCAACGTCATCGGATGATCACGCATACAGTCGCTTCGAATCCGTTCTTGCCTCAATTTTCCGCTTTGTACGTGCCATTGCCAATGGCCTCACTTTCAACTATTTCGATCCTCCTTCCCTCCCAGCAAGTCCAAGCGTCCCACCAGCAACCATAGGAACCCGGCCACCGCTGCACCACACAAAAATCCCAAGCCGGCTGGAGACGATAGAGGAAGACGAGACGGAGCCACATGCAACTGTTCGACTTGATGAAAAGTCCCAGAGCTCGGGACACGCGGATAACGGGATATTACTCATGTCCCAGCAGAACGATGCTAACGCTACAGGTGCTCGCGAGAAGGGCTTTCTGCGGCAGCGCCGTAGTCTTGCGGTCGCAGTCGTCAGCCTGCCTTATCGCCTTGCTGTTGGCATTCTCGTAGCCATCTCTCCTCCCCTCAAACGTATTTTCAACTGATACAGTCTATTAGTCCCATCATTTGTATTGTACCACCCATTTGATGTCCTATCGTAGTGCTGCATCATCCGTTTATTATTCGCAATCATAGGTTCGATGTACTGGTGTGATACTGTACTTCTACTTTTCTCACCGCGTCGCGTCCGGAGGTCAGTTAACTCCGGCTGCTTCAGCTCGTCCCGAACTTGCCGATAAGTATGCCTAATCCTGTTGTCTTGTTACCCCGACTCCCACTTCGTTCCTGGTGCGACCTCCCATTCATACGTTGTTGTCTATGTGCCACCGCGTGAATGGATTCAGGTCGTCCCCTGCTGTCACAGGGCGGCGCGACATTTGCGACATAAGGGATCTCATAGCATATCAAGGGACGATCGTCAAGTGTCTACAGTTCGCGTTGTCAACATAGAATCGTGCTGTGTTTGTTGTGAGCAGAACAAAGCCAAGGTACGACAACGCCGCAGTCAGACGGTACGTCGTAATGTCGATCCCTTTCTCCTATCCTGGTAGGGGGCATTTGTTGAACAAGATGTGCCTCATCCAGGAAATGTTGGGTGTTTGGTATGCATAAGGAACGAGGAACAGGTACTGTGGGCAGACCTGGGGACGGATAATTCTCCGTGTCTCGGACAGATCCTGTACATCAATATTACCCAAATCCACGGTGACTGACTGCGGCCTGCCGGCGGCAGTAGTGTGAGAACCCACCTCATGACTTCCGATACCCTGTAGGCCCAAATAGTATCTGCTTGTCCAGAAATGTGACCATCACGGACCAAGATATGAGAGGGGCGCGTTGAACATGGTTCATCAACTTGCAACGGCCGCCAGGAAAACAAGAAGTCGAAAATGGCTTAAGGTCGTCAAGTAGGTATGTCATGATTCCAGATGGGTGGGGAACTGGGATACAGACGAACGTGTCCTTGACAGTGTATGAACCGGTCCAGAGTACCCAAACGAATAGGTCCTTGACCCACCTGTCCTGCCAATGCGATGCGGGGTGTATGGGTAAACGGAACGAAGGTCACGTGCTACAATTGTGTGTGCAAGTTTTGTTTCGTGTTTCGTCACCTCCCTCCGTTCTCCACCTGTCTGTTTCTTGCCTCCTTACGTTCCACTCTCTTATCTGTTTTAACATTTGGGCATGGCATTTGAAAAACCAGCTGCAAAAGTGAGCATCTCTCATATCTCATAAATATTTCTTGCCCAATGTGCATTAGTCTCGTGCCTCAAGTGATGGCGTTTGGGTCCACGACAGAGCTCCAGGGGCTCCAAGGGCTGCCACTCAACACTCCGAATCAAATGCGCCGCTCAGCAATAAGATCATGGTAACGAACTTACATTATGAAATTATGCCGAAGGACTTAACGGTATGTTCTATCACACCTCGTCCCATTCGCGTGTCATGACCTTTGGACGATTTGGAGGCAATTTTTGGACAAGTAGGCACGCTCGTGCGCGAGCCATTCATCAGGGTACGAAAGTCCGACTGCCATTACCTCCGCCTTGTCGTAGAAGAAAAGCCCTCAACTTTCTCGCTCCTCCGTTCCCGGGTTCTGTTATGTTGACGCGCTTGCGTTTCGCCCCCTTCCTTACGTTGGCATCCTCTACCTGTTTTCGAACGTTAGTATGATCGTAGCGGCCGCTCATCGGGCGTTGCCATCATCACGTTCGAGACACCGGCAGAGGCAACGCGAGCGAAGAAACAGCTAGATGGGGTTTTAGCGAAAGGTGTGTCTGTCCCATGACTTCCTTCTTGACCGATTTTTAAGGCGCTTTAAAGGCCAACCAATTTCTATCGAATTTGATAAAGGGCCGCCGCGACGTGCCAGTGCGCCAGGGACCTCTCTGCTCAACCGAATTCAGAAGCCACCCCTTCTGGATCGACTCGGTCAAGCGCAAGCCAAAGCCAAGGCGTCCTTGATGTGAGTTAGACCCATCGTTCCACTGCTTTTTTGCCAACGGCTCGTAGTCACAACAAGAGAGTGGGCTCCATGCGTGGTAGAGGGCGAGGGAGGGTTGCTAGTAATGGCCGTGGTCGCACTTCAAACGCACCGCCGAAGAGTGCTGCAGAACTCGATAATGAATTAGATGCATTCATGGGCGTCGACGGTGCATCTGGTACCCCTGCCGCCCAGCCCGCGGAGAATGGGGATGTCGAGATGGCTTAGTCCATTTATACCTTCCCTCTTATGCCAAGCGTACCTTACATACTGACAAAGTCGTGAATTAACCAGAACACTGTGTTTCCTAAGTTGTATCTGCTTATTATGAATTTAGGCTTTGTTTGTTTCGTTCCTTTTCCTCATCTACCAGTGAACTGTCCCCTAAGCTGCAATATAATCAGAAGAGGTCAAGCATTACGCACCACTGAACCTGCGAGATTATACCGGCCATTTACTGTTTCTTTATCATGAGGTGCTGTCTGTTTCAGATGGGCATTCATGATTATAGTTTTATCGCGATGTGGGCGCTTGTAGTTCTACTTGGGTTTGCTCACGTTTCACTTTTTTGGAGGTTGATTTACTGAGATATGGCTTATTCACTTCGAGGCTACATGTATTCCAGCATCGAGTCAGCGTCGAGTCTCCTTCGTGAGTACAAGGCCTTGACTTGGATACTGATGGGATTGCAGATCCAAGTCGGATATCGGGCAATCGGGGCCACCTTTGAGCCTTCACACGATCAGATTGATAGTAGGTCAAACTCAATCGAGTTACCTGATGAAGGGTCTGGAGAGGTTAAGCTGTACAATGACCTGATCGCACGACCATGGCATTCCGTGCGACACTCAGGCT
>Ga0307510_10011278_pt1 | contig 10624 bp, 6 predicted proteins | sample 12_EM_MG_FD_207224 | JGI IMG/M metagenome (GOLD analysis project Ga0307510, IMG submission 207224) | Populus trichocarpa ectomycorrhiza microbial communities from riparian zone in the Pacific Northwest, United States - 12_EM | ecosystem: Host-associated > Plants > Roots > Unclassified | place... | reverse complement strand
CACGGATCTCACCGGTGTAGGACGCACCCACGTCGAAGGTTGTGTAGCCAGGAATGAATGCCTGGTTGAATGCGTTAACGGCGCGGTTGCTGATGTAGTAGGCCGCGCCATTGATTGCGATGCCGTGCAGTACGCCCGGAAGCTTGTACTCCGAAGCCAGTGAGAAGGTCTGTTTCGGCGTGTTCTCAATCAATTTACCGACGACGGTAGGCGCCACCGTCACGGCCCCGGTGGTCGGATTTGTAGTAATGACGGTCGGTGCACCGGAGATCTGCGTCGCATCGAGGAACTGTCCCGTCAGATACAGTGACCAGTCCTTCGTAACTTCGCCGGTCAGGCTGAACTCCACACCCTTGTATTCGGCCTGACCGTCCAGTACGTAAACGTTGCTGGCATTGACATAGGTAGACCCGCGCTTGATGTTGAAATACGCGACCTGCGCCAGCAACCCAGCGTAGGGCTCTACCTTGATGCCACCCTCGTACTGCTTACTGTCGGCCGCGCCCACGTCCTGAAGGTAGTTGACCGCGTTGGGCGGCGCGAGGGCCGTGGACTCGAGGCCCTCAATGTAGGTTCCATAGAGGCTGATCCACCTCAGCGGCTTTACGACCGCGCCGTAGGAAACGGATGTCGGCTTGGCGGCGAAGGTGATCTGGTGAGTGGCCAGATTGGTCTCCGTGTAGTCGGACTTGCGGACGCCGCCGAGGATATCCAGCCATTCCGTCATGGCTACGCGATCGAACAGGAAGTAACCGATATCGTTGATACGGCTCTCGGCCACCGTACCCGATACCGGGAACGCCGTAGGCGGTATCGGAACGGGATTAAAGATGTTCTGGGCGCAAGTCACGCGCGGGGCAGTCGCCGTGGCCCCGGGACACAATGCCGGAGTGCTCGCCGGCGCGTGCTGGTCACGAATATTCTGCGATGCACCGAACAGGATATTGTGCGTCATGAACCAGGTTTTGAAGGCACCCGCGATTTCCGCACGGTAGTTGGCGTTATCGTACAGCCCGCGAGGCTGCAGGTTGATCTGCAGCAGTCCGTTGCCGTCGCTGTCGGGACCATACTGGTTCAGGTCGAGTGAGTTGAAATGGCGGTCGCGCTGCAGGTGCGACGAACCGTAGCTCATATCGGCGGCCCACGCATCGTTGATCTTCCAGTTCATGGAGAGCAACACGTTGCGCTCTTCCGCGCGGTTGGATGCCCAGTCCGGGCCGAAGTTGTCGTGGGGGTCGATCAGCGGCGGCAGCAGCAACGCCGGATACGGATCCGCCGGAGTCGACTTCGGAATCGTCCGATAGTTGTAGGTAGCCGGCTCATTGACCTGTTTGACGATGTGCTCGGCATCCAGGCTGAATCTCAGTGCCTCGAACGGTTTGAAATCGAACGCACCGGCAATGAGCGATCGATGACCCCGGGTATGGTCGATTCCCGGGTCGACTGTTGCATACACGGCGTTGACGCGTGCGCCGAACATTCCCCAGGTATTGCCGACGTCGACATGCCCGCCGTTCTGCCCGTACTGGTTCCCAAAAACCGTCACCTCGGAAAATGGCTCCGGCGTGGGGCGTTTCATCGTCAGGTTGATGACACCGGAAGGTGCGGTGAAGCCGTAGTACAGCGCTGAGGCGCCCTTGAGCGCTTCGACGCGATCCTTGTCCTCGAGCGGCAGGTCCACCAGGTTGACAATGGGCAACGTGCCGTCCAGTCGATAGTTGCCGCGGTTCTCCACGTTGATACCGCGGATGGCGATGTTGGAATAAATCGTGGTGCTGGTCTGCGCAGGGCTCACGCCCGCCGTGTTGCGCAAGGCTTCCAGCACGCTCTGAGCCATCTGCGACTTGATGAGGGCATCCGGGACCACATTGACGGTCAGCGGGGTGTCGAGCTGGCGGGCGCCGCGAAAGCTGCCCGCCTGTACCAGATCAGCGCCGTAGCTGTTGCGGCGATCGGCGGTTACCGTGATCTCTTCCAGTTTCGGCGGACCGGCGTCGACGTCAGTGTCGTCCTTGGCCTGTACTTCGCCCGCCATCACCATCGCCAGTGCCGCCGGCGCACAGCCCAGGCACAGCCGGACAACCTCGGTCAACTTTGTAGACATATCTGCATCTCCCCATAGGTCTCGTAGCTTTCTGTACTTTATCGACCTCAAGTACATAGATACTGTACTTTATCATCATGAAATGCAATAAGCGCAGAAAATCACTCAGACCTCACGCAACGCCGCTGCCAACTTGGAGAGAAACTCATCGGCATCCGCGCGGGAGAAAGGCAGTGGCGGACGGATTTTGAGAACGTGCCCGAGGCTTCCGGTCGCACTGATCAGCACGAATTTCTCACGCAGCCGGTTCACCAGCGCGAGACCGGTCCGGGGATCGGGTTCCCGGGTGGTGCGGTCCTTTACAAAATCGACGCCAATGAACAGTCCCGCGGCGCGCACTTCGCCGATGCGCTCATCATGCTGGGCCAATCTGCGCAGCCCCGCCTGCAGGTACTCGCCCACTTCGCGCGCGTTGGCCATGAGATGCTCATCGGCAATGACGTCGAGAACCGCGAGCGCCGCGGCACAGGAGACCGGATTACCCCCAAACGTATTGAAATAGCGCGCCCGGGTTGCGAACTCAGCCAGGACTTGCGGCCGCGAGACAATGCCTGCGATCGGCATGCCGTTGCCCATCGGCTTTCCCAACACGACAATATCCGGAATCACCTCGTGCCTCTGGAATCCCCACATGGCAACGCCGGTGCGCGCAAAGCCGGGTTGGACCTCGTCGGCGATGTAGATCCCACCCGCTTCGCGAATGGCGGCAACCGCCTGCGAAACAAAACCGGCCGGATCCGGGAAGATACCGTCGCTCGAGAAGATCGCATCAAACAGCAGCGCTGCAGGCTTGATGCCGTGACGGCGCAGATCATCGATCGCCGCCCGCACATCCGCAGCAAACTGCGCGCCAATATCCTTGCCGTCAGCACGGTAGGCATCGGGTGCGCGCACGGTACGAACGTGGTCGCCCAGTGAAACTCCCGAACCGAGTGAAGGAGATACTTCAGCGGCAGCGGCCGTAATCCCGTGGTATGCGCACTCCGTTACGATGATGCCTGTGCCTCCCGTAAAGGTGCGCGCTATGCGCAGCGCGAGATCCACTGACTCACTTCCAGTGCACGTGAACATCACGTTCGAGAGCGGCTCGGGAAAGGTGGCGACCAACTTTTCGGCGTAGTTGAGAGTCGTCTCGTGAAGATATCGCGTGTGCGTGTTGAGAGTCGCAATCTGCCGGGCCACCGCATCCACCACTCGCGGATGACAATGTCCAACCGACGGAACGTTGTTATAAACGTCGAGATACGCCGTCCCGTCCTCGTCGTACAGGCGCACGCCCTCTGCCTTGACGAAGTGCACAGGACGTTCGTAGAAAAGGCGATAGGATGGCCCCAACACGCGCGCTCGACGTGCAAGCAGCTTTTGGACCGTGGGACTCAACTCCGGTGCCGTTGCAGGATCGTAGGAGTTGACCATCAAGGTTGGCTTCGTCATTGTAGAATCCTCCATCTGACAGGCCCGCCGGAAGAGCCTGGCTGCCTGCTGACGCTCCAGTTGCGCCAGCCGCTCCAGTCCCTGCCACGACGTCCCGGTGTTTTTTGTGATGTAAGCTCGGTTGGCCGGCTCCCGCAGCGCGCGCCATTCCGAAATAGCGACGGTCAACGCCAGGCGCGCAGCCATCAGGTCATGGAGCAGGTCCAGCTCAACCGGCAAAAGCGGCCTCACGCAATGATAGGAAGCCACAAACTCCAGCGGGTGATCGAGTGGCTCCTTGCCGAGTGGCAGCAGATAGCAGGCCCCGATGGCGACATCGTTCACCAGGGCTGTGCGCACGCTGTCGCCAAAATCGATAACTCCGGTGAGCTGCTGCGGATCTGCGGTAGCGACGAGGACGTTGTGCGGGTTGAAATCATTGTGCACGACTTGCCGGCGAAGACCGCGCAGCACCGGCTGGACGTGTACGGCGAAGTGCTCCAGGCAGGATTTCGCCATGGTGCGCCGGCCAGGATCGTGAACGGCATCGAGCAGCGGGATCATTTGGGCAGCCCGGCTCACATCCCAGTCCAACGGTAAATCTGCGCCTGGATGGTGGAACGTCTGCAACGCCAGCCCCAAACGGGCCAGCGCCTGTCCCAACGTAGCTGACTGAACCAGGCTCCTGGGAGCTGAGTGAAGGGGCTGACCCGGCAAATAACTGAAAAGCCGTACGGTGGGAGGGGCCTCGTGGCCCCAAGGTGCTTTGAACGCAGCCTGGCCGTCCGTCGTGAGGATCAAACGTGGCGTGGGCAGAGTTGCGTCCGTGCGCGCCACGTGTATCAGTGCCTGAGTCAGAAAATCGGTTCGCAACGGATCTTCCAGTGCGCTCGTGAGCTTCAGGATGAAGCGCTCCCCCGATTCAGCCTCCAGCTCGAAGATCTCGTCCCGCTCCGCCCGCAGGCGCGTCGCGCGCGTGAACCGCCCATAGCGATTGGCAACCAGGCGTTCAATTTGATCCACCGGCGTACTGTTTGGCGCACGCGCCATCAGGGTTGCAGCCAGCGGTGACGATTCAACTGACATGGACGGCCTCCTGGCGATCGCAACAAACCCAATGCCCGCGCCCCACCTCAACGAGGGTCGGCTGCGCCGACGGAGTCGATGTCGGATCAAACCAACGACAGCCTGTCGGAGGCTCTGCGGGGCGCAACTCGGGCGTGATGAGTGCATATCCACCCTCTTCCCGGTGCGCCATTCTGGGCGTGGCGCAAAGCAACCGTTGCGTGTAGGGATGGCACGGCCGGTCATAGATGTCATCGCGCGATCCCAGCTCTACGACATGGCCCCGATACATCACCATGACACGATTGGCGACCTGCTCTACGACACCCAGGTCGTGACTGATCAGAAGTACCGTGAACCCGTACTTGGCCTGCAGTCGCACGAGCAGTTGCATCACCTGATGTTGAATCGTCACGTCGAGCGCGGACACAGGCTCATCCGCGACAATGAATGACGGCTCGCCGACAATGGCGCGAGCAATGCACACTCTTTGCCGCTGGCCCCCTGACAGCTCGTGCGGATAGCGGCGGATGAAGTCAGCGGGAAGGCCGACCTCCGCGAGGATCTCAGCGGCACGGCCTCTTTTCTGCTCGCCGCTGAGCCGTTGGTTACGTAATCCTTCGGCGACGATCTCACCCAACTGCATGCGCGGATCGAGAGATGAATAGGGATCCTGAAAAACCATCTGGGTGCGCCGGCGAAATTCCACCCAACGTTCACGCGTAAACCTCCTGAAATCCACGCCGTCGAACACGATGCGGCCCGCAGTCGACTCCAGGAGACGAATCAACACACGACCGATCGTTGTCTTGCCGGAACCGGATTCACCTACAATCGCCAGCGTCTCCCCGCGGTGAATCTCCACACTCACTGCCGACACGGCACGATGACGGGTAGCCGGCTTGCTCAGAAAACCGCGCCGCGGCCCGTACTCGATGGAAAGATCATGGATTCGCACCAGGGGATCACCGGATGGTTGCGGGGGTGACGCGTTGCCGGACTGGCGCCGCGGTAGTGCGCCCACCAGGGCACGGGTGTACTCGTGCCGGGGATTCAGCAAAATGGCATCCGGGGTCCCGCATTCAATCACCCGGCCATTGCGCAACACCGTTACGCGGTTGGCGTATTGGGACACCATGCCGAGATCGTGACTGATCAAAAGGACCGCCGCGCCAATCTCTCCCGTCAGCTCGACCATCAGGTCCATTACCTGCTTGCGGCTGATGGCATCGAGCGCCGTGGTGGGCTCATCCGCAATCAACAACTTCGGCCGCGTGGCCAGCACGGAGGCCAACATGATCCGTTGCAGCATTCCGCCGGAGAACTGCGCTGGATACGACTCGAAGCTGGTCTGCGGGTCACGGATGCCCACACGCGAAAGCATGTCCAGGCAACAGGCGCGGGCCCGTTTCTCACGCATGTCGCGATGGAGTTGCAAGGCCTCCATCATCTGCACGCCGATACGCAGAGTCGGGTTGAGAGAAACCCGCGGCTCCTGGAACACCATGCCCACTTCGCCGCCCCGAATCCGGCGCAACTGTGCAGCCGGCAAGCCCAGCAAACGAGTGCCGCCCAGCCTGATGGCGCCGCTCGTGACCGCCGCCGTGCCCGGCAACAGACCCAGGATGGCGCGCCCGATCATGGTCTTGCCACTGCCGGACTGGCCGACGAGCGCGAGGATCTCTCCAGACGGCAAAGTCAGTGAGACATCCTCGACGACAGTGTGGAACGGCTGTCCGCGCCTGCAGATCGACACAGTGAGTCTCTCGACCTCCAGGAGCGTTGGCGGGGAAGCGCTCACAGGTAGCGAGTCCGTGGATCAAAGCGATCGCGCAGCGCGTCGCCGACGAGGTTGATCCCCAGGAGAGTCGCGGCAATGGCGAGACCAGGCGCCAGCGCCAGCCAGGGCGCGTCTTCGAAATAGTTGCGGCTATCCGCCAACATACCCCCCCAACTCGGCGCCGGCGGGGGCACACCCAGACCCAGAAACGAAAGTGCGCTCTCGGCCAGCAGCGCCCAACCGAACAACGAGGTGGCCAGGACAATAACCATGCCGACGGTGTTGGGTAGGATGTGTCGCCCCAGTGTAAACGCGCGACTGTTTCCCATGACTGTAGATGCATCGACAAAGTCCTTCCGGCGCAAGGTCAGGACCGAGGCACGAACGACACGCACAACCGAGGGGACGTACGCGAAACTGAGAGCTCCGACGACGGCCATCTGACCACCGTTGGTAACAGCCACGATGCCGAGCGCCATGATCAAGGATGGAAACGCGAGAAGCGCATCCATTACAGCGATCACGATGCGATCCAGCCAACCCCCGATAAAGCCCGCCGCGGCTCCGATGAGCGTACCGGCAGTGGTGGCAAACAACGAAGTGAGCAACCCGATGTTGACGCTGACCGTCGCGCCGGCCAACAGCCGGCTGGTGATATCCCGTCCCCATTCGTCCGTGCCGAGCCAGTGGTGCAATGAAGGTGCGGCCAAACGATTGTCCGCGTCGATCCCGATAGGATCGAAAGGTGTATAGATGCTGCCCGTGAGTGCCGCCAACAGTACGGCTGCCACGAGTATGAGGCCGATGATCGCGCCCGGTCCGGGGCGCGCTATCCTCGTCGGCTCGCGTGCAGATTCATCGCTCAAGGCGCACACCTGGATCGAACAGCGGATAGGTGAGCTCGATCAACAGGTTCACAGCGACGTAGGTCACGGTGATGAGCAACATACAGCCCTGCACAACGGGGTAATCGCGCGCGAAGATGGACTCCACCATCAGCCTGCCCAGCCCGGGCAGCGTGAAGACCGTTTCCGTTACCACTGCCCCTCCGAGCAGCGCACCGAGAGTCAGTCCTATGAGCGCCCATGTAGGTGCCATCGCATTGCGCACCACGTGGCGCCACATGACAATCCATTCGGACAAGCCTTTCGCACGCGCGTGCGTGACATACTCGAGTGACAGGACTTCGAGCGTACTTGCCCGCACCATGCGAACCAACACGCCGGTTTCGATCAGCGCCAGGGAGAACACGGGCAGCACGAGGTAACGCAATCCTGCACGCCAATCGGAGCAGGGGCAGACATAGCCCACGACCGGAAACAGATCGAGCTCGATGCCGAAAACCAGCAGGAACAGCAGCCCGAGCCAGAAGCTGGGAATTGACAGGAACAACGTGGCGAACGCCATGATGGCGGTGTCAGTGGGTCGATGGTGCTTCCAGGCGGCCAGCGATCCGGCGGGAATGGCAATGAGCACTGCCACCAACACGGCCGGAATCACCAGCGAGGCGGTTACACCGAAGGCGGACCACAGCAGCGCCGCAACCGGCCGTTGCTGGACAATTGAGATCCCGAGATCCCCGCTCAACACCCGGCCCAGCCACCGGGCATACTGCAGCCACACGGGCTGATCCAGACCGAGCGTCGCACGGATATGAGCGAGCGCCGCCGGATTGTCGACATCTCCGAGCAGCACCTGGGCCGGATCGCCCGGCACCAGGCGCACCATGAAGAAGACGAGCGCGGTCGCCAGCAGAAGAGTCGGCAACGTGAGCAGCAATCGACCTGCCAGGTAGCGCGTCATCTCACTGTTCAGTCGAGACTGTATTGCGTGAATCGATGCGGACCGTAGGGCCGCGGCGCGACCCACATCTTGCGCAGCGTTGTATCCATGAGGATGGTGGCCACCGTGGTCGAGGAAGGCAGGCCACTGTCACTGATGAAGGATGAGCGGCATACCGCCCGCGGACTGCCATACCGATCCTGAAAAGCGCTCTTCAAGGTCTCGATCGTGACCTGGGGTGCGGCGTCGCCCAGGTGTTGGCGCACCCGCGCATCGCGGTAGAGCGAGTCCGTGTTGGCAAGAAGGCTCAGGTCGCGCATCTTGGCGCGTGCCGGCGGGGCGACGAAATGGTTCGCGTGGACCAGCAGTCCGTTCTCGGGCAGCACCCAGAATGTTTCCACGGGCGTTGCCTCGAGACTCACGGCCGCATTGCCTGCATCGCTGATCATCATGTTGTTGGAAAATGACAGCGTGGCGTTCAGAACACAACGCCCGGCTTGTGCGAAAGTCTCCTGCTCGAGCACCTGCCGTCGCACGAAAGGGATTGGCGTGCCGCTGCGGCCTGCATCGTGCTCGCACTTGAGGTGATTGCCCGTGAGCCCAATTCCTGCGGAATTGAAGCCGCAACGCGCCAACAACCCGGCTTCGACGAAGGTCAGGATCGCAGGCCCCGTGTCGGGGCGGATCCGCAGCACAATGGAGGAATCGGCGCACTCATCCTTCCAGTCCCAGTTCTGCCCGTGCAACAGGTGCCCGCCCTGGGTGACTTGCGCAAGCGCGATTGCTCCGGTGCAGCCATCCGGATCACTGGTATCTGCCTTGCCAACATTGAAAAGCAATTCAGTGCGCGCATTGAGAGCGAAGATATCCTCGATGGCTACCCCCGCTCCCGCGGCAATGCCGGCAATTTCGGCAAGCGCCGCAGGATAGGCTGACGCGACAGCGGGCATGCGCTCGTGCGCCAGCTCGCGGGCCTTCGACCAGTCCACACCGTCTCTGGCCAGGCTGTCCCGATAAATTGCCAGGCTGCGATGGATCCGCTCACCCGCCTGCCTGCCGTAGCTGCGGCCACGCACCTCGGGCGGACCCTCGACATCGAGCAAGGGGAAAGGGACCGTCTCGGTGCGAGGGTCGTGCTGTGTCATGTACATTGATCCTTCCGTTCCTGCAACAAGTTACCGCCGTCGACCACGAGTGTGATGCCATTTATGTAACTCGCGGCATCGGAGGCAAGAAATACAACTGCCGCTGCCACCTCACTCGGCCGACCCGCGCGACCCAAGGGCGTGTTGCTCGCGGCGACACGCTCCGCCGCGGTGCTCGAACCGGTTTCGATCCAACCGGGTGCGACCGCATTCACGGTGACTCCGGCCGGACCAACTTCCAACGCGAGAGCGTGAGTCATTCCGACCATACCGGCCTTGGCGGCGCAGTACGCGCTTTCTCCGGGATTGGCGACGAGCGGACCGGTCACCGAGGCCACGTTGACGATCCGCCCATGCCCTTTGGCCACCATCGACGGCAGAAAGGCGCGCGTGCTCAGGAACGCAGTCTTGAGTGTGACATTGATACCGAGATCCCATTCGTCTTCGTCGAGATGGACGAAGTGCTTGTGCACGGCCGGCTGGTTGATCGAGCCCATCCCGGCATTGTTGATGAGGATGTCGACCGGCCCTACCGCCGACTCGAGCTTGCGAACCTCGGCAGCGGCCGTGAGATCGGCGACTATGGCTCGCACATCATAGCCGTCCGCCCGGAGCTCGGCGGCACGCGCCTGCACACGAGCGCTCGCACCGGTGATGGCCACCTGCAGGCCTGACTCACACAACTCACGTGCAATCGCAATTCCGATGCCGTCCGCCGCTCCCGCGCCGGTGACCAATGCAGTCCGTGAGGCGCGAAACGGCCTCATGACAGGTCTTGCGCCAACTGGCGCAGCACTTCGCGATAGGCGGCAATAAACCCGGCGCAATCCTCAGCGCTCGTTGCGGGGCTCACCAGTACCATGTTGTGAAACGGCGCCAACAGGAAGCCGCGATTGAGCAGCGCCAGGTGTATGAACTGCTCGATGACGGGATTGGCCACCGCACGCGCTTCAGAAGCGTTACGCACCCTGTCTGCGGAAAACACAACTTCAATCCGGGCGCCAACACAACTGACATGCCATGGGAAACCCGCCTCCTGTATCGACGCGGTAAGAGCCGCTTCGATTTTCCCGGCACCGCCGAGCATGGTCGCGTAGGCGGACTGGGTCATCACTTCCTCCAGGCAGGCACGCAGGCAGGCGAGCTGGAGGGCGCTACCGGAAAGGGTCGTCCCGATGCCCGAATGGCCGTGACCGTTCCGGCTCTGCAGCGCAAGCGCGAACCCACGAGCCACCTCGTTGGAAAGTCCCCAAACGCTGACCGGGATACCTCCGCCCACCGGCTTACCGAGAACGAAGATGTCGGGCTCCAGGCCGTGAACCGTCGTATATCCGC
>Ga0307510_10011277_pt1 | contig 10624 bp, 5 predicted proteins | sample 12_EM_MG_FD_207224 | JGI IMG/M metagenome (GOLD analysis project Ga0307510, IMG submission 207224) | Populus trichocarpa ectomycorrhiza microbial communities from riparian zone in the Pacific Northwest, United States - 12_EM | ecosystem: Host-associated > Plants > Roots > Unclassified | place... | reverse complement strand
TAATAATACAATTAATTATGATTTATTTGATATAGTTGAATATAAAAATAAATTAAATAAATTATGAATCAATCATTTCAATTAATTTAGGGTTTATAGTAAAAATAATGATTATTCGGCTGACATAATGCTTATGTATCATAATGAGATACATTAGTTAATAATACAATTAATTATGATTTATTTGATATAGTTGAATATGAAAATAAATTAAATAAATTATGAATCAATCATTTCAATTAATTTAGGGTTTATAGTAAAAATAATGATTACGATTGGTTAGGCTGACATAATGCTTATGTATTATAATGAGATGCACAAATGAATGAAATATTTACAGAGATGCATCGTGTGACTACTGACGAGGAGTATATGATTTGGTACATGAGTATAACACGATATGTCATTGCTTCAAATCTCGAGCAGGTTTCTCCACTTAGATATATGCAGTGCAAGTAACATACCCAATGGATTCAACATCATGTAAGTAATAAAGTCTTTTCATGATTAATATATGTTAAATCTTGAGTTTTATGTATTTATCTCTTAATTTAACATTAATATTTTATTAATATTATGTTGACTTCTTGTTACGAGATGGTTGAGAGGCCGCATCTTATCTTCATATTACTGACGAAGAAAGCGAAGTTCACATCGTAGCGTCCCGGTTGTTAAATGTTTGCCGCATTAGACTTGAAACTTTTGGAGAGAGGCCAACTTTAGATGATGCCATGGTAGAGCACGATGCCACTTAGGCAGGAGTAGGAGATGGATTTAGTTGTGCTATTGATGAGCTCGGATCATCCAATAGATGACGTAGATATAAATAAACAGATGAGTTGTGTTTATATATTTTGGGATTATTGAATATTGTATTATTGTATTATTTTTATTCATTTTGCATGTAATATGTTTTTTTTTTTCAATTCCTGGGACTATTTGTGATTATGAAATATGAGAATGTGTTGAGTTTAGTTAGAATTTGTTGATAAAAGTTATTGTGGTTTTTTGCAAGTTTTTTTAAGTGAGATAATTTTTTTTGTATAGTTTCAGTACAGAAAAAATTCTGTCTAAATTTTGATAAAATTGTAAATTTTTTTACTCTCTAAAATCATAAAGTAAATAAAATTTTATATTAACAAAAACTATAATTTTATAAACCAGACAGCAGCCAAAACAATCGAATTGTTTTGTCTGACCGATGTAAAAGTTTTTATTCTCTAAAATCATAAAGTAAATAAAATTTCATATTAATAAGAACTATGATTTTATGAATTAGACAATAGTCAAAATAGTGAATTGTTTTGGTTACTGTCCAACTATTTTATTAAATATCTAACTATTTTTCAAAATGAATTTTTTTAAAATTTTGTGATTGAGAATTATGACATATGAGATGTTATGGTTCTAAAATGCAAAATTTAATCAAATATTATCATTAAGAAACACGAAATCAATTGTCAAAATTTTTAACCGTCACATTATTAAAATGTCATGTTTTACGACCTTAACATCCTCAAACCGTGATATTTCGTTAAAACCTTTTAATCCAAATACTATTTCACGATTTATTTATTTTTTAGGTGTTAGTTGGCCGATTTATCCAAATGAAAGCAACATAAAGCATCTCTACTTCCATCAATACTAGCGTTACAAAATCTGCAAGTCTTCTTTGATTACCTCCAGCCCTGTAAGTGACGGAGAGAACTTAAGACACCATGTCCCAATGGGCACATCTTCCAAAAGAACTGTTAGACATGATCAGCAAATGCTTAGATTCTCGAGTTGACTTAGTTTGCTTTCGTGCTGTCTGCACTTCATGGAGATACTCTGCCTCTTCACCTTCATTTGATCAAGAAATCCCTCGTTTAATTCTCAAGCTTCCTTCACCAATCCATGCAGATGCGATTCTCATGCAAACCGCCGTTTGTCGCATGGAACTTATAAGTAAATATCCCAACTCCTTCTCTTCTTTTTCGAAATCTTGGTTGGTTAAAGTAGGAGAGTCAAAATATGGTAAACAGCAGCTTTTGACTCCACTTACAAATTATAAAATCAAGTACTCACCAATATCAGTGAATTTTCTTGATTTTAAGTTTGTACAGTTGAATAAAGCTTTCTTACTTCAACAGTCAAGACGGTTTCTTGTTTTCGGAATAATTAAGGTTGTTCCATTTCCTATCTCTGCAAGTTGTAGTAATATGGATGGATTTGGAATTTTGGCAATTTATCATGAAGGGAAATTAGGTTATTGGAAATATGGAGATAAGGAATGGACTTTGTTAGATTACAAGAATTTTCAATATGATGATATTATTGTGTACAGGGAGCAGTTTTATGTTATTGATAGACGGGGCACGGTTTATTGGATTGATTCATCATTGAAAGTGATTCAATACTCCCCTCCACTTTATGGTTGTGGAGGGCAGAAGAATTTGGTGGAGTCACGTGGAGATCTTTATGTTGTTGATAGGTATCTTGATGGAGAAAGGAGAACATGGAAAGATTATGAGAATGTTATGGACTACAGTGACAATCCTTTTCGTGTTAGGAAACTCAGGAAGCAAAGCAGACCCAGGGCTGTTGATCTGAGAGTTTATAAGCTGGACGAGGAGTTGGCTACCTGGGTTGATGTGAAATCTTTAGATGATCAAATCTTTGTCCTGGGTACGGACTGTTCTTTCTCGATTTCGTGTAGAGAGTTTAATGGAGGTAAAGGGAATTGCATTTATTTCGTAGATGGTGATGATCACGCGGGTAGAGGATTAAGTGCCAGTAGCATTCATGTGTTTCAATTAGAGGATCGTAGCATTGGGAAACTTGATGTGATGCCGGAGTTCTCTGACATTTTCTGGCCGCCCAACATGTTCGATTCCTCAATACAGAACAATCCTGGTCTAGATCTCTGATGTAAGTGTTAGAAGTCGCAAAATCTTTTATCTGATTGACTTAATTGGATGAATGCTTTTACTATTTTTTTGAAACCCTCTATTCAGAAAGATATATAGTATCTCTAATCTTTCTGTTTAGATCATTGCTGCTAGTTGTAATGCTCTAATAAAGGATATCTAAGCGAAGTCATTCATGTTTGTTCCTGAAAAGCAAGAGATAGGAGAGTGATCGGCTTCAAGTCTTGTCTCTGGCACTTTAAGAACAGAAGAATGTTATAATGCTGTTTTGAAATTAACATTATCTTTACAATCACATCACAGAACATTATTGTCCTTAATCTTACCGAATCCATCAAAGCTAACCATATATTCTAAAAGGATCTGAGATTTTAGCGAAGATGATAATCGTAGTGTTGGGGCTGATTTGAGCTAAAGTTGAATAAACGCACAAATATCTCCTGCTTCACATGTTATGACAGAGGAATAGGCATGTGTATGATTAGCATACTTGATAATACCATGGATATTACACCACTAATGCTTATGTCTCCTTCTGTTTTCTTCCTAATAGTTGGTTCACAATGGAATTTTAATAGTTTTATGCAGCTATGAAGATCGGAGGTTCCCTCTCGCAGCCTCTCCCTCTGGGAAAATATGTTGTTATAAAGAGTGAATTTGTGTGGAGCTTGTCTTGACAGGGCTTTGTGTGCATGGAGATAAAACTTGCTTGGTCATTGTAGATGAACCTCTAATAATGTATCTATCATGCACTTGCTATTCTTATGCTTGCAAGATATGGTTGCCCTCCTGTAAATTTCAATCTCTTCAACAGGCAGTCAGATATTTGAGATGTAATAAAAACTGAGGATGTCTAAGAGTATCTGTGGCTTGAGGGATTATCCATTTAACTGATACTTCATGAGTAGTAGAGGTCCAATTCAGGTTCCCTGGGAGGCAAGGACAAAACTTGAAACATGTTTCTGAAATAGCCCTCAGGCAATCCATAGAAAAGCATTATTAAGCAGCCTTTTCATCTTCTTTTCGTGTTAAAGACAAGAACAGAACCCAGGAATTATCATGTTGCATTATGTGTCTTACATTGAGTTTTAAACTGGAAAGAAATTGATCTGGGTTCAAGACACAGAGGCCTTGCTTTAAACGATCTGGAAGAGTTCCCCTGCTTTTCCTATGTTACTGTGGGTTTTCTTCATAAAGAAATTGTGGTCCTTTTAACAGAGTTAGAGCTTATTTATAGAAAATATCAGTTTAGTTTGTTTTTGTGGATAATCAATTAAATGAAAGACATCATTTTTATTATTGAATCTAATTCCTTTTCTTTTAGTTTTCTTCCATTTTAATGAATAAAAAGAAGATAAAGTTTCTTCAAGAGATCTTCAATTTTTTTTTTTCACGTTTGAATGTAAGATAATCTTCTACCAGTTGTATTATGTATTTATTACGACATATAAAATATCCATATTATATATATTTTTATTTTTTTTATATATTGAATCTTAAAATAAATCTACTAATTTATTAGGATTTTCAATATCTATTTGTTTGTCTAAAAATCTAGCATCCCTACTTTCAATTAGTTTACTAAACCACTAGTTTTATTGAATTTTTGTATTAACTAATGTTTTTTAATAGAATATTTAGTTTATGAACAAGACTTCAATATTTTTTTAAATTGGGAGGTATTCTTTTTGTGTAGCCGCACGGAAAAAAATCTCTTTAATTTTATTTAATTGTTAATATGTTTTTTTATTGTTTTATTAAATAAAATATTAATTTTAAAAAATAAAGTTATTAAACATAATCGAGTCTATAACCTATGTTTTGAGATCAAATATCATCATTCATATCTATATTTCAACTTTTCAATTTAGTTTTTGGTTAAATATTATTTATTTTTTACTTGGTCTTTACATAAAACGATAACATTTTGTTTTTCTAATATGTGTAATCTTACATAATATTTTTTTATTTGATTTTATTCAATTGTTTTCTTATGTATGTCTTTTTCTATTATTATTTTATTAAATAAAAATTTGATTCTAATAAACAAAATCATTAAGCACAATTATGTACATGATCTGTATTGCAAGATTAAATATCTTAATTTATATTTATCTCTTAGTTTTGTTAATGATTTTGTTTTTGTATTTATAGACATAAATAGTTCTCAATGTATTTAATTAAATATATACATAATCTTTTTTTTTATTATTAAGATTTTTTTTGTCAAAAAATACATTGAAAAAGCCTATATATTCATATCTTTACTAAAAATATTTATCTTCTTCGAAATGAATTGCGGGTTGAATAGCTAGGGTTTACGTAGTTTGCATGATTTTATAGATTCTATGATTGTGTCTCTTAATTATTCTTCTACTCCTATGATAATAATATAAAAAATTACCACCTTTGTTGGGCTTTTAGTCATTGTTCATTTTAATGAGCGTGGTCCATTAAATATTAAAACTCATAAAGATATGGAATATTTTATGACATTTAATGATTATTCTTGGTATGGATATATTTTTTTTTATCGTATTTTTCGATGGTTTTGGTATTCTAGCAAGGGAAGAGTATCCAAGCGTTTCCGGATTGCTTCCAACAGTTCCTTTGGAAGATTGCTCCACTCCAGTCATCCCCTCCTGCTCATAGAAACCCAGCATGCGGGAACTACTTACTATCTGTAGTTGACTATTTATAGAGCTCTGGATTTGGAATGTGAAGAGGAGCATGCGGAGCCAGAACACTGGATTATCGATGCAAGTGATGAGAGAAGTAATATTATGTTAGAAGCGTGAGAGAAATCATCAGGGAGTTAAAAATGGATCTCAAAATTCACAATCCATAATTAAATTATGGGATACAAGTTTACATAGGTTAAAGAGGTACTAGTTCACCATGTAGAATAACAAGTACGGAGAATTGTAGCTCAATTGGTCAGATTCTAAGCCAATGTCACAGACTTCAGAGTCACTAAAAACTTACATGATTATTAATTTTAGGACTTCGAGGATTAGTCGAGATGCGCATAAGTTGGTCCGAATACCCACGATAAAAAAAATAAAAAAAAGAAAAGAGAGGATACATGCAAGAGGGGAGAGAGAACGAGAACTTGCACTCCTTTTGAATGGGATCTTGGCTTCAATCTGCATATCTGATATCATAAAATTATCATTGTCAGCCACTAATTAGGAAGAAAATAAAAAAAAAGAATTGTTTGCTACGAAATAAAATACAAGCAGAATTAAGCATGCACATGCCTGCTCCTGTCTTAGAGAAGTCCCTATTTCACGCTTTGCTTCAGGAGAAATCTATGCTTATAATCTAACACTGCATGTACTACTCTCAGATCCTTCTACCATAAATAGTTTTTCTTGGATTAATTTGGTAAACATAGTTAAGGACAATAATCTTCTGCGATTTGATTGAAACAAAATGTCAAGACATAAAATATCAGACAAGTCAGGGATCATGACAACATTCATCTGTTCAAGGTTGAGGGGACAATACTTGAAGCTGATTACTCTCCTCTCACTTGCTATGCATGAAGAGTATCTCTGCTTAAACGTCTCCATCAGTAGAGCATTACAACTAAACATATATAATCAAAGACAGCATGTGTAGACCAAATATGCCAAGCTAAATCAAGATTTCAAAATTAGAACAACAGGCAACAATACTGAAGCATCCATCCAATTAACGTTAATCAGATAGAAAGTCTACAACTTACTTACATGAACAACCAGACCAAGACAGGTTTATGTTGAGGAACCAGTGTTGGCTGGCCAGAATATCTCAGAGAAATCGGGAATCAAGGCAAGGTTATCAATGCTATGATCCTCAAATCGAAACACATGAATGGCACCACCACTCATTCCTTGACCGCCATAAAGACTATCATAGAAGTAAATGCAATTCCCTTTACCTCCACTAAGATCTCTACATGAAACCGAGAAAGAACAATCAATACCCAAAATAAAGATTCTATCATCTAAAGATTTTATGTCAACCCAAGTACCCCATTCCTCATCCAGCTTATAAACTCTAAAATCGACAGCCATAGGTCTGGCTTTACTCATCAATCTCGAAAAACAAAGAGGATTGCCATTGGTATCCATAACATCCTCATAATCTTTCCATGTCCTCCTTTCTCCATCTAGATACCTGTCGACAACGTAAAGATCTCCACATGATTCCACCAAATTCTTTTGCCCACCGCAGCCATAAAGCGGAGGTGAGTATTGGATCACCTTCAATGATGAGTCAATCCAAGAAACTGTCCCCCATCGGTCCACAACATAAAACTGCCCCTTATACACAATAATATCGTCATATTCAAAGTTCCTATCATCTAACAAAGTCCATTCCTTATCTCCATATCTCCAATAACCCAGTTTTCCTTCATGATAGATGGCCAAAATTCCAAGCTCACAATTATCAATACAACCCCCGGAAAGAGGAAACACAACGACCTTATTTATTCCAAAAACAGATATCCCACCTGGCCACTTAAGTAAACAAGCTTTACTTAATTGCACAAACTTAAGATCAAGCAAGTTCAATGATATAAACGAGTCGTTAGTTTCTTGATTTGAAAGTGGATGAAAAAGCTGTAGTTTACCATGTTTAGACTCTCCAACTTTAACTAACGAAGATTTTGATAAAGAGCAGGAGGAGTTTGAATAGTTACATAGAAACTCCATGCGACATATGGTAGTTTGCATGAGAATTGCACCTGCAAAGATGGGATTGGGAGCACGAATGGGTGGAGGAAGCTTGAGAAAAAAAGGAGGAATTTCTTGATCAAATGAAGGTGGAGAGACAGAGCATCTCCATGAAGAACAGACAGCACGAAAGCGAAGTACTTCCACACGAAGATCTAAGCGTTTGCTGATCATTTCTAACAGTTCTTTTGGAAGATCTGCCCATTGGGACATGGTGTTTTGATCAGATCTCTGTCCCTCACAAGTTTGGTAATAGAAGAAGACTAACGGATTTTTTATGCCAGTACACTGATGGGAATGGACGCTACCTTATGTTTTTGTTTTTTTGTTTTAATTTTATGTACGACTCGGTTTGTAAAGTCAAACTAAGAGAATGGTTGGTCTTAAATTGGATATAGAATTTTCCTGGATTTAGAGCAGTGGATTTGGAGAGAGAGAGAGATTGGATTATTGGGCCCATCTTTGTTTTACACCAGACTAGGGCTTACCAAACTATTATCTTCACAGTTTTGATGGCTTATCCTATGTGTTTTAAAACTATTTTTAAAGAAATTTAAAATTTTATTTATTTATTTTATTTCAAATTAATATTATTTTTAATATTTTTTAAAATATTTTTTAATATAATTTTATTAAAAAATAATTACAACCATACTCTCAAACATATTATTAATTTCTTTCTTGGTCTGCAAAAGAAATGGAAAGCACATGATCAAAGAATCCAAGGAATGATAACAAGAATACATGCACACTGCACTTGAATGTACAATCAATAAAAAAGAATTCCTTTAATTTCTCAAAAAGACATGAAAATGAGGAGACAGACAGATAGTTTCCCTTCTGTTTAATTCTTTTTGGTCCCCAGGCCAAATTAAGAGACTTGAACTGGAAATCTAAATACAAGACCATCTTCCCTTTCAGATTGGACCTCTATGCTCCTCATCCTATGCCTGTTTTCCGCTCTTGCTATGGGACGCAGAAGAATATAGCAAGGGGATCGAAGGAGAAGGGAAACAACCACCTGACTAAGGTTTTCAAAAAATCAGTGTGCCATTGAAACATCCAAATTTCTCTCTTGTTTTTATCTGGGTTTTGAACGTGACTGTTAAAGGATCCTTCCCCAGAGTAATTAATCACCTTAAATTAGATTGGTTGCGGAGGATGGGATCATGCAACTGTACAAAGATGAGACCTGGTTCTTCATCTCTTCCCCTGCTTTGAAGGGAAAACTAGGCTTGATTGGCTTCAATGTCCACTGGCAGAGTATTGCAGATAAACAATATTGATCAACGTCAACAAGTTTACATCACCAAGCATTACCGAAACCAAGGTTTCAATATTAAAACCAGAAGGGATGATGCTAAAACACGCATCTTATTTGCGTAAATCAGATAACTAACAAAATCATAGCATAATCATGCATGCACGAAGCATCCAGGCCCGGATTGATTTACACAGAGGACACATTGCTTGGAGGCCAGAATATCTCAGAGAACTCGGGAATCACTGCAAGTTTGTGAATGCTACGATCTTCTAATTGAAACACATGAATGCTCCCACCACTTAGTCCACTACCCACGTAATCATCACCATCCATGTAGTAAATGCAATTCCCTTTAACTCCATTGAACTCTTTACACGAAACTGAGAAGGAACAATCCATCCCCAAAACGAAGACCTTGTCATCTAAAGATTTGACTTCAATCCATTTACCCCAATCTTCATCCATTTTATAAACTCTAAAATCGATCGCCTTAGGAGCATGTGTCGGGGTGAATCCCACATTAGGTAGAATTTCATCATCGCTATCCATCAGACCATCAATACCTACCCATCTTCTTCTTTCTCCATCAAGATACCTATCAACAACATAAAGATCTCCACAACACTCCACCAAATCCTTCTGCCCGCCAGAGCAATACAGCGAAGGGTAATATTGAGTCACATTCAACACCGGACTAATCCAAGAAACCGTCCCACATCTATCAACAACATAAACCCGCTCGTTGCACACAGTAATATCATCATACTGAACATTCTCATCACCACCCAATGTAATCCAACTCTCAGCCCCATATTTCCAATAAGCCAGCTCTACTTCATGAAAAATAGCCAAAATCCCAAACTCATTTTCATCACTAGAATTTGCAGAGACACGAAACAGAACAACTTTATTTATTCCATCAACAGAAAACCCATGAGGCGATTTAAGTAAAAAAGCTTTACTTAACTCCACAAACTTGAATTCAAGTAAGTTCAAAGCTATAGGAGAATACTTGATTTCTTGATTTGTAAGCGGGTTGAAAAGCTTCAACTTACCGTAGTTTGACTCTCCAACTTTAACCAACCATGATTTTGATGATGAAGAAGAGTCTGGATCTTTATGTACATGGTCCATGCGGCAGATCGTGGTCTGAAAGAAAAGCGGGGCATAAGAAATTGGGCCAGGAAGGTTGAGGATGAGAGGAGGGATTTCTTGATCCGATGAAGGTAAGGAGACAGAGGATCTCCATGAAGTACAGACAGCACGAAAGCGAAGTGTGTCCACACGAGAATCTAAGCGTTTGCCGATCATTTCTAACAGTTCTTTCGCAAGGTCTGCCCATTGAATGCTAGTCATTTCTGAGAAGAGTGGTTTGACTTTGATGGAGATAATGATGATTAAAGGCTGCTTCTTCTTATGCACATGGTATTACGAAGAAAGCAGTGTTTGAAAAAAGTTTAGAATATAGCCCCGTTTGTTTGCAGGAAAATAGTTTTTTTTTGAAAAGTAAATTCCGGAAAAAGTGAATTCCGAGAAAGTAAATTTCGGGAAAATATTTTCCGATATTTGGTAGTGTAATAGAAAATAAGTTGGAAAACATTTTCCAGTGTTTGGTTATGTTATGGAAAATGAGCTGGAAAATAACTTATTAATGTTTTATTTTTTCAAGTTTATTAAAATAATAAGGAACAAATCTTACAAATTAAAAAGTTGAATGAGAATTAAAT
>Ga0307510_10011276_pt1 | contig 10624 bp, 13 predicted proteins | sample 12_EM_MG_FD_207224 | JGI IMG/M metagenome (GOLD analysis project Ga0307510, IMG submission 207224) | Populus trichocarpa ectomycorrhiza microbial communities from riparian zone in the Pacific Northwest, United States - 12_EM | ecosystem: Host-associated > Plants > Roots > Unclassified | place... | reverse complement strand
AAAAAAGAAAAAAATATAATGAGTAGATGAAAGAGCTCTATTTCTATCCACTTTTCTTCTTTTTATTTCTTATTCTTCTTTTTGTTCTATTCTTGTTGCCTGATTTCATCGGCTATTTGTTGAAGAATTTAGTTTCTCAATGGGTTTTTTAACTGTTGGTAACATTTCTATTTCAATCATAATAAATAGTATCAGAATAAACCTTTCTTGGATTGGGAACATGGTTCCTGACACAAGAATAGCTAAGATTAAAATGTTAGAAGATTCCATTGACTCGGCTAAAAAGGAAGCCAACCAAAAGTATGATCAACTGATAACACTCCTGAAAGAACAAGGCCAGAAGCTGGACCATACCACTGACAATCATAGAGCTCAGATTGGGGACATAAAGAATATGATTAGTGGCCTGACACAACAGATAAACAAACATCTCACTAAAATGAGTCGACCTTCAAGATTGACCGTACCAATAAAGGGAGACCAACTGCTTATAAGGTACATAAACCCAAACATCTATTTTCATTGTTTGAGGGGGAATATCTACATAGGTGGTTGTATAAATGCAACCAGTATTTTGAGATAGAAGACATTGATGATTCAGAGAAACTGAAATATGCCTCTTATTACTTAGATGGTATAACCCTTTGCTGGCACTAGAATTTTAAGAGAAGCATAGGTAATCAGAGGGTGAGTTGGGAGGAGTGTGTAGAAGCTCTTTGCTATAGATTTGGGGGGCAAAAAAACCTTGTGGAGGAACTGATAGATTTGAAATAAATGGGAGATTTGGATAGCTATATTCATGACTTTGATATTTTATGGAATAAAGTTGGCATTGAGAAGAGACAAGTCTTAGTCATTTTCTTATGGGGTCTTGAAGTGAAAATAAAAAACACCGTGAAAATGTTTGAACCTAAAGATCGTAGACAAACCTATAACCTTGCTAAATTGCAAGCAAATACCTTAGCTAATAAACAAACTTCTGGCTACCTATAAAAATACTCAATTTCCTTCACTTCTCACATAATTCAACCTAAAAACATCCAGCAATCAAACTCTACTAAAAACAACTTTACAGCAACAACCAACTTACCCAAAACAAGCCCTTCCAATTAACACTACTCAAAACTCATTCAACAAGAACCCCATTAAACCTACCAAATCTATTAAAAAACAGGAATTTGAAGAACATAGGCTAAAGGGATTATGCTTTTGAAGTGATGAGAAATTCATACCTGGTCATAAATTTAGGAATAAGAAGTTATATTCCATGAGTATTCTAGAGGAAGAGGCTATAGGACAGGAGATTCAAGAAGAAAGGTGTCCTGTTGAAGAAGTCATACCTCACATTTCATTAAATGCTTTAGAAGGAACTGTGGGGTTCCACATCTAAAGGTCACTAGGAAAATAGGAAAACAAACCCTTCATATTCTAATAGACTCTAGGAGCACTCACAACTTCCTCAACCCCTCTTTAGCTTTTAGGCTACAGTGTGAGTTAACTGCCATCAATCCTATAACTATACAAGCTGCAAATAAGGGGAAAATGGTATGCAAGTTAGTCAGTAAGGGCCTCAAATGGAAAATACAATGGGTGTGCTTCGAAGCAGATATTTTCATAATGGATTTGAGCAATTATGACATGGTGTTAGGCATCCAGTTGTTATCTATGTTATAGGACATTCTATACAACTACAAGCATCTTTGGATGTCGTTTGATTAGTAAGGCCAAAGAGTATTGCTCATGAGGGAGAATCCAATCAAATTTCAAGCTATTAAGCTTAAGCAACTATACTGTTTATTAGGAAATCATAAGCAAGTGGTAGAATTCCATTTATACAATTTAAGAATCCTGGAAGAGGATGCCCATTCTCTTAGTTCTCTAACAATTATATTGCCTCCTTATCACAACAGTGATACCACATTAACATTCTTGCTAGAGAATTACCAAGACATATTTAAAGAGCCTCAAGAACTACCCCCTCATAGGGGTCATGATCATGCTATTCCTTTAAAGGAAGGGAGCCAAACAGTAAATTTACGACCCTACAAGTACTTGGAGCTGCAAAAGGATGTTTTAGAAAAAAAAATGGTAGAAAAAAATATTGGGAACCAGAATTATAAGGCCTAACAACAATCCTTTTGTATCTCCAATGGTGTTGGTTAAGAAAAAAGATTTTGCCTGGAGGTTGTGTGTGGATTATAAGGCCTTGAACAAACTCACCATCAAGGACAAATATCTTATTCCTGTGGTAGAAGAGTTATTAGAGGAATTAACAATTATCTTTTCAAAAATTAATCTTATATCTAGATATCAGCATATTAGAATGGTTTCTAGAAAGGAATTCAAAACAGTTTCAGAACACACAATGACCACTATGAGTTCTTGGTCATGTCATTTAGGCTAACCAATGCCCCAACTACTTTTTAGAGTTTGATGAATAAGGTTTTTAGAGAAGACCTTAAGAAATTCATCCTGGTGTTCTTTAATGACTTTTTGGTGTATAATAAGACACCTACAAATCATTATGAACACTTAAAGACAATTTTTAAATTGTTAAAAGCATATAAGTTGGTTGCTAAGGCAAGTAAATATAGCTTTTGCAGTGAACAAATAGAATACTTAGGTCACATTATATCTAAGTATGGATTTTCTACTGACCCTAACAAAATCAAAGTTATACTCAATTGGCCATTGCCTAGGAAACTGAGGCAAATGATAGGATTTTTAGGGCTTATAGGCTACTATAAAATATTTGTTAAAGGGTACGATTCCATTTGTAAACCTTTGACACAACTATTGAAAAATGATGCTTTTTATGTGGGATTATGAACCTATCAAAACATTTTACTTGCTCAAAGAATTGATGACTAAGCCTTTGATCTTATCTCTACCAGACCTGAATAAATTGTTCATTATAGAGACAAATGTGTCCATAGTGGGGGTGGGAGCAGTACTTATACAGGATGGACATTTTATTATCTACATCAGCAAATCTTTAAGCCTTAAACAAGTAATGTCTATTTATGAAAAAACAAATACTAGCTATCATGCATGCAGTCACCAAATAGAAGCATTATTTGTGGGGAAAACATTTTAAGATTCACACAGATCATGTGAGTCTTAAATATCTCTTGGATCAAAAAATAATTACTCACATGCAACATTAATGGTTAGTTAAATTGATGAGGTATGATTATGAGATAGAATATGGGAGGGGAAAGGAAAATACAATAGTAGATGCCCTCTCAAGAATTTCTAGTCAAGAACTCTACACAATAGTTGTCTCCCCGGTCTCTTTTAGTATCATGGATGAGATTAAAAGGTCTTGGAAAAAATATCCATACATACAAACCATCATTTAGGACCTACAAGATACTCTAGGGTTATACACTCATTACACTTGGGTCAATGAATATCTGAACATGAAGGATAAGATTGTTGTAAGACGTGATTTAGAACTACAAGTTAGGTTAATTTCATTATATCATAGCTTAGCTGTGGGAGGACATTCAGGAATTACAACAACTGCAAAGAGTGTGAGGGAGTTTGTTATATTGGAAAGGGCAACAGAAGCGCATTCTCTAGTTTGTTAGAGAATGCACTATTTGCCATAAGAACAAACATGAAAACATGGCCACTCCTAAGCTACTACAACCCCTGCTCATTCCCTATACTCCCTTCATTGACATTAGCATGAATTTCGTAGAAGGGCTACCTAAATCTGAAGGGAAGGATGTTATTATGGTAATAGTAGATCGTTTTAACAAATACACTCACTTCATAAGCCTGAACCACTTGTATTTAACCCTTACTATTGCTAAGTTGTTCATGGACAATTTGTACAAACTATATGGCCTACCACTATCAATAATTAGTGATAGGAATCCAGTGTTTTTTAGCAAATTTATAAGGAAATGTTTAATATTCAAGGGGTTAATTTGCTCTACTCGTTTGCATACCACCCTCAAAATCGATAGCCAAACAGAGATAGTCAATAAATGCATTGAAAACTATCTTAGATGTATAACTTGGGACAACCCAAACCACTGGGCAAAATAGTTATCATTGGCAGAATGGTGGTATAATACAAAATTCCATTCTTTTATCTAACTAACACCCTATGAGGTATTATATGGTTTTCCTTTTCTTATATATGTTCTCTATTTTCATAAAGACTCTATAGTGGAATCTATTGATGATGTGCTGACAAAAAGGAAAGAGATGATTAAACAAATCAAGATCTATTTTTGAGCTGCACAAAACATGATGGCTCAACTTGTCAATAAGAAGAGAAGTGAAATGAGTTTTTCTGCCGGGGATTATGTCTACATTAAGATACAACAATCATTGGTTCACAGATCATCACAAAAATTATTAGCTAAGTTTTTTAGGCCTTACTTGATGATAGACAAGATCAGAAATGTGGCATACAAGCTGTAACTCCCACCCTTCTCTTCCATCCACCCAGTATTCCATGTCTCCCAACTCATGAGGCACATAGGGAACCAACTAGTGTAAAGTAATCTGTCAAATCTACCTTTGACTCTTGACTTGCAACCACAAGCAATACTGGATAGAAGGATTGCAAAGAAAAAGAATCAAGTTATTACCCAAGTGTTAATTTATTGGAAGAGACTCTCACTTGTGGAATCTACATGGGAAATTACTGAGGACATGGTAGTGCATTTTTATCAATTCAACCTTAAGGACAAGAAGGTTGTAATGAGGGAAGAATTGTCACGTATTGCAACTAGAAGTATGGTAGGAGACAGAGAATAAGTGATGATAAAGGTTGAGGTATTTTAAAATTATGACCGTTGCTGGAATAAAAAAAACACAATCTTTTGTTGGATTCCATTTAAGCACCAAAAATACACCATTTAACTTTCCTGCTTTTTAGTGTTGTTAAGGAACACATGTAATAATGCTAGCCACTCCTATAATTCTAGGGCAATCAATCACTGTATGGATATATTGGTTGTAACAAAATATGAAAAGCAAAGAGAAAAAATATAATGAGTACATGAAGAGATAGAGATTCGAATGAATCTCTCCATTTTAATACACTTTTATTCCTTTCTTCTTCTTCTTTTTGTTCTATTCTTATTGCCGGATTTCATGAGTTATTTGTTGAAGAAACTAGTTTCTCACTAGGTTCTTTAATTGTTGGTAAGATTTTTATTTCAATCATAACACATTACAGTCATCAACAACCCACCTCTCAATTTGTATGGTATCCAATCCATCCATTCACCAAACATATAATGTTTTAAAAAGAATTAACAGGTTTCTTATATAGATTATTTTGTTTCGGTGTTGCTAAGATTTTCATGATGTGTTTGTTGTCTTCATTTAATTTGGCAAGAAATGTTTATTATTGATAAAATTATCCAATATGTTGTTAAAGATAAATAGATTGTGGGGTTCTTTCCTTTGCAAAATTGTTGTGAGACAAACAGATTCTTTTCTTTGAAGTATTGAAGTAATATGATTAGACATAACTTTTTGCCAAAGTTATCTATTTTATTAACATTACTATATCTATAATGTTATAGTTCATTTTACAAAGCCATTAGGGTTAGTTATCTTTTATATATGTTATGGTTCATTATACAAAGCCATTAGGCTTATAGTGGTGAACTCATAGTTGTTGGTAAACCTCTTAATTTCAACCTTTATCTATTCAAAAAATTAGTATCCCTTACTGAATTGCACTCTTTACTTTTAAGCCATGAGTTTAACATTAACAACACTTTTCAGCACCTTTTTATTATGCAAGATAGTGATGTTGAGACCCTCTATCCAACAACATACCTTGCCTGATCCATTGCACCACAACAAAGTCTAGGAGAATCTCCCTCTTATTATAGTAGTGAGCATCCCTAGTAATACTTTCTTTGGTGATTGTAGGGTTTAATCATCATGGTAGAGGTCCAACTGCAATACTTATCATTATTTTAGATCACGATGGCCTTGGAATTAGTCCAACTCGTAATCATGTTTATGATGTCAATTATATGGTAATTGGGATCATTTGGTCACTTCCTACTCTCTCTAGATCAACAATAGAGGCAGATTGCATAAACATAATGCATGTTGTAGAGGAAAAGACTGATGTTGATGCTAGAGTGGTCCCCATAATATGAGATGTTGTACAACCAATAATTAAAGACAATACCTCAGTGGAGAGAGAGGTAATTAGTGTTCTCAAAAGTAGTTGATCCTGTTGTAACCACATGGTATAGGTTAGATTGACTTCTATGGTGTTATTTGTGATGATGGTTTTGGTAGGTTAACCATCATGTCTTACCATCGACAAATTTAAATAATCTTAAGCCAATTAAGAAAGGCTGAACATAGCTTTCCAAAAGATATAGTTCTTGTTTATAACTTTCAAAGAGAGATAGTGGTGAACATGTTAAAGGTTGCATCTGCCAACTCATTAGGGTTGATAGAGATAAGACCGACACCATTAGGATTGATAAAGGGTGGCGGTGTTGAAGAATGACTTTTCATGGGTTGTCATGTAGAAAGCATGTTTTCTAAAGTTTCCATGTGTGCAATTATGCAATGGGCTCAAAATAGTAGTTGTATAATAAACTGAAGAAGAGAAATAAAAAAAAAAAAGACTATTGATGTAGATTGGAAAGATTAACAATTCAAAGGTTTTATAAATCCGGCTCTAATACCATAATAGAACAAGAAAGAAAACTAATAAAGAGAAGGAGAATAAAGATTTTCTTATCATTCATTATGTACATAAATGGATTCGTTTCTATAGAAAAAAAAAGCATGAAACTTCACACATAAATGGATTCGTTTCTATAGGAAAAAAAAAAAGCATGAAACTTCACTTCAGATGGTTAACAGCTGGTTTGTTATTGATTTTTTCTTGCTTTTATGAGAAATTTAGCAAAATGTGTTCTGCAAAATATGCAAGGATACAAATTCCATAAACTTGGGTTTCATTAAGATTCTACTTTTCAGAATGCATAAATGACTTTTAAGCAAAAAGATCAGACAATTTTGACTCTAGTACCCTTTTGCTACTCTCTCAGCTATGTGTTTATAGCATGAGCCAGTAAGCTAGTGGCAAGGATTTTTCTTAATCTATTACACACAGCTTTGGTTGTTTGACACTTGGTTTTTTTTGTTGCAACTCGCCTTTTATTTTCCTTTTTTTGTAGTTAAAGAGAACATCGAGGAGGTTTTGCAAAAAGATGATTTAAAAGCATTAATTATTAATAGTAGACTCAAATAAATCATGATGTGTGTTGTTGTCATTGGATGACATTGCTAATAAGTGTGACTATTATCTTGAGTTTTTGAGCAGGTTCAAATGACAAGCTCTCATGAGGCTTTGATTTCACAACTTTTAGACGAAAAGGTTGGATTACACTTTTGTTTGTCTTATTTCAATTGCCTTGAAACCACTATAAGGGGATGAATTGCAATCACTATATGCGAAAGTGCATATAACTTCATAGTTTAAAGGTATAAATTTGCTTTCTCAAGTATTGGCTTGAATATTGTTGTAGTGGGGTGAGAAAAAATAGGCCTTTTTTTCCATAGATATCATCACAGACACCTTTGAAGGTACTTCATCTTTTTTACTTCATCTGATTTTTTCTCTCACAAATATTATTTCCCTATATTTTCTATGATAATTTTTAAGATGCTCTGTTATGATTTGGATGGAGAATAGCTGAAAGAAAACCATTAGTTGGTGATATAAGTGGCCTTACTTTAGGTGATAGATTGGAGATAACAGATTTTCATCCATCTAGGGGTAAAGTAAAAAGTGTATATCTATAAAACTTTAGCTTATCATATTATTCTGAGATTTCTTATAGATGACATAATTCTTTTTCAAGCTTGTTGTGCACGCATATCATTTTCTTTTGCTCAATTGAGCCTGCTTGAACTTTGGTATGAAACTCTTCATGGATTTTGAGGTAAATTTGTTTCTCTACATGAAATAACCAATTATTGGGAATTGATGAACTGTGATCTAGTGCTACAACCCAAAGCATGAATAAAGATCATTAAATCGACAATTGACATGGAATTAAAGCCATTTATTGATTGAAATTCAATTACAAATCGTAAAAAAAAAAAAGTTAAATAAGAATGCAGATGAAATCTAGAATCTAAATATAAAAAACAGAATTAAAATCCAGAGGGAGAAACCTGAAGAAGAGATCAGTTAGAGGGAAGTTACAAATGGTCAAGATAACTCCTTTAATTTGATTTTTGTTCCTATAAATTGATATCTAGAAAGGTGTATTGACAGCTAATCCTCTAATGTTTTTTCATGCCAAAATAATTGTTCTTCTAACTGATCCAGGTAACCCAGCTAACTATACCCTCACTTTTTGTCACTTGTTGCTTGTTAAAATTTCTTATAGGCCATTTTGTTTTTGTATTTTATTAGAATGAGTTAGAGTTTCACTGAAAAAGGGAATGAGTATAAGTAAACCTATCTTAATGCAAATGGTGCATGTTATGTATATGGCATGCATTTGGCTATTACCATTTTTATTTAATAGAAAATTCAAAATTTTCATATTTCTTTAACTAACTTCTTGTTTCAGGGACACAACAACTCCCTCACCTTGTGGGCATTCTAAAAGCTCTTGAGATTATATTGGTAGACTGTTCTCGTTCTTTCTCTAAATGAAAAGGCAATAACCTTTTATATAAATTAAGTCTTTATTTTCTTTTTAAGTATTTCATATTATGCTACTTTGATTTATTCTTTTACCCATAAAGTTTTCTGAATCTTCTCCATTTCTCTCTAGATGCCAAAATTGATGAATATGGATAGTGCATAGAGTTCAGGCCTAGTGGATGCCTTAGCTGCTTTATAAGAGATGGTTGATATTGCTTGCAACTAGGCTTTAGATATATACAACTATAAGAAACCTTGGGTTTCTTATCTATACAGAATTGACAAATTAGAGCCGTTAGAAGAAGCTAGGTTGATGTTTAATTTTGTTAGACTTTAGGCCTAAAAAGGGACTCTAAACCTCAGGCACCCTTTGGTTTGCATTGATGTCATTGAAGAGGGTGTGGTTTCTTGTCCCAAAGCAGGACTCTAGAAGGTTCTTTTTTCTTTCTTTCTTTCTTCTTATCTATCTTTTATAACCCTATTTTCTATAACAATTGATTCCCTCGAAACTATTTCTCCTTTTTCCTTTTTTGTTTTTTTTTTTTCTGGTTTTCATTCAAATTGATTACTTAAACATTACACATCACATGATAGTGTTCTGATGGCATGAGTCGGAGGCTCTACTGGAACTTCGACAATCAGACACTTGCAAGAGTTTGGTTCACTTTGCTTTTTGCTTAGCGTGGAACTGCGAAGGTTTGAACAAAATAAAAAATAGTTATATTATATTGATCAAATTGAAACAAAAGAAATGCTTTTATAATTAGCAAGCAGGTAAAATGTTTTTGGCATCTTGTAACTTAATTTACATGTGTAATTCAATGAAATGATGTTGAATGCACATGTTTTTCCAATACTTTTTTTTGTTTGACTATGTTTGGCAGGTCCTCCAAACGAGTCTAAACTCATGTTTAAGCAGATAAAGAGTCGACTCTTAATCAATTGGTGTTTCTCTTAGAGTATAGCGTTCAAGTCATATTCTAGTTATGACTGAAAGTATGTCACAGTCCTAAACGAAGAAGAAGGATGAGCAATAGTGGCAATTTGAATTTAAACAAGTGACCGTTGCTAAACGCATCGTTTGATAAAATGATTCGCAGAGTTTTATCTATCTTTTTAGTTTTGTACGCACCATTTTATTTTGTTCAATCTCTTAGTCACTAAAGGATTTTCTTTTTTTTAGGCACAATATATAGAAGGAATGGTCTTGGCTATATAATGTAACAAATTTTGTCAGGATGTTATCAGAATTAAAAATGATAAATTGAATGCATTCCTAAAATCCAGGAAATCCCAACGTCTTGCGCTACTTTGTTAACCATTTTTATCTTTCATTATTGCTCCCTAATAGCAATACTTCCATTTCCTTCCTATCCAAGTTACTTCTTTAGTAATAGTTTACTATACTTCCTGCTAGATCAAATCCAGATTGAAACTCTTAATATTCAACTCACTCAAAGTGGTATCAGAGCTGATCTTTGAACTTAAAGGATGGCACCTAACATGAGGTTTCAAGATCTTAAAAAGTTGGAGAACTCTCTATAGTCAGCTAATAAGGAGAAATCTCTAAAATATGAATAAGTGATGAAATTATTGGAAGGGTATGACCAAAAGTTAGAAAGCATCAAAACCAATCATGAAATGAAGATTGATGTGTTGAAGAACCTTATCAGTTGATCGTCATTCCAACAAAGCTCTTTGACACGACCAAAAGATTGATGTCTTCTCCCAAGTACAGGAGTGTCGAAGTAATAAATAACCCGGCAAAACCGGGGTCGAACCATATGGAGGTTGACTATATAAATTATAAATAATAATAATAATAATAATAATAATAATAATAAGTTGAAGAGAGCTTTGAGATGTGATATTGATATAAGGATTAAACAATGATAAAAACAATTGTCAGGGTTAGAGGATCCACTAATGGTATTTCAAACAAGTATAGTATAA
>Ga0307510_10011275_pt1 | contig 10624 bp, 5 predicted proteins | sample 12_EM_MG_FD_207224 | JGI IMG/M metagenome (GOLD analysis project Ga0307510, IMG submission 207224) | Populus trichocarpa ectomycorrhiza microbial communities from riparian zone in the Pacific Northwest, United States - 12_EM | ecosystem: Host-associated > Plants > Roots > Unclassified | place... | reverse complement strand
TTCTTTATGCATATAATTAATATAATACATGTTTATAGCTCTAGTCGTGCATATGATTAATTTATTTATATCAACCTGTCTCCTTAAAAAAAATCATCATCATCATCACTTTCACCGTCACCGTCACCGTCACCGTCACCGTCACCGTCACCGTCATTACTATCAGCATCGTCATTGTTGTCGTTGTTGTTGTTTCCATCATCGTCATCTCCAGCATCAGCAGTCAAGGCACCACTACCTTCACAACTAAGATACTTAATGTGGTCTACAATGCGGTTCATTACATTATCATAATCATCATCAAAATCTTTGTTAAATATGACATTAAACCGTGGATCATCCATATCTTTAATTACATGTAAATAAAAAATTATTGGTATGTTGTTATTAAAATATGATAAATAATTAATTATAATTCAGTAAAAAAAAAATATCAAAGACTTGGGAAGAAATAATTTCTTACACACTTGTGAAGCCTAAGAAGAAGGTGTTTTACTTGCTTGTAACAAATGCAATTGAGATGTTTGTTCTAAAGATAGTTATTTTATTGGACTATATGATAGAAACATTCCTCCTTATATACAAAAAACTAAATAATTGCCTGCATAAACAATTTGAATTTGTCTGTCGTTGTTGCTGAAGTAAGCATATATACGTATCTTTTGTCCATTTTTTGCTTTCAAAATAATTACTTGCACAAGTTATGATATGTATTAGAAGAAACTCATGCAAAATGATAATCTTCAGAAAGGGGTGTGGCAACTCATGGATAGCCAAGCTCAGAAGTTCATGATAAGTTGGATTTCAATATTTTTTTTCTTAAGTTATTATTTTTTTAAATTATCTTACTAGTTTTTTTTCTAGGAAACATATGCCTTTCAATTGTAGAAAAGATATAGGGACGATCCTTCCACCCATCCGGAACTCGACCTAGATTTATGGTTGGAGGTTGGATTGTCTGATGGACCCAGTAAAAATCAGATTTACGATATCTCAAACACTACGACCGAGGATATGCAGATGGGTCATAGTGTATCGATCATTAGTTCCTTGCAATCAGGTTTGAGCTCCCAATTTTTGGTTGTCTAGGCAATTATACGAGAATAAGTTAAAGCTCGGACGACCCGACTTATTGCTAAAACAACCCACCTTACTGCTAAGACGACCCTACTTAGTGTCGAGATGGCAAAAATTAGGCGATTGTACATGAAGCTGTTATCGAACCCCGATAGTACATGTGGTCCACCTCTCCCACCTAATCCTGATGAATATCCATCTCCGCCTCCTCCTTCTCCTTCAGCTTCTGTCCTCTAGATAAATTGTATTCAAACTAATAATTTATAAATTAGTAATAAATATTTGGTTTTTTATTTTATTTTTTATTTCTTTTAATCTTTTTATGTTTTGTTTATTTTAGATTTAAACAAAATATATATTAAACAAAATACTGATGGAATTATTGACAAATTAAGCCCATCAAAAAGTTGCAAAAAGTTAGAAAAAAATTATACAACTTTGCCACTAATCATTACAGATGAAATTACCAACGAACTAAGTCTTTCAAAAAGTTCTAAGGAATTTGAAAAAAATACAGAGAATGCCACTAACAATATTTAAATTATTGACAGGTTAGTTCTGTCGATAATATGAATTAAATCACTAAGAAAATTATAAATGGTATGTATTTTTTGTATATGATATGCTATACTCACTAATGAAATGATGCCAGTAAATTCTTTTTTGTTTCATGTATTTTTTTGGTTTATAAATTCATTGCTAATTATATTACTAATAGACTGATTGATAGAATAAAAATCATCAACGATAAGTTTTCATCTAATAGTTATTATTCGTGATTCCATTAATAAATGTTTTTTTATATATAATCAATGTATAAATACCGGTTGAATAATTTATAAAAAAAATTCTTGTGAATGTCCAAGGGCCACAATGTTCCTACTTTTACTCTATTTTAAGTTTTTCATCTGTGTTTTCTTTAGAAAGAAAGGTCAAAAGGTAAAAGACGACTACTAGACATTCACGGAACATATATGATTTCATAACAGATTTGTATTTAAAACTTTTTAATGGGAAGATTTTGTAACACGTTTGAAAATATATCTATGGGGAAATAAAATGAAAAAGAAAAGGAAATAATGATTTAAAATTAACCATGAAAAAAGGTAAATTTAAATTATAAAAAAATTTACAAGCTGCCCACGTGATCCGCCCCACTTCAGACTAGTAATTTGTAAGAGTTGACTGTTGACCTCCCGCGTGATTTTATCTTTCTCTTCCCTCAGTTTACAAAATTTCCCCGTTCCGTTTCTGCTGAAGGGCTTCTGCTCCCATCACCCCACTTCCGCTTGGTAATCTCGTAATTAAAAGCCAGAGCCGCAGACAAATCCGTCACTCCACCTTCTCCTTTAAAATAATACGAAGTACAGCTATGAGAGACATAATAATGCTGCCTAAACAACACCCACACTCAACACAGCACGTGAATACCACACATGATGAACAAACCTGGATGAAATCATGATTTATTTTTATAGTGGCAAACACTCGTTGTAATGGCGCGTGAGAAAGTGAAAAGGCCGTGGGGGCTACCGTGTATATAATTCATGCCCGTCGGTCTCTCTTCTTCTTCTTCTTTTTCCTGACCCCTTTATGCTTTCTCTTCCCTCGCAATTTTCTCTCTTTTTCAATCTCAAAGACCCTAATTGTCCCTCCTTGATCATCAGCACCATCACCACAACCAAAATTCTCCTCGAAAAATCCATCTTGATTTTAGTGGGTCTTTGTTATATTTGGCACACTAACATTGAGATCAACCTAGACCTAAGTTGTTCCACGTAGTTATAGACACGTATTTAGGTCTCATTTTGACATATACTATAAAGTTTTGTAGCCACTAGGCACTTTGGTTTTCAGAAGAGATCTCAGGAAAGAAAAGGAGAGGAGAGGAGAGATTTGGAGAGAAGAAAGATCATGACTCCCTCAAATTTGGCAGGTCAGTTTGGTGACACAACTTATACTAAGGTATTTGTTGGAGGGTTGGCATGGGAAACACAAAAGGAGACCATGAAGAAATATTTTGAGCAGTTTGGTGAGATCTTGGAGGCTGTTGTCATCGCTGATAAGGCCACTGGCAGATCCAAAGGCTATGGATTTGTACGTTTCTGTTTTATTTCTTTTCCTTTAATGTTGTAAATAAGAGATGAGATCTTTGAAGCGAAAGAAAGATGTAGTACTTGCATAGTTTTGCATGAAAAAAAGAAAGAATTTCATGGAGAATTATGCTATGTCTTGTCTTGTTTTTGAGGTAGTTAATTTGGGAGAATGTGCTGTTGCTATTTTAGGTAACTTTTCGGGAACCTGATGCAGCCATGAGGGCTTGTGTGGATGCTTCTCCGGTGATAGATGGGAGAAGAGCTAATTGTAATCTTGCATCTTTGGGTGTTCAGAGATCCAAACCCTCTACCCCAAAGCATGGTATACTAGCTACTTTTACTGGTTTTCCATACAATTATTTCATGTGGTAAATACGGATTTTGTCTCGATATACATTAATTGAGATCCTAAAAAAAAAGAGCTTTCATATTGTACTTTTCGCTGTTTAAAGTCTATAGGGATATATGCTGTAATATTTTCAGTAAATGTTATTATTTAATTCTTTGAGGAAGGATTATTAGCTAGTATTTTGTGGATATTCAGTGCTGATTAGTTTGTATATTCTGTTTCAAACACATTGACAGTCGAATCAAAATGCAGCATGAATATTCCTCCTAAATGGAGGAGATTAGTTCTGTTCTTTCCTATGCGAGGGTTTTTTTGTGTGTGTGTGATTTGATCGAAAGCGTGCTAGCTCTTCGATTATTTTCGCTGATTTTAGTTGAAAAATAATATTGAATGTGCTGTGGTAGGAGCAGCAGGCAGGAACTTTAGGGTGATGAGCTCTTTTCAGACAGGGTTTGGAGGTGGCGTGGGAACAGCTTTTCCTTCAGCTGCGTCCTTCCCTCATTATGCCATCCAACAAGGGATACCGTATAATGTTTATGGGTAGGCTACCCTCTCTCTCTCTCTCTCTCTCCCCCCCTCTCCCTCCTATTTTGGGATGCTACATGCACGTGCAGTGCCACCTCATGCACACCCAACCCATTAAACTAGGGTGGTCGACAGCACCACGCTTCATCTGTATGAAGCCACTTTTCATCATATGCTCTCTCTCCCTCCCTCCCTCCCTCTCTCCCCAAGTGGTGGTACGTACAAACCAAGAGAAATGATAGCCATTCATTTATTTATTCCTTGCCGTCATCATTCACACATTCTTCTTGCTTCTCTCTCCCAAGACTCCTCCTCTTGCTTAACCTTGCTCGACTTGCTTCTAGCCCTAAGTACGTACACATGTTAATGGTGATAATGGCTAGCTAGCTAGCACATTTGTACACTCACATCTTTAAAATACCGTTGGAAATCACCAACAAGCTCGTAGTGAATTCAATGTAACCATTATGGTAGGCCAGACCCACTTGCAATAGACAAAAACCAAGCTCAAAAGTCTTGCTCTATACATTTAATTCATGATACACTTAACATTTTATTCATTTTTCACCTGAGGATTATATAGCCAAAATAGAAGATTTCTGCTTAAAATTACTGGCGTCGTGTTTCATTGTGATTGAAGATCAATTGCATGTTTTTGCCTTTGTCCGACATATTTATAAAAAAGAAAAGAAAAGAAAAGTCTCTAGCCCCTTGCAATTCTATCATTTTATGCATGCATACCAACAAATATATGCTAGCTGAAAGGCAAGCATTATAATGTTTTTTCTTCACAAGTCCCAGCTGTTAAGTTTTGGAATTTTCGCTGAGTTCTTTAACAATCATCAAACACTAATCTTATTTCTTTAAACACTGTTTCAGGTACTCTTCATACTCGCCAGACTACACATACCCAGCGGTTTGTAGAAATTCTTGCTTTTCGTTTGCTTTTTCCACACTACATATCTTAGGATGCGTTTTGAAGCATGCATGCATGCTTGCTTGCTTGCTTTTAGCAGACAACGACTCTTTTACTTTTTTTTATTTCAATTATTATTACTATTTTTTTCCCTTCATATTGAAGATTTCCTTTCTAGTTGCTCAAATAGTTTTTCCTTGAAAATAATTTGAATGACTCACTGTTTCAAAAGAATTTCACGTTGTGTCAGAGTACTGTACATATTGACATGCATGGCAACATTTAACAACTATTTTGTTATCCTTTCTCTTAAGGGTTCAAAATGGAAAGACGTTATAAGTATGATATTTGTTAGGCATGTCTACAATTTCTTTTGTCATCATGTGAATTATTGATGGAGGGAAACATGCATCCGGTTTTATCATCAATTGAAGCTAGTCAGATGCTTAAAAAGTTAGGTTGGATTTTGCTTACTATGCTGCCATGTTTGGTGGCGGATGTTGCCATTTAACTTTTATTACCACAACTGTCGACACGGCAACATAGTTGTTTTGTACAACTTATGTGCAACAAATATTATTCACTGATTGATGCGCGAATGCAACTCTTTATTTTAGAGACATTGTTTTTCTCTAGAGAGATAGTTAAAAATGCTCTTAATTGTTGATGCTTAGCTTGAAACATGTGAATATATATAGACTTATAGTATATAAAGAATCGTTTTGGGTTAGAGAAGGAAAATAGTGTTAAGATTTGTAGATCATGATGCCCTTCCATTGTATTTGCTCAATACGGTAAATTAAAGGGATGTCATGGTGCTTTGTCTTGTTATTCTTTGTCAATTTGAACATGGACAGTACTATATAATCCATTCTCCGCAACACTTTCATGGACCGGCTGTGAGGGCCGGTATGATTTTTCTGTTAGATTGTGAGAAGACAGGAATAAGTTAAAACTTCAACAAATCCTGTTTCTTGGCTACATAGATTTCCTCAAAACCAAGATTTTAAATATTGTGCACACCCCAACACTCTGACAATTACCAATGACTTGGTTGGATTCTATCCTCTAATGACTTGTTTGGATTTTGGGTTTTGTGGTGCAGAGCTACTATAATATGTATGGAGGGGCAACTGCCCAGTACCCTATGTATGGATCTGGGCATGGTGGAATGATGAATGGTGCGGCTGCAGCCTTTTACCCCTATCTCCAATTTGGAGAAGGGAGTACTGGAGGAGCCACCAGCTACAGCAACACTTCTGGGCAGAGCTATGGTGTCCAGTACCCACACCACCTGTTTCAGTATTCATCCATTAATTCAACTACTGGAGGATATCCACAACATTATGGTGCACCTATGTCTCTTGCTCCAACTGCAGCCTTGCCATCAGGTTTGCCCTCTTTATTATGGCTTCTTCTTATATATCTGGCCTTTAATGTTTCGACCAAATTTTGGACTGGAAAATTTGATTTTCATCGATATATATGTATAGTATCATTTACTTTTCCGCTTTACTAAAGAGGGTAAGTGACATTTTCATATGAAAAATTTAAACTATGCTATCAATCATCCTCTTATATTTGAAATTCCTCTGATTCATTTTTCAAACAAACATGTCCATGGATCAATAGCTTTAAAAAATTTAACAGCAAGAAGTGGTCCAAGTAATTATTGTCCTCTTATTAATTATGCCCTTTTCTTTTTGGAGGAGTACTAATATCTTTGGCAGTGTGTTTTGCTGTACCACAGGCGTGACCATGGCTCTACAAGCTCCACCAATTCCTCATCGCTAGAGGGTGTCCGAATCTAGCCACTACTATTCTATGTGTTTCCTCAGCTGCTTCATTTGAGGCCTCGACAACCTTCGGCCTAACCATGGTTCTCTTTCTTTCTCTTCCTAACACAAGCTAGCCCATGCTTGGCTGTTGGGCTCTTGCACACGCAAAACCCCCCATAGGGGTTAAAATCATCTCCAAGAATTGGAGAGGCATGCATCTCCTTTCATTGCATCTTTTTGAAAGAAGGGTTCCTTGAAGAGAACCAATACTTAGGTAATCACCAACTCAAGCTATTGGATTAGCTTGGTTGGAAAAAGTTTTCAATCACTAGGCCCAGAAAGGCCAAGTAAAACAACCATTTTGCAAATTTTAGCCTAGGCAAGGCTAATCAACTTACAATGGTTTGCAAAAATGTAAATTGATCAAGAAAAATACCAAACCCTTTATTTTCAAAGCAAATTTTTAAATGGGTAATCCCTCCAACAATGGCTAATCACCTCGAGTTGAAGAGGCCGTTTTAGCAAAATCATGGGCATGGTTGCCCACAGTTTTTTTTGTGCATTAACATCTAGCTAGCTAGTCATTAGGATTTTAGAACTAGGACATTGCAGTCATGTTTACATAAATGCTTTTACCAACTTTTAATTAATCTTAAACGTGTTTTAACACACACAAAAAAAAAAAAAAAAACTTTCCTTTGGGTGAGGGAAGAAAATCTTATTAACTCTAGTTTTTTCTTAATTTCTTGTAAATTTAATGGGGCTAAACTTTGGGAGTTTTTGCCCCTTTCAGTAAGCAATAGGAGGGGGTAGTGTTTGTTTATTTTGCATTTAGTTTTTATCTTATTACGTCATGCTAAGAACTCCATAAATGGATGTGGAGCTCACAGCACCTGCATGTAACCCAGGGAGATATTTTGGTTCCCATGGGTTCTTCTCCTCTAACCCACCAACCATGGTTAGGACTTAGGTCATCTTTACCAATCTATGCCCTTCTCTCCAACTCTCTCTCTCTTCCTGCTCATGTCTCTCTCTCTCTCTCTCTCTCTCCATGGAACTTTTACCTGGAGATGCACCAAAATACTTTTTATATTATGTATGAGCCTATGGTTTGGATTGTAACTAGAAAGCTACTTAGGACAGCATTCATTCTCCAACCATGGTGGTTGAGATTGGACGTTACTTCTATGTCTTAATTCTGGACTACTATGCGTACTTCTTCGCATGCATGAGAAGCATCTTTAATTATTTTAAGTTAACAATTTTGTCATGGTGAATTTCTTCACAATTTTGTCATGGTAATTTTCAATTTTTGGTTTTGAAAATTATCATGATTTGACGGAGAGCAACCACGTTATTGTATGCTTGTATTGATGATTTGATCAACTTTTTGGCACAACCTTGTGTAAGTAAATCTTTTCTTTTCTTTAATCAGAACAAGGAGTGTATATTTTTTTCACTTGGTGTAAAGCAGCATCTGACCAATTTATAATAACTAGAGACTAAGAAAAGCTGTCGTAACAAGTGTTTTTTTTATGAAAAACAATGAGCTTTATTAAAGAAGAGCGGCAAGACAGAACAGGCCATGAAGAAAATGGCAAGCTAAAGCAAAAGGATGAAAGAAAATAAACTAAAAGAGGAGCATAGAATTAGAACCAGGCTACGAAATCCTCAAATCTATCCAAGCTTCGTATTGGCAAGCAACTGCACAATCCCTTATATATGGTGTGAATGAAGCTGACTTTCCTCGAAGCTTTAACATTTACCGCAGTAGAGTTGAAATGAATTTGCATCCTCCATGACTTTGTTGAACCATGAACCATCACTCATCCAATAAACTGCTTTGATTGAATCTAAATCCACCACCCACTCAAATGTCTGTACTTTATGCTCAAATGATATTAAATCAATATCCCGTTTTTTATTTGTATGTTGCGATATTTGGATGCTTTGGAATAAAATCTTTGTGGTGCATAAGTAGCGAAGGATAAGAGGTTTATTATAAATCAAACCATCAACGATAAAAAAATATTATAAATATGAAAAGGTTTTTAAAATACTTAATTTTATTTCTTCATACCTCTCATTTGTCAAAAAATAATTACAACTCTTTATATAGAAAAAAAAAACTAGAAAACCCTAATACTACTTAATAGGAAAAAATAAATTAGGAAAAATATCCCCTTCAATTAGGAAAAAAAAAAAAACTAGAAAAGAATTGTAGTCAAGAATAGGAAAATAAAATAGGAAGAAATAAAACTAACTAAAAAAAATATCTATTAAAAAAAAAAAAAACTCCTACATCAATCTCTCCGGGTTGGAAGAAACATGTCCTTGAGTTCAGCCTTCAGTTAGAAGTTGTCCTTCATAAATAACATCTTTTTATGTGTGAGCCACCCTATTATAGATTCTTGACACCTTTGTGACAACCAACTCAACATGGATCCCTAACAAAACACTTTTATACGGGTCCTCTCATCATAGATCTCATCACCAAGATTTCGAATGACAACAAATGGTGTAGACAAAAAAAAACACACTAGTTCTTGGATATTATTTCTTGATGGGGGAACCTCCTGATCATCCCCTCCTATACAAGCATGTCCTATTCTGTAACCTCTTCTATCCATGGTTGTTCTATAGCACACAACAAAGAAAAATAACTACCAATAATTCTTGGGCTCTGATATCAAATGACGCAGGCGAAGCAAAGGATAAAGGGTTTGTTACAAGTTAAAAACCCTCAAGGACCAAGAACACTATAAATATGAGAAAACTCTCAAAATAATTAATTTTATTCCTCTATGTCTCTCATTTTCCAAAAGGCTATTACAACCTTTTATATAGAAAAAAACTAAATACCCTAATAATACTAAATAGAAAAATAAATAAATTAGAGAAAAATATCCCTTTCAAAAAGGAAAAAAACTAGAAAAATATCATAATAAAAATAGGAAAATAAAATAGGAAGAAATAAAATTAACTAAAAGATTTATTTTTCTAAAATAGCTCTTGCATCAGTTTGCTTAGTACGACTTTAGTTGACATTTTTGTGTGACGTCTAACTCAGTAAAATCAGTTCAAGCAGTGGGGATTTTATATCAAGGGAAATATGTTGAGAAAGATATGGTTTTTAAATTTTATATATGATGAAGTCATAGAAAAACCACTCCTAGAAATGGATTTTTCCTAGCCGAGTTTATTAGGCTTTGAAAATTGGCCTAACAGAGTTACATAGTAGTTCAATTGGGCTAGAAACAAATCAGCCCAAGGTAGCTTGATCGGGCTGAGAGATTTAGCCAAACCGATCCTCAGTTGGGTAAGCCTAAATTATTATTTTTTTACATTATTTACCCCCCAAGTCATGTAAATGTACATGTTTGGAAGACTTTAACTAGTTAAAAAAAAAAGGAGAAAATACTGAAAGTGTAAAAGTTTACCTTTATGTGTGCAAACAAATGTTGCCTTTATGAGCATGCCTTTAAATATTTGTTGTTTTTTAAAATTTTGGAGACAAATGGTTACAAGAACCTGGAGATAATTGGTCACAAGACTTGAAGACAATTGGAGAATCAATTGAGATTTGTCATTGAAATTCTAACAAGACATTTCATGTTTGAAAACATGGAGATGCGCTATTTAAAAAAAAATCAAAGGATAATGGAGTTATAATTTTTTAGATTTACATTATATAAAGTAGTACCTCACGAGGATTTTTTTTTTTCCATTTGTTCATATTATATCTCTTCTTATACGATTCAAGCATAGTTAGATTCAGATTTTGGCGTAAACTTTTCTATTTTTCAGTTTTACGCTATAAAGCATAACTTTCAAGTCGATTATTGGATTGAGCTGAGATTTTTAAACATGTTATTCTATATTG
>Ga0307510_10011271_pt1 | contig 10625 bp, 7 predicted proteins | sample 12_EM_MG_FD_207224 | JGI IMG/M metagenome (GOLD analysis project Ga0307510, IMG submission 207224) | Populus trichocarpa ectomycorrhiza microbial communities from riparian zone in the Pacific Northwest, United States - 12_EM | ecosystem: Host-associated > Plants > Roots > Unclassified | place... | reverse complement strand
AGAAAAAGGATCCTTGTCAAATAGAAAGTCAACAAGTCAAAAGAAAGTAAATAACAAAATCCGTACAACATGTTCTGACCTGTATCGCAAAGCCTCTCCGAACTTTGATTGACATGAAATTTTACCTTAACATAGAATAATATTCTGGGAAACTCTAGGTACATTTTCAACCCGATCTAATAGTCGGATTAAGAATTATGATTATTACCGTAAAATTAGATATTAGACACAATTACGCTAGAATCTTGATTTCTTTATTCAACCCTTTCTTGGATCGAATGAGTGTCATATCATGGATTGCTTTAACCATTGCCTCTATCATAGGGTATTTAGAGAAACATAACAATAGACTTCATTGAAGGCTTGCCAAGTTCATGGGGAAAGAATGTTATATTAGTCATTGTGGTCAGGTTCACTAAATATGAACATTTCTTTGTTATAGCTCGTCATTTTATTGCTCAAGAAATTGCTCAATTATTCTTAGATCATGTTTATAAGTTCCATGGGTTATCTGTAACCATTTTTACTGACACCGACAAAATTCTCACTGGTATATTCTGGAAGGGGTTGTTCAAGCTATTGGGAGTCCAACTACTAATGAGTTCATCTTACTATTCTCGGACAGATGGAGAGATTAAGAGAGTTAATCGATGTTTAAAAACGCATCTCAGGTGTATGATAATACACAGTTCAAGCAAGTGGCATGATTGGTTGTTTCAGGCTCAATGGTTGTACGATTTTAGTTTCCATTCAGCTATTAAAATGACTCCATTTCAGGCACTTATGGTTTTCCTCCTCCTTACAGAGAATTAGATCCACATGAAACTACCTCTGTAGCAGCAGTTGAGGAAGTGGTTCAACAAAGGGCAGGCTTGGATCAATGGTTACAATTGCAATTAGAAAGGGAACAAAATAGAATGAAATAAATGGTTGATAAAGGCATAACTGAGAGAGAATTCCAAGTGGAAGATTTGGTGTATGTGAAGTCCCGGCCTTGTAAACAATTGAATACAGCACTCAATAAGAATATCAAGTTAAATCCTTGTTTTTATGGACCTTATAATACAATACAAAGGGTGGGGCCGTGGCTTATAAGCTGCAATTACCAGAAAGGGCTTCCATTCACCTTGTATTTCATTCATAATTGCTTAAATGAAGGTGGGAAATAATGCAGTCACTTCAGTACTTCATTGGAAAATGATGGAGGCAGAGTACTCAGGGTCAAGCTTGTATCAATCTTCGATAGAAAGCTAATGAAAAAGGGCAATCATGCAGTGGTAATGGTTACTTATAAGTGGTTAGATCTATTAAAAGAAGATGCCACTCGGGAAGAGCAAGAGAAGTTTTTTAAGCAATTTCCAGAATTCAATGTCGATTCTTGAGGACAAGAATCGTTTAAAGAAAGAAGTATTGTTATGAACCAGAAGTTTAATCAAGGATTAGCAGCAGCAAGTGAGGAATGATGGCAGAAATACCATGTAAAGAATATAACAGATGTGAGTTAGTTAGTTACCATGGTAGTTAAGGGATAAAAAGGGCATGTGATGGAAGTTAATTAGACAAATGTTAGTTGGAGTAGTTAGGAGGTTACATTCATTGTATATAAGCCACTGTCTTAGAGACTTGGAAAGCAAGCAATAATAATTGAAGTTTGCAGACAATCTGTTATTCTCTCTTAAATTCTTTCTTACTTTCTCAATATCTAAGAAAGATACTTATCAATCATCTAGTGGTTTAAAACTAAGAGATTTACTTCCCTTGTAATCTTAGGTTCGAGTCCTATAGTTGCTAATATGATGACCACTAGAGACTTACATGGTTATTAATTTCAGGATTAATGAAATTAGTCGAAGTGCGCGTAAGCTGACCCGGACACCCATGTTAAAAAAAAAAAAATCCTTAGCACGGAATAATCAATCGATTGGTTTCCTCGTCTTCATTATGGTTGTGTACATAAAGACTTTTGGCATGCACTCGAATTCATTTAGGGCTTCTGAAAGAGTATTTTTATTTTTAATCTTTTCAGGGAAAATAACATATTTGTCTCTAAACTATCATATCTGCTCTAATTGAGTCCGTCGCCCACCGATTTTGATCAATCCATACCCCTGTCATCATCAATAGCTAAATAAATGAACAAGTTATAGGGTCATTATTTATAGCACAGAGATTCGATATAAACTTGTTTTTCACCAATCAGCACCAAGATTTTATGCAAAAAGCTCAAAATTTGAATGGAAGAATGACCTTATGCCTCCCGGGTTTATCATGTGCCTGTTTAAGGAATGATCAACCATAGATCACATCAACAGGTTAGTTAATTGATCGAAATCTAGATAGGTAGGAAACTCAATTTGATCCAGCTTGAATATTTGTGATATTTGTTTATCATGTTCATTCTTCACTCACAAAAATAGTTAGGATAGTCAAGATTGCTGCTTTTACTCATTACCCACATGAGATTTTGCATTCCCCAAAAGCAAAATTACATATAGGACTCAAATGAAACTGCCATATATATTAACAGCATGTTTGAAAGCCAAAACGGCCATTTTATTCACAAGTAAAAATATTGTCATTTCCCAGTCCAACATACTGCATTTTGTTATTATAAAAGCTAGGAACCAGCTACCCAAGATAAAAGGTAATGGGATGCATTGGTCCACATTACAATAACTGAGAAGAAAGCATGAGATTGGCTCCAAAGCACCAGACATGAGCCACAAAATATGCCCGATGGAACTGGCCTACAAAAACAAGGGCCAATTCCGCTATGAAGCAGCTTTTGTTAAAAACAGCCACCTTAGCTAAACTCCCACAGAACGGAGCCCGCTATTATCTACACCTTCTACTATATGCCTTAGCATCGAAGGTTTTTTTAAAAACACATTAAATATCAGTGATTCTTAAAAAACCACGGATTTTCCTTTTTTAAGAAAAAAATCTAAAACTATACACTAGAGTTCTTATCTACAGAAGAGCTCTTGTGATCCCTTATAAAGCTCAGCTACCTTCAATTCTGTAGGTTCATTGAGTTGAGAAACTTTATCCAACACACAAATTGCCAGCTCATGTGATGCAGTTTAGGTAAAATATGAGCTCATTAATAGACGCACCCCAATATCAGGGGGCCCATCATCCCCGCCAATTGCATGAAGGGCAACAGGGATTGTAGAGAGAAGACGCACTGTGAGAGGGAAAACCGAAGGATCAATTTCAGATTTCAAAATGGCATCGGAATGCTGGCTTGCACTACATCCCTTGGTACTCTCCATGTCAGGTTCCAAGTTATGATCATAAGGATTTATGACCCATGCAACCTCACCAAGCGCCTTGTAATACCCCGAGCCTGCTCTCCTAACTGAGCGTTTGGAGGCGCATATATTTAGCACCAGTGTCGATGTGGCTTCAAGCCATTCCACTGTCAGGCCTTCAACTTCATCATAATATATACGCCGTTCAATCTGAAAGCATGTGTGGTTGCATATGAGACCGTTATGCAATCTAGCAAGAACTAAGGATAATATATAGGTATAGATATACTCACAGCTAGTTTGTTGATATAAATGGACATAAACCTTGGACCAAGACCCAAAACTCTGGCATCAGACAATAAAACCTGCTGGGCAGAAAGGGAGCAAATGGATTCCCGATCATACATATATAAACAAACATGCTATAATCAAGTGAATCTGGAGCATATTAACCATTATATGGCCAATCACAAAAAAAAACTACCTCAACCTAAAATTTGTTTCATCAATTTTATTGTCCTATTCAGTGTTATGCATGAAGCTCGAACAAATTGGATGATTTAAAGAAACAGAATGCTAAAGCACATATTAAAGGATGGTAAGGCACTGAACATTAAGAGGTCCCAATGGAGAAAACATACCTCCTTCCTCTTCACCGAAACCCACATGTACAGCTTATCACAGGCATCCTTGACATGCCTGCTAGCCAGCTTTCTCTCATTACAATAAGCTGCAACATGTGAAAGTAACTCTGGGCAAGGAATTCTATGCTTTAATGCTGCAGCTGATAATGCTTCCTTGCCTTCTGCGGATTCTGCAACATCTTTGCAAAAACAAATACCAGTGAAACATCTTGTCCCTTCTTCCCCTGGCCTCGCTTTAAGAGACATTCTTCTATCCATCATATACAATTGCTCCGCTTCTATTGCTGCGGCCAGTGTTCGATGGACAACAATATCAGGATATCGGCGCAGTGGTGAAGTGAAATGTGTGTAGAGAGGAACAGCCAGTGCATAATGACCCCAATCATTCATATTATCTTTCAAATCACCACTGCAAAAGTAGGTCGCCAACTGCATTGGCCTTGAAGCATAGTTGATAAGAATATTAAATAGCTCAGGGTCATCCTTGAGCTTTTCCTTGATGCGCTCTAAGGATTGTTGGAAGTTACCAGAAGAAGTGTCCAATTCTAAACCATGCTTGCAACAAAAAGCTTCAAACTCCCTGAGTTTCCGCATATTAGGTTCAGGGTGCCTCCGCAGTAATGCACTATCTGGAAAAGCTCTAGATATGATTTCAGCAGCAGTGAAGTTCGCCAAAAGCATAAACTCCTCAACAATAAAATTAGAGTCCTTTCGTTCACAAAGACTGCTGTCATATGGAACTCCATATTCATCAAACAAGAAAACAATTTTAGAACTTTCAAGCCGTAGAGCCCCATTATCAAACCTCTTTTCCCTTAAGGTCTTTGAAATTTCATGAAGACATACAACAGATCCAATTACATCTGCCCATTCAAAATGACCATGCAACTGTGGAAGGCTATCTCCAAAGGTGTTGCAAGTCTCTGTATCAATCATCCCATCGACAATGTCCTGGGCGTGTTCATATGAAAGCTTGCAGCAAGATTGTATCACAGTGCGGTCAATCCAACGATCCACAACATTCCCAGAACTGTTGAAGTCCCAGAAGATAGAGAATGCAAGCCTATCAACTCCAGGGTTAAGAGAACCTAAATTCTCTGAAAGCAATGGAGGCAACATTGGTATTTTGCGCCGCAACATATAAACACTGGTAGATCGAAATTGAGCTTCCATGTCTAAGGCTGTGTCAGGTAAAACAAAATATGACACGTCTGCAATGTGGACACCCACTCTGACAAGGCCATTGGGTAACTTTTGAACTGAGAGAGCATCATCTAAATCAGTAGCACTAGAAGGGTCAATGGTAAATATGCACAAATTCCTAATATCTTTTCTATTTTCTATTTCATCTTTTGGCACCTCCCAGGTATTGCTTGGAAGACAGGATAGTGATTCAGGAGAAAATTCAGAGCAACAAATTGCATTTTCATGTAAAATAGCATTGATTTGTGACTCCATTTCACTGCCCCGTCCAAAAATACATGAGACATGGGCTTCTGGAAAGGGACTTTTGTCACTCCAATTATCGATCTGTGCAGCTACCAACTCCATTTCAACTGTTTCATCTTCATTCTCCAACCTTTTCTTGATGCAGTCAGGTAAAACGCTCACAAGGACCATCAGTTTTGGGAATCTAGGATCAGTGGGCATCATCTCGATGTATTCACGGTTTGAAATTGATAGCGAGCTCTTATTCTTTTTTGCATTTTGTCTACAGCCTTCCCTGTAATAAAACCATTGCTTAACATTGAGAAAACCAACAATAACGTCTCGACGAGGAGATTTTTCAACGATAGCAACAACTCTACCAGTTGGTCTTTTTGATGGGTATAAACTAAGCATGGCACAAATCCTCCCCACACTATTTGAAACTTCATCCTGCCCAGTAGAAGGAACAGCGAGTGAAGACTCTGAAGCTGACTGGTGATACCCATTAACATAATTATCATGAACAACTTCACCAGCACAAGCACTCTCATCATAATGAATCCCCTTCTGAGGAACCAAGGAGTTTCCAAAATCAGCACACTCCAAATCCAAGTTCATTTTACTTTTACCTTTGCAGCCACCACCAACTTTTCCATTGGCTTCAAGATGTAAATTGCTATCTTCTGCTGTGGGATTGTTTGATGGTGCATTTGACCCTTTCATTTTGGTCCAGAATGACAAAGGATCTACCTCGATGACCACAACATCACCATCCATCTATACAGAAAAAAAAGTTATTTCAATCAATACCAAAAAAAATAATCATGTTCCCATATGTTATCATCAATTCTTTTAGCTGTATTGGAAAGGTAGATCATGCATCATGTTAGAAATGCAAGTCCTGGTCATTTTCTAACTACTCGGTGAGAAAGTACCAACCAACAAATAGAATTGAAAAAAAAAATTGGAGAGGCCCAAACTTACAGCCCTGTTCTGTGCAGCAATTCCACTGATAAGAACATCTGTAGGTACTCCCTCAATTTTGCAGTATGCCTACCAATAGAAAATGATATATGCAAATAGCTAAGAATAAAAATTTTATAGGGAGCATTGAAAGAACACTTGGAACCAATAGAATCAAATGGAGCATATAAAACAAACCTCGAGTCTATTGTGAGCATTTACACGAAATAAGACTTTAAATACATCTCCTTTCTGCCAAGAATTTAAGATAGAAAACACATGTGAGTCAACAAAAATTAACGAGAGCTGCTATAGTAGCGATATTATTGCACTAAATAAGAAGCTAACCTCTAATGCCTCGTTAACAGTCTCCGTGGACCAGTATGGAGCAAAGATTTTACTCTGAGCTTGGCCCTCAAACTGGTGAAAAGGAAGCAATTTTCCACGGGGGCCTCCACCGACAATTGGTTCAGTGCATGACTTAGCAAGCATTGATCCATCAAGATCAGATAGCACTAGGTCTTCTTGTTGTTCGTTTACATGCATAGTTGGCATAGAACTATAGGCGATCCTTGACACTGTGGTTGGTCCATGCTCACTGAGGACATGCAAATCTAATTCCAGCTGCTTCGAAGATGAGCAGCCCATAGATGATGTATAACACCTTGTTTTGCCACCATTTCCAACAGACACTGATGATTCGCCGCGTAGATCATTTTGTGAACTGAAAGCTGATCTCATGAAAAAATGAATAGAAAAACCATAACATCAAGATTGTTCTGACAAATACCAGAATTATTACTGTCAAGGTTTAATACCGACTCCAAGATCAAGCAGTTAACTCTGCTAGCGTACTCCATGGTTGCCAGAGGATTATTTACTTTTTACCACATCTAATGACAACATTATTTACCTAAACGAGGAAGCTAATCGATCCTGTTTTACAAAAATTGACCATTGCTCTGTTTTCCAGAATTCTTTCCTCGCGAAAAATCTGACAAGAGCAAGAATACAAAAAGAAAGACAACAAAAAATTCCAAAACACGAATCTCTCTTCTTCTTCTTTTACCGTTATAAATAAAAAATCTTAGAGCAGCTAACTGTACTTTCCTCAACAACCTAAGAAGAAAATAAAAGAAAGAAAACACGATTAATAATTATAAGCGAAGAATACCTGGATTGGGAGAGTTCTGTTTGGATCGGCGATTAGATCGGCGCTTATTCTTCTTCTTCTCCTTCTCCCTGTCACCACTATCCTCAGACCTCACAACCACCATCACTGGCGATTGCTCACTCGAACTTTTCATAATTCCTCAGAGGAAAAACAATTAAACAGTAACAACAAAAGAAACGAATTGAGAAAAAAAGGAAAAAGAAATCAATCAAAAATAATGAAGTGATAGATAAAGAAAACCCTAAAGCTGAGGCACCTTCCGATTGTTAAAAAAATTACGGAAGAACCGATAATAATGGGACATAAAAAAGAAAAGAAGAGGGAAAAACAAAAGAATAAAAGAGAAACAACAACAACAAAGAAAGGGAAAGAGAGATGATAGGGTTTATGAAGACGTGAAAGTGGGAAGTTAGAAAGGGAAAGGGACGTTATGATTGGTCGGCTAAGACAAATGGCGCCGACAATTGATTCCTTTGTCTACTCTCCCCTAGGCCCTGACCCCAGCCAGCCCAGCCTCTTCGCTTTCCTTTTACTTTTTCCTTTTCTTTTGCTCTCTCTTTGCTTCCCTTTCTCTTTCTCTTTTTTTATGATTATGATTTTTTTTCTTTAGTGGGAGGTTTTGTGCTCTGTGGGAAGGATGGATGGATCATGTGCCACGTTTCAGTGTTGGATTGGTGAGTGCTAAACTGCGCCGTGGAGGTGAGGGGGTATAGAATTTGAAATTTCGGGGTTTGTGTGCGTGGATTGGCTGGTATTTATGGTCGTATGGACGGTGGTAAAGAAGACTGGAGGAGTTTTATAATCTATAGTGGTACCACGGGGTGTTTAGAGTAATGATAAAAGTTTTTTAAAAAACATATATATTAAAATAATTTTTTATTTTTAAAATTTTATTTTAATATCAATATATCAAAATAACCTAAAAATATTTAAAAATTTCAATTAAAAACAGCAAATTAGGCGAAGTCGTACCTTTTGAGTGGAGATTTTCCTACATCTAACCTAATTTGAATGGGTTGGCGTCAAAGTCATGTGATGGATGTGGATATTTCAAGGGAGAGCAAAACCAACCATATTCTCTCTCCTCGTTATTTCAAGTGATTTTCTTTTTTTCCTCTCAAATTTAAAAATTAAAATGTAAAAAAAAAAATTAATATTAAAATTAAAATTTAAGAAATATGCAGATTGTAGAGGAAGAAAAAAAAATAAGAGGGTGAAAATGGTTATAGTTTTCTTTTTATTTTACACTTTGATCCAATTTTTTTTTTAATTTTATCTATTCTTAACAAATTTTGACAAATTAATTATTAATCTGAGCATAAAAAAATACAACTGGAATAAAAATAAAAAAATAATTGTTATTTTAAAACTTGAACTTACCAGAAAGGGTAATTTGAGACTCGGTCAACCAGTTTGGATTAATTAAAAATAAAAAAAAATAAAAAAACTTAGTTAACTCGGCGACAACTAGACCATCAACTCATTGACTCTTTTCATTTTTGTCAAAACAATATCATTTTGATTTTTTAAAAAATATTTTGAGTTCAATCCTATTAACTTGTGATTTTGGTATAGTTCATCCTTCTATTAACATAAAATGTTTAATTAGGTTCCTTTATCAAATAATGTCTCATTATATCCTTGTAAAATAAAAATTTTTATTTAATCACCACCCTCCCCCTGCTAACGCCATTAAAATTTCAGGGTTGATCAATGAAATCGTAACACGTGGAAAAAAATCAAGTCCGTGTTTATTCATGGTTTAACCATTAAGTTTTAACAACGTTGATAGACAACAAGTTATTATTAAACAAAAACTTCATTATGAAATTATTAAATAAAATATTATATTAATAAGGAGATTTAATAAAACATTTTCTACTAATAAAATTACAAATTATATGGAAAGCTCATTGAAGACGTGTCTCAGTGCCTGGCTTCTTGTGGATTTGTCATTGGAAGTGAAAACACTCCTAGTGAGCCCCGGATCAGGACAAAGAACTCTGCATACTTCAGCCCAAGAAGTAAAAAGTAAATCCATGTTTGATATTTGACATAACCGACAGGCCTTCCCAACATTGTCTAGTTATCAAGTTGCCCTGAATGATGTTTTATTTTAGCGTTTTTTTTTCTGTAAATATTTCTTTACTCTTTTAGTCTTTTCAGGGGTGTTTGAAATTATGGTTTATAATTGTTTTTTAAATTAATTTTTATTTAAAAATATATTAAAATAATATTTTTTATTTTAAAAAATTATTTTTGATATCAACACATCAAAATGATCTAAAAACATCAAAAAATATTAATTTAAAACAAAACAAAATATAACAAATTTTTAATTTTTTCAAAAATAATTTTAAAATACAAAAACAAAAAGGAACTTACTAGATAATTCCCCACACTTCACCGTGGTTTTTCTCACTTAAAAAGAAAAGGAAAAAACACCTTGATTACTAAATTAAAAAAGACTAAAACATTTCACTGTTGATTGTTAAAATGCTAACCGGCAATAACTTTCAGTACATGTTTATAATAATTTGGCGCTCTCTCAGCTGAATCCCGTGACAGCCACCAGCTGCAGATTTTCACTTGCTACATTGTTCCCTCAACTCAATGTTGATTTAATGGGTAAAAAATAATTTATGAGCTTTTCTTTCATTAACTCAAGTGATAAGGACACAAGAAAGTTAATTAGAGATAACAAATAATTAATTCATGAATAAGAACACGTGATTTGAAGTCATGTAAACAATATTAAATTCCATGTTGATCATAAGGCCTTCAAACAACATAAACTTGGATGAGTTTCGTAGACAACAAATATAGTGGTCACCACGTTGTCGGAATCTTTGTAATTATTTACAAAAAAAAAATCCAAATAGTTAAAAGTAAATCTCATATATTAGATAATCGGTTTTTTTTAGTTCATCAATTTGATTTATTTTTTAAACTAAAATAACTAATGACTAATAGTTTGATATGAAAAGTTAAAGTAAATGGTAGCTTGATATGAAAAACTATATACCTGTAAAAGATTTCTTTTGATGAATGAGAAAACTCTCAGATGCTCAAATTAGTAGCTTTATAGAAAAAGAAAGTATAATGATATTTTTAAAAAATATGTTCTAAAAATATTTATACTAAAAATATTGAAAATAAAGA
>Ga0307510_10011270_pt1 | contig 10628 bp, 9 predicted proteins | sample 12_EM_MG_FD_207224 | JGI IMG/M metagenome (GOLD analysis project Ga0307510, IMG submission 207224) | Populus trichocarpa ectomycorrhiza microbial communities from riparian zone in the Pacific Northwest, United States - 12_EM | ecosystem: Host-associated > Plants > Roots > Unclassified | place... | reverse complement strand
CCGGCGTCGGGAGTATGATACATCCCTCTGAGAAGAATAAGGTCTACTTTGCCCTGTTTGCCGGTTACTAAACGTAGAAATATGCTTGGGGAACAGGACTCACGATGAGTCGACAACTTTTGTCATAGATATCTTGTTGCAACGACGTCTGGCACAGAGATCAGGTAAGTTGTGAGCGAGCGCTCTGAGGACGAACCTGATAATCCATCATGGCATCACGGATATCTTCGATTAGGCCGCCAAGTTTGTCCACATCCTGGTCGCTGTTCAGGAACCGAGTGACCTTGCCTCGTTGTGCCAGTGGAGCGAGGTCCTGAAGAATATTATCGAGTTTCCTAGCAAGTTATGCACGTCAGACTGGGTATAGGCCCTGTAGAGGATGGTTTACCCTTTGAAGATTTCCCTCCTCTCTTCCTCCTTGACCTCGCCCTTAGGAACGGGCCCACTGAGCGATTTTGCCAGCCCTTCAACTCGAGGTATCAATGATTTTATCGTTTGGCAACATGCCATTGTTTGCTAGGATAGCTGTAAGCGTCATAGACACCATAATCTGAGAGAGATAGGACGTGCGTCATGATGATTCAGGATGGCCGAGAGACCACCCGTAGCAGACTTGAGGGGGGGAAAGGCATCCGATGACTCTTTTAGCAATTTGATGACTAACTTGATTGTGGCATATACGGTGGACCCCGGGTCTGATTTTTCCACGGACACTGCTTCTGAGTCAACGGTGCTATCTGAGGATCCCGGATGGCCGCTTTGTCCTCTTCCGAAAACAGATCGAAGACGATCAGAAAAGGAGGGGCGCTCTGTGTCACACGAATAAGTGCAGTTAGATAATAGATCGTCCGGAAAAAACTGTTTGCGTACCGTTTGAACCCTGGTCGCGAGGGGTCGGGGGCCTGGACGGTGGCGAAGTCGAGGTGCCGATCCGGAGATCTGGAGTTGATTCTGCGGGTCGTGGTACTGCTTGACCGGCTTCGTTTGGGTCCCCGGTGGAACCAATCTCGCTCCTGGCTCTGCTCCGCGCTCGACGACGGCCTATTGGTATGCAGAGGAAATTTGATTCCATTTTGTCGCTGTGTCGGTGTAGATAATGGTGTGATAACAGATAGCTGGCCTCGTGGCATTCCTTCCGTTCCGAGCCGAGGCTAAACGCGGAGACGATTTACTCACCTCCGAGTCCGGACGTCCAGAACGATTCCTCTGGCTCCTGACTTCCCTTCGTCGAATGAGCGAGCTTTTATCTCCTGGCAGCCTCACGTGTCTGGTTTTCTCTCGCATATTAATTCCTGCGTGACCGGTCACTCCGTTTTGTCTAATTTCTCATCTTTTCTTGCGTTTGCAGTAACACTCACTGCCAACGCCCGGCGCTCCCACCAGCTACTAGTCTTCCAACCCGGCTGTTCCTAGTCTCGTCTCTGACGCTCCCCAATGGCACTCGGCATCAGCGGTCTCCCGCGGACGTTTTACTCCCGAGCGAGCCAACGCGACCCCGTTGTCAACATTGAACAAATGTTGCCGCGTTGGAACCAACACCGTATCCCCAACACAACGGCAAACACCAGAGAATAACTTGACGACCGGCTGCCAGAACTCTCCGAGTTGCTCTTCCAGATCTCGCGGAAGCACACGTTGTCCGCTACCCAGCAACCTTACTTATCAGAGACGCCGGATGGTACTGGCAGTGTTCGCTTTGGGTGAGTGCCCCCGATTGATATCCCGGAATCCCCAAAATACAGAACCTTACGACCACAGCCCCGGACTTCGTTCGAACTTAGGTCATGGAGGGATATCGACCGCTACTATGTAAAAGCACGGTCAAACGTCGTCGATGCAGTCATCTCGAACAGAACTTTTGGGGTGCATAAATTCCTTGTATTGGAGAATAAAGTGGGTATGCATACACTCTAGGTTGCTTCGTGGGAGGCGAGGGAAAATAAGGCGCTCGCGTCAAATCCGAGATTCCACAACCTAGCCCTCGGGCTTCAAGTGGGGGCGGGATTATCATAGTTCCCTATGGGTCACGCCTTGTGCGACGTCCGCTCCATACCGCACAGGTGTGCGTTCTGTGTTGGAACCTAACAAGTTGAACGTTGAACGAATGCTTAGGTGCGAATTTCCACATCCTCAGCCCTCAACCTAACCAAATGCCACCACAATTCGACTACTAGAATCGAGAAATAGTGTATTGTGATCTAGAATACTCCAACTGATGTAGCAATACAAACGATCAGGCTTCGCTCTAGCCAAAGGCAAGAGGAAGAAATGGAAAAATACAGGGTAGTGTCAGAAAAACACGCATAAGCGTCTATAATATTGTGGAAGATCGTGAAGATGGCCGGATAGCTGTTGTAAATAGGCTTTCGGGCTTGTGGGTAGAGCGTTGCGCGATGTGTATGGGTGTGACGAAGGGGTTAGCGTGCTTGAGGAAGGCCGCCGTACCGGGAATTATTATCACTCGGTAAGCGTTAGGGTTGTGAAGGGTGATACGAGTCGTAGTCATAACGCCCCATCGAACCCCGCGCTCCACCACTAGGGTGTAAGGGTCTCTCTAGTTCGGCATGGACCTGCGAAAACGTAGCAGGGTTCGTAGGATCCTGGAAATGGAGCCATCCTCATAAGAAACGTTAAAATGGAAAAGAGAGGAATCCACGTACATATAAAAGTGGACGCCTCGCGGCAATAACTTCCTCCATTCCCGGACCAGGTCTCCCTTCTTGAATGTCTAATAAAGACATCGGTCCAGACGCCCTACGGATTTTAGGTATTTTGGGACCCCCTCGTTTGCGAAAGGAGAGCAGTGCAAATCCTATGAGGCACAGCGCGGCCAAACCGCCGATCGTCCCTAACAAACCCAATGTGAATGGGCAACATCTTAGCGGAGAGAATTAACAATAGTGTAGCAAGGGACTCACCACCGGCAATTGCGCCAACTGGAGTTTTCTGCTCCGGGACATCCGTGTTGGTGACTGAAGGTAAATCCTACGATGACGCTGGATTTTTACATGAGAACCTGGTGATCTCATATACCGATAAGGTGATACCCACACGATGTGCTGCTGGTAGACTTCACTGGAAGCCGCGTGCTCGATCCGGTAGGCATAAATGTCGTTGTGGGTCCGTCGGCGCGCTGTTCAGGAAGGCCTGACGTTGACGATGAATAACCCAACCCAATCAATCAAAACTTTACTCACCTCCCAACAATTCCGCCGTCCCGGGAACGAACGTGTTGTTCACCTGAGAGGGAACATAAGATCACCTGATTGCATGCGCCGATTCATCCGCTCACTGTAACATTCATGAACGCCCAGTGAGGTATGGGTGTTGTGACATAATAGTCATCCGGTCGCCTGCGATACATCAACGAAAGCCCGTAAACAGATGAACACGCACTTACTTCCCAACATGCGCAACACCACAAACCGCCGACCACTCGCTCCACTTTACCCAACCAGCGCCCTGACATGCCGCACACGCAGAAAACAATCTGTTCCGTGTAATTCATGTGAGCTCCCTGCCCGGATCGAAGATAATCCAATTGCGCGTACGTGTACATAGGAGTGTTGCAATCACATATCGCTGACTTGCTGTTGGTGTCATCCGGTGGGAGGTACACTGACCCATTGGACAGCTCTGAGACGATGATATCTGTGGGTTCACAGCCGCGTCAGTCAATGGCAGGTCACGGAGGACGACAGATCGCGTTCTCGACCTGGGACTTGTGGTAGTGGGACACGTACGGACGCCGAAACACCAACTATCAAGACTCTCTATGATTTGACAAGGATTCAACCCCACAGTATTGTTCATCTAGGGTTGTTCGAAGTAACTCAAGTTAGTCTTGGGTTGACCTAAGAAAATGCGGTGACACGCACCCAGTCCCATCCTTTCTGGCACGCAGTCTGTGCTTGCGCTCGTCCAGTCTGTATTGCCAGCAGCGACAGTACCAGCGTTAACCCCTTGAACGAAAACATCGCGCCGCTGTTTCTTACAGAGATTGGGAGGCAGGTGGGCGATGTGCGGAAGGAGAAGAGAGAGGAATCACGTTGCAACCAAATCGTGGAGCTGAAAAGGAGGCTCGTGTGCGTGGTCCCTGGCAGGAGGCGGAAGGGGGAAAAGTTGCAATTGTTTGTCTTTGACAAGGGGATCGTCTTGCTTCTCGTTCACAGCATTTGTCTTTCATCAAGGCGTTCCTGATGCGCCGGGCCCACGCCAAACGGTAACCATCAGTCTAATGAAAAAGGGGTTTCTGTCACGGGCACAGCTTGACGGAGAGTGAGAGGATCGCCCGGCGTTGCCAAGCCCAGAGCGGGATGAGAGAGGTCGGTGAAGGAGTCGATCACCTCCGAGATCACAGCAGGCTGAGCAAGTGACCGTTCACCGTCCCAATAAGAGAGGAGACGCGACAGCAAGTATATCATTCCACACGCCTGCCATCCCCGAGGACACCTCTTTAAAACAAGTCTGGTCTGCCTCTGTGGTTGGCAACCCCGTTCCGAGCCACTGTTTCTGCCAGGCGAACGACTCTACAAATAGATTTTGCTGTGCACCATTAGTTCATGCATCATACCGGACACTTGATAGGGGAGTGAACTAAGTACACCCGCGCGGGGTCGGGTGGAATCCGACTGGGATCACGGAATCGCCTCCACACTACGCATCGCATCATGATCTTGGTATGAGCCTATCACGGGCCTGGGCAACTCGGTGACCAAGCATCCCCTATTGCTGCAAGTTTGCCCACAAATGTCCGAGGGTAAAATGCTAAACGACCACAATCGTTAAAATGTGTCTGTGGTTCGTTCAAGAAGCGTTGGTACGGTGAAGCATCTATATGTTCGGTATGCTATTCGGTTGACTCGGGTTGGTATAAGTAAGACGGTAGAAGTCTAAACCACCTGCCACAGGGCACTCATTCTCCTTTGAACACCGGTTTTCTCTTCTCGCTGAACGCCTCCAATGCCTCCACCCGATCACGTGTCCCAAGTAATCTCTGGTAACAACTCCGTTCATGGACGAGTCCTTCTTCAACCGTCTCCTCCGCGAGACCTCTCATGATCGCCTCTTTCGCGGCGATGAGGGCAAGTGGGGCTGTTTGGTAATCATCAATGCAGTGAACATGTTAACATCTCGTCAGATACGCGTCGTATCAGGAAATTCCCGCTCGTCCAGACTTACCGCATCCCTGCATCTCCCTCGCCAAAGTGCACGCCCTGTCTAGAGCGGATTCACCCGGCCCCGCAATGTGGTCTACGACGCCTGTTTCGTGATCACCAGTCCGGCGCGTCAGTTGGACGATTGTGCGGTAAAAAAGACACGCACCCCAATCGAGAGCCTGCTGGGCATTCAACGACCTGCCCGTGAAGATAAGCTCTTTTGCTCTGGACACCCCGATTAATCTCGGCAGCCTCTGGGTACCCCCAGCCCCGGGAATAATACCGATACGACATTCGGGTAAGGCGATCTTGTCGACGTCGTGAGCGGCTATCCGTATGTCACATGCGAGAGCGAGTTCGAGCCCACCACCTAGGGCTGGTCCATCGATGGCCGCTATCGTCGGCATGGTAAGCTTGGCTATCCGGTTGAGCAGCCCCGTGAGGTCATTAAGGAACTGAATGACGTCTTCGTCGGACATTGCTCGTCTCTCCTTCAGGTCCGCGCCCGCACAGAACGAGCCAGGAGTGGACGAGTGGATTATCAGGACGCGGGTGCTGGGGAAGTAGCGGAGGTAATTCAGTCAGTTGATGGTGGTCACAGTAGACACAGTCGCTCACGAAGTGTTGGAAGCGGCAAAAGCGACAGCCTCGTCGAGGTCCTTCAAAAGCTGCTTCGAAAGCGCGTTCTTTGCGTCCGGTCTGTTCAACGCAACGCAATACACACCCGGGAGGCCGTTAGCCTTCTGCATGTAAGCTTGCGTTTTGACACCATTTATGGCTGGCATGGTCCAGTGAGCTATAGGTGACCGGGGAGGGTAAAAAAGATGGCAGAACCGCGCCCAGCGCGGGGGGGTCCTTTTAGTTGTTGTCGAGTGATGAGGGAATCTTATCTGATAAAAATCTGATGACTTTTTCCCGGCGCTTTAAGTTTGAAAAAGCCCGGGTTTTTCCGATTTGAGTGGGGCTGGAGAAAATTAATCAATTCTTCGATTGCTTGGCCGTTTACCCAACCCTTCCTGTGAGCAGTGGGACGGCCGTGTCGGAAAAGAATCCAGGTAGTTATATTGATCGAAGAGACTGGTAGTGCCCCCCTTTTTTTCCGACAATTGACGATGTCGATGGATAACCGGTAATCGGCAACCTTCTCCACACACCGTCGTGTCCCGCAAAGGTCCGACCTACGTACGGTAAATTGAAGACTTACTGAATTATTGTGCGTGAGGTCCCATCGGGTTAAACGCGTAACTGTCACCCGCCCCACGTAGTTTCTGACGCCGACAATATGATATTGAACTCTCATACGAAGGTCATCTACGAACAACCTGTAGTGGAAAGGGATCTGCAAGGTTTATTCCCCCGCTATCAGAGCCATCGAAACTTCTTGTCGTTAACTTTAAGCAGACCCTGCCATGCGGTCTGCTAACCTTGTGACTGTTCGCTGTCATTTCTGCAACAGGCGGGAAGCACCGCGGATTTACATTTCTCCATGGTGGAGTGAATAGCGCCAATCGTTCCAAAGTTTTTCCGTGTGGCACTGCTAGTAACAGAAACCGAGTGGGTCAGTGTAGAAACTGCGAGCGAACTAGGGCTCAACCAACCCAAAGGACCCGAAGACCTCGAGTGATAGATAAGGCACAGGAGGAATTTTCAACTCACCCGCCCCCATCCTATTATCCACCCCCGGCGGCAAAGTCGAAGCGGTAACCCAAGAGCGTGAGGATGTGCATAGCAAGGACTTGGACAACCTCGAGGCACCGTCCACAAAAGACAAGAACTAACAAGAAACGGGTGATTGGTCTCGCAAAAGATGGTGATCAGACCGACGAGTTTGGGCTTGCAATTACTTTTTTTGCGTTCAGCCGTCGCTCAACATTCCGGTGTTGAGCTAGAGGACACTCTGTCGGACGTCCGCTCGGGATTCCGACGCTGCAAAGGGCGGGAGCCGAGATCATCAAACGCGCTGGCGTCGATCTGGTTAGCGCGATCGGGCCCGCGCTCGGCTCTGGTTTTGCCCTTGTGAGGGATCCGAAGTAGCGGGGCGGTAAATCTTGACACTGAAAATTTCACTGAAAACGAAACGGGACCGGAAGTAATTGCATAAGCCGCAGGACGGAAAGACATCGGAGCAAGTGATAGCAGGGACGAAACCCGCGTCGCAATCAGTCTTCAAGCTTCAAGGCCCGGCCCCGGCGCAGGGCAGTCTTCGGCTCGCGCACGGCTAGTGTTGGCGCGCGCCGGGGGGGCTCGGGGGAGGAGAAAAACGGATTTCTTTGAGCCCGTTACGTAACGGAAAGTGGGTAACCGATGTGGAGAAATCCTACCTGAACGAAAAAACTAACGTCAATATTGAAGATACAGAACGGGTCGAGACAAGCACCTGCCTAAAACGAGAGAGGGGATTGGAAAGGGATGCGAACGCTCTTGTGCACGAACGACGGGGGTTTTCTCAAAGTCCAGCGGACGGCACATTGTTCCCGCGCTCCGTGCTGGCTGACAATTGAATGCAACCCACGGGTTCATCCATCCGCCACACTATCATCTACCCCAACCTGCCACCAACATGCCTTTCGGAGGATCGTTCTCGCGACTAATAGACAAGGTAAAGCAACCGGTGGCGAAAGGCAGACGCAAACAGGAGAGAAAGGAATCTAGTCTCACCGGAGAGAGAGTCGACCCGGCAAGTACGGCAACGCGAACAGGACCCCACACCGTCGCGGAAGCCAGGAACGACCGGGAAGGAAATGGGAATGGAATCAGCGAAAGCCAGAAGAACCTGCACCCAGATGTTGAGGTTGAGACGAGGAGTGTACCCAGTCGAGAGGAGGAAGGTGTTGTTGACGGGAAAAAAGTCGACCAAGTCGATCCACCTACAACCACGCCTTCCATCTTTCCCGATGGGAAACCCAACAGTATGTGGACAAATTCAATTCAGTTCCTGCTCCTGACCGTTCTTTCAGGTCGTCCACCGACACCCTCCCCTCTCCCCAGCTCGGGCTCCACCCTGCCTTCAGGAAACGCAGAAACCCCCGCGGTTCCTGATCATCACCATGTCCAATCGGATGCTTTCAGTCCCAACCAGAGCGAACCGGCTGTTGCAGATAAAGAGGAACCGGACCAGTGGAAGTCCATTGCATATCCAACCACCAAATCATTTCTCTGTGGGGCGAAAGAATCCGTAGACGCCTCCGACCCGCTCAGAGTTGTCGTGGCAGGTCTCTGTTTTATCCTAGAAAACTGCGAGGTATGCCCTCCCCCTGTATACTCTATTCGTAGCACTCACAGGCGCCCCAGAAAAACAAGGCGGATGGCCAGGCGATAGAGGCGTTAGCACCCAGGGTCAAAGCCCTTTCTGCCTCACTCTCCACGCCCGTTTCTGAAGGCGACGACAAGGAACAAACTAGGAGGGAGGAGCTGGAACGGTAAGCTCGCACTCTCCAAATTCGAGAGCAGAGTCTGACAAGAAGCCTCACTAGGAAACTGGAAAGTATTCTCCTAGATCTCGAGTCATTGGTTGAGGAAGGGAAGGTCGAGGGATTTTTCAACCACGTCAAGAATTCGGATAAGCTCGGTGGCCTGGTTGGAGACATTCACGACGCCGCGGTGGCTTATCAGGTATGTATCTCCGAGCTTACCCATTCACCTCCAACACCCCTGACGTTCCCGCCAGACTTCGTTACAGCAAGATATCTACGACAAGAGTTGTCAGCTCATCGTGAGTTTAATCCTCTCACTTCTCGCCCACGTGGAGTAACCGCCGGATAGGAAACAACAGACCTTACTCACCTCAGCAAGATGCATCGCGCCGCAGGTGCCGAGTACTGTTATGGGAATAGGCAGGGGTGTCTGAGAGGAACGAGGAAGGATGTCTTCTCGCAGATCGACCATTGGCTCGCGGATAAAAAGGACCGACGCGTTTTCTGGTTGAATGGCCCGGCCGGGACGGGAAAATCAACCATCGCCCAAACGTTCGCCGAAACGAGCTTCGCGGACGGAAAGCTCGGAGCCAGCTTTTTCTGCTCGCGAGACTCCGAGGACAGGAGCAGTCTTCAGACGATCTTCCCAACACTCGCATTCCAGCTCGCTCATCACTATCCACGCTTCCGAGAGAAATTACTTCCGGTTATAACGACGATCCCCGACGTCGGACGGGGATCCCTTTGTTCGCAGATGGAGAAGCTCATTGTTGGCCCACTCAAAGCTGCCCGCATCCAAACCTTGATCATTATTGACGCCATCGACGAGTGTAAGGACGAAGAACCTGCGTCTGCCATCCTATCAATAATATCTCGCTACATACACGAGATCTCTGGTGTCAAGTTCTTTGTTACCGGACGGCCCGAACCGCGAATTCACTCCGGCTTTCGTTTGGCACCCCTCAGGGCCATCACAGAAGTCCTGAAACTGCACGATATAGAAAACTCATCGGTGGATGGCGATATCAAACTGTTCCTCAGGACACGACTAGGCGCAATTGCCAAGACTCGAAGCGACTGCGGCTTTACCGAGGAGTGGCCGAGTTCAGCAGATATCGAGATTCTCTCGAAGAAGGCAGCCAGGCTGTTCGTCTACGCTTCTGTAGTCGTCAAATTCGTCGAATCCGAGAGCCGCATCCCCGTAGCAAAGCTATCCCTCATTACTTCGCTTCCGCAAAGTACGACCGACGCCCTCTACACCCAGATCCTGGAACAAGCCTTCTCCGGTGTACACGCAGAGGAGAAGGAATTCTACCGCGACTTCAGGTCTGCAGTGGGGGCAACGCTACTTACATTCAACCCCCTCCCGGTGAAGGCTCTCTCCAGCCTCGTAAAAGCACCCGATTTCTCCACTACCCTCCGTCCTCTCCATTCTCTCCTCCTCGTCCCAAAAACCGAGGCCGATCCTATCCGGGTTTTCCACAAGTCATTCCCTGACTTCCTTAAAGACCCAGGGCGATGCAAGGATGAAAGATTCCTCATAAACCCGTCGGTTCATCATCAAGAACTCCTTCTTTCGTGCCTTGGCCTAATGAAGGAGAGGTTGAGGAAAAACATCTGCAATCTCGATGACCATGTCTCTCTCAGCGACGTCAACGATCTCCCCGCTCGCCGAAAGACGCACATTGGGGATGATTTAGAATACGCTTGTCGGTTCTGGAGCAAACACCTCCTGGAGATTCCAAGCAACAGCCACAACATCGAGGAAGTCCACAAGGCGATTGACGAGTTCTTCACAATGCAGTTGCTATATTGGATTGAGGTCCTTACCCTTATCGGAAACCCCAATGTTGGTGTCTATGCTATAAATGATGTTCGCAAGTGGTATACTTCAGTGAGTTGTGGATGAAGTGCCAACTGAAAACCATACTCACATTTTTGTACAGGTGGGTGTAGCTTGCAAATGGACATATGACAGCCAACATTTCCTCCTGGAATCCCTTGACATAATCTCTTCCTCTCCATCCAAGATCTATCACCACGCCCTCCCCTTTTC
>Ga0307510_10011268_pt1 | contig 10630 bp, 11 predicted proteins | sample 12_EM_MG_FD_207224 | JGI IMG/M metagenome (GOLD analysis project Ga0307510, IMG submission 207224) | Populus trichocarpa ectomycorrhiza microbial communities from riparian zone in the Pacific Northwest, United States - 12_EM | ecosystem: Host-associated > Plants > Roots > Unclassified | place... | reverse complement strand
GCCGCCGACACACGCTGATCATCGTGTGCCTCGTGCTCGGCACCGCGCAGTTCGGGGTGCTGGTCTCGGGCCAGATGGGCAGCATGCCGTTCTTCCTGTTCTGCTCCATGGTCTCGGGTTTCGGCGGCGGGGCGATCTTCCCGCTGTTCGCGGCCATGACGGCGGACTACTTCGGTGAGAACAACAACGCCAGCAACTACGGGATGGTCTACAGCTCCAAGCTGATCTCGGGGCTCGTCGGCTCCGGTCTGGGCGCGGTCGTCGTCGGTGAGTGGGACTACCACGGCGCGTTCGTGCTGGCCGGTTCCGTGGGCCTGGCCTCCGCGGTGCTGGCGCTCTTCCTCAAGGCTCCGGGCAGGCCCAGCGCCCGGCGCATCGTGCCCAACCCGCACCCGCTCGGCGAGGAGATGGCGTGACATGACCGCAGATCCCATCACCACGAACGAATCCGGCGCCGCGAACCGTCCCTACCGTGAAGTGACCGACGCCAACGGCCGCGTCTACCGCGTCGGCGAGACCGACCGGGACATCCTCGGCCACTCACGCAAGATCATGATCTATCTGCCGTGGATCGCCATGATGGCGATCAGTGTCTTCGAGTACGCGTACGGCTCCGCGGAGGACACCCTGTCCAGCGCGCACGGCTGGACGCAGAGCAACACCTTCTGGATCCTGAGCATTTGGGTCTTCTTCCAGGCCGGCATCGCCTTCCCGGCGGGCTGGATGCGGGAGAAGGGCATCCTCACGGCCCGCAAGGCGATGTACACCGGCTCCGTGATGTGCGTGATCGGTTTCCTCGCGCTGTCCCACCTGGACAACGTGTGGCTGGCGATCGTCGGCTTCGGCGTGATCGGCGGCATCGGTGCCGGACTGGTCTACGCGACCTGCATCAACATGGTCGGCAAGTGGTTCCCCGAACGGCGGGGCGCCCGCACCGGGTTCGTCAACGGCGGCTTCGCGTACGGCTCGCTGCCGTTCATCTTCATCTTCAACTACGCCTTCGACACCGGGAATTACCACCGGGTCCTGGATCTGATCGGCTGTTACATCCTGATCGTGGTGTTCGGGTGCGCGTTCTTCTTCAAGGACCCGCCGAAGAACTGGTGGCCCGCCGACATCGACCCGCTGACCTACGGCGGCAACGACAAGAGCGCCACGAGCCTCGTCAAGAACCCGCCCGCCGTAAGGCAGTTCACGCCGAAGGAGGCCATCCGTACCGGCATGCTGCCGCTGATGTGGCTGTCCATCGTGCTGACCGCCGGGGTGTCGATCTTCGGGATCTCCTTCCAGGTCGACTTCGCCAAGGAGGTCGGTTTCGGCCCGCTGGTGGCGGCCTCCTCGATGGGCATCATGGCCGTCATCAACGGCATCGGCCGCGCGGTCGTCGGCTGGCTGTCCGACCTGTGGGGCCGCAAACGCACCCTGGTCTTCGTCATCTTGGTCCTGGGCCTCGCCCAGTTCGGCGTGATCTGGGCCGGCCATCTGCGCAGCGAGTGGCTGTTCCTGTTCTTCGCCTTCCTCTCCGGTTTCGGCGGCGGCGCGTTCTACCCGATGTTCGCCGCCCTGACCCCGGACTACTTCGGCGAGAACTTCAACGCCACCAACTACGGCCTGGTGTACAGCGGCAAGCTCGTCAGCGGCCTCTTCGGCGGCGGCCTCGGCTCGATGGTGGTGGCGGCCTGGGGCTACAACGGCGCGTACGCACTGGCCGGCGGCGTCTCGATGGTGGCGGCGGCGATCGCGTTGCTGCTACGTCAACCGGGGCGCGGCGACAGGGAGTTGACCCAGGTTCCCCAACCGCAGCCGGCGGCCTGACAGTTCGCACGGCACTTCGTACGGCGCTGTCGTCCGCGAACCTGGTGGCCCTCCCCGGTCGGGAGGGCCATCGCGCCACGTCGGCGCCGACCGGCACCGGGCGCGCGGCCCGCCGCTACGCCAACAGCTCGCGCGGGCTCAGGACTTGGCGCGCTCGTGGTACGACCGCCGGGTGTGCTCGGTGTGTTCACGCATCAGCAGGCTGGCGCGCAGCTCGTCACGGGCCGCGATCGCGTCGATCAGGTGGCGGTGCTCGATCCAGGACGTCAGGCCGCGCTGACGGGCCACCGGCGTGTAGTACCAGCGGACCCGGCGGTCGACCTGCGCGGCGAGTTCGGCGAGGACGGCGTTGCCGGCCAGCTCCATGATCTTCGTGTGGAAGCGGGCGTTCATCGCGACGGCGGCGTCCACGTCGTCGGCGTCGACGGCGCGCTCGCCCTCCGCGCACAGCTCCTCCAGCACGGCGATGCCCGTCTTGCCCGCGTTGGCGGCGGCGAGCCGGGCGGCCTCGGCCTCCAACAGCGTGCGTACGGTGAGGAGTTGGTCGGCCTCCTCCTCCGTCGGCTCGTGCACGAACGCGCCCTGGGCGGGCCGCAGATCGACCCAGCCCTCGGTGTTCAGCCGCTGCAACGCCTCGCGCACCGGCTGCCGGGACACCCCGAGGTGCCCGGCGAGTTCGCTCTCGACGAGATGCTGACCGGGCTGTAGGGCACGTGTGGTGATGAGTTCGAGCAGCGCCTCGTAGACGCGGTCGCGCAGCGGGCCCGGTCGTTCGAGCTTGGGCACCGACCCCTGCGGCAGTCCTTGCGACAACATCGCGGTCCCCCTCCTGGGCAACATCGGCATTTTGCAGACAGTAGCCAGCAGACAGTGGCCGTACGACCAAGTATCGATTGTCTATCGTCTACAGTCTACGGCGCACAGTAACCAGAGGGTGCGGAAGTCGGCCTCGTCACATCCGGAGTCACACCTGAGCGGGTGCGCAGGTCACGGGCACCGGACGACCTGGCCGGCGTACGACAGGTTCCCGCCGAAGCCGAACAGCAGGACGGGGTCTCCGGTGCGGACGGCACCCTGTTCGACGAGTTTCGAGAACGCGAGCGGGATGCTGGCGGCCGAGGTGTTGCCCGATTGGACGACATCGCGGGCGACGACCGCGTTGACGGCGCCGATCTTCTCGGCGAGGGGCTCGATGATGCGCAGGTTCGCCTGGTGGAGGACGACGCCTGCGAGGTCGGCGGGGGTCAGGCCGGCCTTCTCGCAGGCCTTGCGGGCGATCGGCGGGAGCTGGGTGGTGGCCCAGCGGTAGACGCTCTGGCCCTCCTGCGCGAACCGCGGGGGTGTGCCCTCGATCCGTACCGCGTGCCCCATCTCGGGCACGGATCCCCACAGCACCGGTCCGATGCCGGGTTCGTCGGCGGCCTCGACGACGGCGGCCCCCGCTCCGTCGCCGACGAGGACACAGGTCGTACGGTCGGTCCAGTCGGTGACCTCGGACATCTTGTCGGCGCCGATGACCAGGGCCCGGGTGGCCGCGCCCGCGCGGACGGCGTGGTCGGCGGTGGCCAGGGCATGCGTGAAGCCCGCGCACACGACGTTGACGTCCATGGCGGCGGGCGACGGGATGCCGAGGCGGGCGGCGACGCGCGCGGCCATGTTCGGGGAGCGGTCGATGGCCGTGGAGGTGGCGACCAGGACCAGGTCGATGTCCCCGGGCGTCAGGCCCGCGGCGGCGAGGGCCTTGGCGGCGGCGTGCGCGGCCAGCTCGTCGACGGGTTCGTCGGGCCCGGCGATGTGGCGCGTCTTGATGCCCACCCGGGAGGTGATCCACTCGTGACTCGTGTCGACCATGCCCGCCAGGTCCTCGTTGGTGAGTACCTTGGCGGGCTGGTAGTGGCCGACGGCGGCGATCCGCGTGCCGTTCATGGGTGGTCCCCCTCGTTGCCTTGGGTAGCGGGATCCACCAGTCTTGCCAGTGACTCGCGGGTACGACGGCAGGTGATGCCACAGGAAACTGCCGTCCGGCTTGTCGGCTTCCGTCATCCGTTCCGGGGTTGACGGTGTTAGCCGAACATTCAGCCGGTGAACAGCTGCTTCGCCTTGAGGATCAGTTCGTATACGCCATACACGAGTGGTGCGCCCACCCAGAGCCAGGCGAAGGCGATCAGTGGTCGCCGGTCAGGCGGACTCTGACTGGTGTCGTTCGACATCGGCGGCCTCCCTCGGGGCGGGAATGTGGTGGCGGGCGCTGACGGGCCGGACGAGTTCGTTGGCGACGAAGCCGACGACGAGCAGCCCGATCATGATGATGAAGGACGTGTCGTAGAGGGACGCGCCGTGTTTCCCGGCGGCTTTCTGGTGGTCGGCGATCCAGTTGACGATCAGCGGTCCGAGGACACCGGCCAGGGACCAGGCGGTGAGCAGCCGGCCGTGGATCGCGCCGACCTGGTAGGTCCCGAAGAGGTCCTTCAGGTAGGCGGGCACGGTCGCGAATCCGCCGCCGTAGAAGGAGAGGATGACGAGGGCGCACAGGATGAACAGCGGTTTCGAGGAGTCGCCGAACAGTGCGATGAGCGCGTACATGACCGCGCCGACGCCGAGGTAGACGCGGTAGATGTTCTTGCGGCCGATCAGGTCGGAGGTCGACGACCAGCCGATACGGCCCGCCATGTTGGCCGCGGAGAGCAGTGCGACGAAGCCGGCGGCGGCCGACACCGTGACGGGGGTGGAGGTGTCCGCGAAGAAGTCCGTGATCATCGGGGCGGCCTTCTCCAGGATGCCGATGCCCGCGGTCACGTTCATGCACAGGACGACCCACAGGCACCAGAACTGCGGGGTGCGTACGGCACTGTTCGCCGAGACCTGCACGCCGGAGAGGACGCTGGGCGCGTTCTCGACAGGCTTGTCGGTGCGTGGCACCCGCACGAGGAACACGCCGAGTGTCATGAATACCGCATACGAAAGACCGAGTACGAGGAACGACTGCGCGATGCCGGAGTTGTCGGAGCCGAACGACTTCAGCATCTGGGCCGACCACGGGGAGGCGATGAGCGCGCCGCCGCCGAAGCCCATGATGGCGATGCCGGTGGCCATGCCGGGCCGGTCGGGGAACCACTTGATCAGGGTCGAGACCGGTGAGATGTAGCCGATGCCGAGGCCGATCCCGCCGACGAAGCCGTAGCCGAGGACGATCAGCCAGAACTGCTTCGTCTCCGCACCGAGCGCGGAGATCAGGAAGCCGGAGGAGAAGCAGATCAGGGCGACGGTCATCGCCCAGCGCGGACCGTTGCGTTCGACGAGGGTGCCGCCGAACGCGGCCGACAGGCCGAGCATGACGATCGCGAGCTGGAAGGGCAGCGCGCTCTGCGTGCCGCTGAGGTTCAGTGAGGATTCGAGCGGTGGCTTGAAGACGCTCCAGGCGTAGGCCTGACCGATGGAGAGGTGCACCGAGAGGGCGGCGGGCGGAACCAGCCAACGGCTCCACGCCGGGGGTGCGACTGGGGGACTCATGATCCCGGACGGTAGGGAGTGGCAAGGGAGTTGAGAAGGCGGCGCGTCGACCGTATGCGATGAGCGGTATGCAGAGTGCGCCGAACGGTCGCCGCGGAGTTGCCGCGCCTGCTCTCGCGTCCGCGCTCTCTCCTGTTCTCGTGCCTGCTTTCGTGCCTGCATTCGTGCCTGTTCTCGCGCCTGTTCCCGTGTGGCGGGCCGGCCTCAGCTCTGGACGGACTCCGCGATCCGCAGGGCGGCCTGTGCGGGGGTGAGGTGTGTGGTGTCGACGACCTCGGCCTCGCGGTGCAGCCAGGTGCGGGCCGCCTCGGCGTAGGGCTCCAGGTAGGCGAGACGGAAGGTGGAGGGGCCCATGACGGTGTCCCCCTCGATGCGCCCGCGGAGGGTGTCCGGGTCGGCGTGGAGGACGAAGTGCCGTACCGGAATGGCGTGTTGGGCGAGGCCAGCGCTGATCTCGCGCCAGTACCGCTCGACCAGGACCGTCATGGGCATCACCAGCGTGCCGCCGGTGTAGTCGAGCACGCGGCGGGCGGTCTCGACGACGAGTGGCCGCCACGGCGGCCAGTGCTGGAAGTTGTCCGTCGCGGGCAGCCCCGGCGTGATGTCCATGAGCGTCTCGCCGACCTTCTCGGCGTCGAACACCCGTGAATCCGGGAGCAGTTGCTGCACGAGCGGGCCGGTCGTCGTCTTGCCCGCGCCGTGGGTGCCGTTGAGCCATACGATCATGGGCTCGACGCTATCGCCGTCCACCCGCCCGCACACAGTCCTCTGTAGACAGCCCTCTGTACACAGTCCACGCCCGGACCCTTGCTGGCCCGCCTTCCATACTGTAGACAATATTCCGTCGACACTGTTCGAGCCCGCCCGGCGCTGTCCGGGCGGCAACCACCTCCGCGGTACTCCCTCGACCGAACGGAGAGTCTCCAGTGAGAGTCGCAGTCCTCGGTGCCGGTGCGATCGGCGCCTACGTCGGCGCCGCGCTCCACCGTGCGGGCGCCGATGTGCATCTCGTCGCCCGTGGACCGCATCTCGCGGCCATGAGGCAGCACGGCGTCCAAGTCCTCAGCCCGCGCGGCGACTTCACCGCCCGCGCCCATGCCACCGACGACCCCGCCGAGATCGGCCCGGTCGACTTCGTCCTCCTCGGCCTGAAGGCCAACTCGTACGCGGCGTGCGGGCCGCTGATCGAGCCCCTGCTGCACGACACCACGGCGGTCGTGGCCGCCCAGAACGGCATCCCCTGGTGGTACTTCCACGCGCACGGCGGCCCCTACGACGGGCAGCGCGTCGAGAGCGTGGACCCGGACGGCGCGGTCAGTGCGGTGCTCGCGCCCGAACGGGCCGTCGGCTGTGTCGTCTACGCGGCGACCGAGCTGGCGGGACCGGGAGTCGTCCGGCATCTCGAAGGCACCCGGTTCTCCATCGGCGAGCCCGACCGGAGCGTCTCGGCGCGCTGTCTGGCGCTGAGCGAGGCCATGCAGGCGGGCGGGCTGAAGTGCCCGGTCGAACCGGACTTGCGCAACGACATCTGGCTCAAGCTGCTCGGCAACATCTCCTTCAACCCGATCAGCGCGCTGGCCCGCGCCACCATGCGGCAGATGTGCCTGCACGGCGGCACCCGCAAGGTCATCGAGATCATGATGACCGAGACGCTGTCCGTCGCCGGGGCCCTGGGCTGCGAGGTCGGTGTCTCCATCGAACGGCGGCTCGCGGGCGCGGAGCGCGTCGGTGACCACCGCACCTCGACACTCCAGGACCTGGAGCGCGGCAAGCCGCTCGAACTCGACGTACTCCTCGCGGCCGTGGTCGAGTTGGCGGAGATCACCGGCGTGGAGGTGCCCACCCTGCGCACCGTGCACGCCATCTCGGACCTGCTCGCGCTGCGGAGTGCCGCGTGAGGAGCCGGGGTGCCCGTGGAGCGGGCTTCGGCCCCACCTGGTGCGTGCAGGACAATGAGAGCGTGGAGGTCACCTCGCCGTACGACGGCCCGGTGGCCCACGGCACCCTCCGCAGCAAGGGCCGATTCGGCCACCAGCACGTACAGAACCGGGGCTGATCAGGACATGGGACGAGTCACGGAACGACGCAAGGTGATCCGCATCCGGGACGGCGTGGTCTCCAGCCGCCCGGACACGCTCGTCGCCGAGGAACCCCTGGAGATCCGGCTCAACGGCAAGCCGCTCGCGATCACCATGCGCACTCCCGGCGACGACTTCGCGCTCGCGGCCGGGTTCCTGGTCAGCGAGGGTGTACTGGCGAACGCATACGATCTTCAGAACATCGTGTACTGCGCGGGGGCGACTGTAGACGGTTCGAACTCGTACAACGTGGTGGACGTACGGACCGCCCCTGACGTGGTGATTCCGGACATCACGCTGGAGCGGAACGTGTACACGACGTCGTCGTGCGGTCTGTGCGGAAAGGCGAGCCTGGACGCGGTCCGTACGACGGCGCGCTGGCCCATCGCCGACACTCCCCCGGTCCGTGTCGAGCCCTCGCTGCTCGCGAGCCTCCCCGACCGGCTGCGCGCGGCCCAGCGGGTCTTCGACCGGACCGGGGGTCTGCACGCGGCGGCCCTGTTCAGCGAGGAGGGGGAGCTGCTGGACGTACGGGAGGACGTGGGCCGGCACAACGCGGTCGACAAGCTGATCGGCCGTGCCCTTCAGAACGGGGACCTGCCGCTGTCCCGGGTGATCCTGCTGGTGTCGGGCCGGGCCTCCTTCGAGCTGGCGCAGAAGGCCGTGATGGCGGGCATCCCGGTGCTGGCGGCGGTGTCGGCGCCCTCGTCGCTCGCCGTGGACCTCGCGGCGGAGACGGGCCTGACCCTGGTGGGCTTCCTGCGCGGCACCAACATGAACGTGTACGCGGGCGAGAATCGCATCGCCCTGCGGGCCGCGGCCGCCCAGGGCTGAGACCCTCGCCCCGCGTCACGGCGGCGGGGCCCCGGCAGGCGGGGAGCGCCCCCTGCGCCGCAGGGGCCCCGCCTCAGCCTTGCGCGGTCGCCACGAACGCCGCGATCAGCGGTGACCGGCGGGCCGCCTCCCAGGCGAGGATCACCTCGTCGGGTTCGGCGTCGGTCACGGGGACGTAGGTGATGTCGGGGCGGGAGTACTGCTCGGCGACGGAGACGGGGACCAGGGTGATGCCCGCTCCGGAGGCCACGGCCTCGAACTTCTCCTCGATGCTGCGGATCGGTACGTCGTCCGGGCCGGGGTGGGCGTACCGCAGCCAGGCCTCGCCGTCGAGGTCGGCCAGCACCAGGTCCTGCTTGCCGGCGAGGCGGTGGTCGGCGGGCAGCATCGCCACCCGGGCCTCGGTGAACATCGGCAGCAGTGTGAGGCCCTCCTCGCGGATCGGGCGGCGCAGATAGGCGAGGTCGACGGTGCCGTCGAGGATCAGTTGCTCCTGGTCGTCCCATTCGACCCGGCGCGCCTTGACCTCGATGCCGGGGTGGGCGGCGCCGTACGCACGCAGCGTGCGGGTGATCACGACACCCGCACGGAAGCCGACGACGAGGCGGTGCGGCCCGCGCGCGGACCGATGCACCCTACGCCGTGTCGCATTCGCCGAGGAGAGCAACGCCCGCCCGTCGTCGAGGAGTTGCCGTCCGGCCGGCGTCAACGTCACCCCGTGGCTGTCGCGTTCGAAAAGCGTGGCGTCCAAGTCCTTTTCCAGGGACCGGATCTGACGGCTCAACACCGGCTGCGCGATGTGCAACCGCTCGGCCGCGCGACCGAAGTGCAGCAGCTCGGCCACCGCCACGAAGTAGCGGACCTTCCGCAGGTCGAGGTCCATGGGTGCCGCCCTTCCGTACGCCGTCGGCGATGCCTTCAGGGTATCGCCACCGTCGAAAGAGGTCTTGGACGCCGAGGCGACGGCGGCCGCAGGCTGGAACGCGTCGCAACAACGCGCACAAGCCGAAAGGTGCAGAACATGGGACTGCGAGGACAGCGGATCGTCGTCATCGGCGGTACGGCGGGCATCGGATTGGCGGTCGCGGAGGCGGCTGCTCGGGAGGGCGCCCGGGTGGTGGTCGCCTCACGCCGGCAGGAGAGTGTGGACGCGGCGCTGAAGCGGCTCCCGGAGGGCGCCGAGGGACACGTGCTCGACGCGAGCGACGAGGAGGCGGTGCGGGCCTTCTTCGCGGGGCTCGGCGGCTACGACCACCTAGTCTACACGGCCGGTGAGGCGCTGCTGATGGAGAGCCTCGCCGAGTCCGACCTCGGGCGGGCCCGCGCCTTCCTGGACACCCGGCTGTGGGGTGCGTACACGGCGGTGAAGTACGGCGCCCCGTCGATCCGGGAGGGCGGTTCCGTGGTCCTGACCACGGGCACCGCCGGACGCAGGCCGATCCCCGGCACGACCGTCGCCGCCGCGCTGTGCGGGGCGATGGAGTCGCTGACCCGGGCGCTGGCCCTGGAACTGGCCCCGTTGCGGGTCAACGTGGTCGCGCCCGGTGTGGTCCGCACCGAGCTGTGGCGGGAGTTGGCCGACGAGCACCGGGACGGACTGTTCGAGTCCGTCGCCGGGTCGCTGCCGGTCGGCCGGGTGGGCGAGCCGGAGGACATCGCCGAGGCGTATCTGTATCTGATGCGCGGCGGCTACAGCACCGGTTCGACGGTGGTCGTGGACGGCGGCACTGTTCTGGTCTGACCGCGCGGCCGCCCGCCTCGACCGCCGGCCGTGAAGGGCGTCTCAAGGCCGCCAGCCGTGAAGCGCACCTCAAGGCGCCCAGCGTGAAGCGCACCTCAAAGCGCCCGGCGAGAGGCGCACCTCAGTCGCCGGCCCCGAACCGCACCTCCTCCGCCATCGCCACCGACCCCAGCCGCGGGAAGTCGAGCCTGACCGACGCCTGATGCTCGGCCGCGGTGAGTGCGCTCATGGCGTCCTCGACGAAGACGAGTCGGTGGCCGAGGTCGCCGGCGGCACGCGCGGTGGACTCCACGCCGAGGTTGGTGGCGATCCCGCCGAACACCAGGGTGTCGACGCCCCGTTCACGCAACCGCTCCTCAAGTCCCGTGCCCTGGAAGCCCCCGATCGTCCGCTTCACGATCTCCAGGTCCCCTTCCCGCAGCAGCCCGTCGGCGAGTCCACTGCCGGCGGGCTGCTCGGCGATGCCGGGACGTTCGACCCGGATCAGCACGACGAGCGCACCGGCGGAGCGGAACACGGCGGCCAACTCCTCGGCCACGGCGAGGACTTCGGCGCCCTTGTACGGTTCGAGCGGCAGCGCGACGATGCGGTCCATCAGGTCGACGAGGACCAGGGCGGTGCGCTCGGGGTCGAGGGCGAGCCGGGGTTCGGG
>Ga0307510_10011267_pt1 | contig 10630 bp, 11 predicted proteins | sample 12_EM_MG_FD_207224 | JGI IMG/M metagenome (GOLD analysis project Ga0307510, IMG submission 207224) | Populus trichocarpa ectomycorrhiza microbial communities from riparian zone in the Pacific Northwest, United States - 12_EM | ecosystem: Host-associated > Plants > Roots > Unclassified | place... | reverse complement strand
AAAGGGAACACTTGATTGATGATATCATCATACAGCCTAACATCTCAAACAGGGGAGAACTGGCGAACGAAAGAAAAGGTGAGAATTTGTCTATGTTGTGTATTCAGCATTTATTTTGACATAATCATAACTTAAATCACAGCCCCAGGCTTGCCCACTTCCTGGTCCATCACCTGTGGAAAAAACAGATACACAGCCCATCAAATATGTTAAACTCAGAGGGTGCAGCAAGTAAAACATTGCTTCTTAATTGACATAGATCTAAGGTTATTGAAAGTTCTTGGAATGAGCAGCTCATCGGCAGTAATGTGTAGGGAAAACTGCATGAGCCTTTACGTGTTGTGCAAATGAGTTTGCTAAATTAAATAGCATGGTAGCTTTTGCGTGGTGGTTATTATTAAAGCAATGGCAAATTAGCAGATAGAGCAGGCCAGAAACATTAGATTTCTTGTTGTATGAGAAGAGTTTGCCTTTGAACATGAAGTGGAATCAATAAAAGAAGGAAAATACAGGCATGGAACGTAAATGATCCACAAATGTTTCAGAAGCTTACCCACGGATATGTAGATTCCAACCGTGCCATGGATCTCACCAGCCTTCCTAAGATAGTTACTGGCCGCAGACCTGAAAATCTCCAGTCATCAATAATTGGAATGAAATGGAAAAGGATAGCAATGATACGCTCAAATAAGATGGAAAACAAGATATCGTCACCTTGAAGATAAACAAAGATGTTTTCATTTACAGAAGCAGGCCCAATTCTCACCTGTCAAATGAAAGTGGTTGCCCATTATCCATCAGCAAAATATCTCCCAGCATGATTCGAAGATTGTTTTGGTGGAAAGGAATTCCTGCATAGCCAGCAGCAGCAGCAATGCGTCCCCAGTTTGGATCTCTGCCATAAACAGCTGCCTGGTATAATCATTGACTGCAAGTTAGACATAATGAAGTTGACGCATCAACGGATGATGTTTTGAGTTCTGATATCATGCCTTGACAAGAGAAGACGATGCTACTGAGCGTGCAATTTTTGCTGCCTTCGCCTCACTTTCTGCCCCAGTTACTGTGACCTACATAGCCAAGTCACAACTAGCTGAAATTTTCAACGATTTTCAGATAAATTAGGTTTGTTCCAGGAGAAAGCTGTCAAGCGCTCAATATATATATTCCTACAACCATCTTATTCTAATTGTGGAAGATCATAATGTCCTGGGGATAGGAATCAGGGATAAGAATCAGCTAATCTGTCAAGAGTTGTGCGCAAACCAAGTTTTGCATTAGTTAAATGTTATGCTGGGCATAAATTAGCTTCAATTTCTTAGATGTCTGTTAGCGCCGGTACCGTAATTAAAAACTTTGGCTAATCAAGCATGTTCAATCTTTAAGACGAGAAGCAAACCTCAATTAGACATGTAGCTCCTTCTCCATCCCAAGCTATTGATTTTGCAAGACCTTGCATTACCTGAGAATAGTTGTTTTTTTTAAAAAAATTTAGGCTTCATACAAGATATAATCTGAATAACTACAAGGTCCCTATACAATCACGGGCTAGCCCATAACCCTTTCAACACCAAATCCTAACAAGTTTGCATGATTGTTGCAGAAAATTAGGGAGAGTTTATGTAAGAGAAGATATAGCCACAGAACATAGTTAATATATTCATCTTTATTTATATAAAAAAAAGCCACAGAACAGAGAAATAGGTTATCAACTGATGAATATGAAAAGGGAAAGACAGAGATGTTATAGATAGTTTACAGTTAACATAAAATAAATGATTGTTGGTGAGAGGGAATGCTTGACAAACTTGAGAATGATTTTAGAGTTAGAAAGCTTAGTTCAGAAAATAACAAGGACAAAACTATTATGTTTGGTTGTTCAGCAATTAAGTAAATGCTGAACCATCGAGGGTGAATAAAAAGTTGCATGGCAGCCAAACTTACAGCATCAAGGCATGCTTGAAGTTGCATTGCCTCATGGCAGTTTATGTTAGATATTGAGATTGATCCAGATAATCCGCTAGCCAAAGCAATGACTGTATCATTTGTACTTGTATCCCCATCTACCTGTAGCAAACAAGTGTGAATCAGCCCAATAAACTAAAACCACAATCTAATTGTTTAGTGAAGAAAACTTTGTATGCCTTTTCAATGAAAGGAAGCCTTGCTAAACAAGAAGCAATGCAATTCAAGTGCACACTAAGGTATCGCATGTATAAAAATTACCATTTGCAATCAAACTGAGCATGAATATGATTGTACTCGAAAAAAAGAAATGATGATCACACTCAATGAACGGATAGACATTCAGGTATATTAGAACAAAACAATAGGAAATTTTTGTCATAAAAGAGCATTATACAAAATCAGAATGAATATTAAAATTATGTGGTCTTATGGATAAATTGAAATTCATATCTGAGTTAAGTTCACAATGCTATTGTCAGCCACCAATGTCTACAACTACAGTTTGGTAGAGTCAGGAAACCATCTTAACATTTCTCTAATTAATCCAGCAGGAAAACTCTGGGGAAAAAAATGACCTGCCATTATAGTCTCAGCATTAAATTTTTCAGGCAATAGGGAGTAGGGACCACATAAAATCTAGCTCAAGTTCAACAGTAGCCAACTTATTGAAACCAGTGCAGAACTTTAGAAACAGGCAGTACAAAAGCCATATGTAACATACAGTTATTTGGTTAAAACTCCGATTCACTGAAATCTGCACCATCTTTCTCCAAACATCACTGTTAACAAGGGCATCAGTCGTTATAACCTGCAAAAGATGGTATTGTCAAAGAATAGAATGATAAAGTGTGCTTTCCCAGAAAAATTGAGAGAAGCAGTAGAGGAGACATACACCGAGCATGGTGGCCATATTTGGGTGGATCATCCCAGAACCTTTGGCCATTCCCCCAACTTTTATATTTGTCCCTCCAACCTGAGGCATTTAACAAATTGTAATACCCTGCCTTTCTGCTATGAATCCATAATAAAAAAGCATGAATTATTAGGAAGCATCTCTCAAAAGGTCGAAGTTCTGTGTTCAGAAAATGCTGTCATCCAAGTGGAAAATGAGTAACATGTAAAGGCAGTGGACTAGCTTTTGAACACCAATAAAATATACACAATTAATGCGTACTGATCACAATTGAATAATATAATTTTCGAACACTTTTCAAAGCTCCACCCTTCTTTTTAAAGTTGGCATAAGATGCATTGGTATTCAAGCAATGATTTTGGACACTCTTAATGTTTCTCCCTTTTTCTTTCGAACAGAATACTCTTTATGTTGATGATCCGTTATTTAAGCATAGACCAATTTAACAAAGGAATAGAATGAGAAAGTCATGGTAGTGTTGTACATAGACAGAGTAAAGTTATGGTGGTTTATATCAACAAGAAGCAAGCACACCAGCTCCTTAAGAACAACTTTTCACAAACCTGAGACTCAATGGCCACACTCTTGCTTACAAGGTCAGTAGTTGTGATTGCGACAGCTGCGGAACCTGCCCTGCATATCCACTAAATATCATTTTTTTTTAAAATGGAAATAACACCTGTTGAGGAGATTATTGAGAACTAGAACCTATCTATATGATAAATGTGACACTGGACAAGGATAAGAGAGTAAATACAATTGGGTTGTTCAACAAATATGGGAGCTCATAACTTTTAAACTAAATAATAGATAGTAGAAATGTACCCTTCAATGGATGGAGATAAGGAATTAACCAGTTTTGGAAGCGAATTTAGAAGTGCTCCCTGCACAGTTCATCACAAAAAATAAGCTGGATGGTACAGAGCACATCAACAGAGCAGCATAGCAGGCTTACAACTTATTGACAGTAGAATCAATCATGCATACCTTCTTTATTCTTTGACCTATGATACCAGTGGATTCAATCAAAACTTCCTCAGGCTTCAATTTAAGTAACTGAAGATAAAAGACACAAAATGAGAAGTGAATAAGGATTCAGTTAAAACATGATTTTCATGAAATTGAGATGTCAACTCAAAGATTGTATACCATAGCAAGGGCACCAACAGATTCTAGCACATCTTGGTAGCCTGCATCACCCTGGATGTGGATGGTAGGTATCTTAATCATGTAAGACTCAGCACACTCATATTAGCAGTAAAGTGACATTAACTAAAGGAATTCCTAAGTTTTCTATGCTTCCAAGCTAAGATCAGTTCATTCTTGGACAAACATATGGACAAATGAAAAACAATATTGCACGTGGACCATCCAGCTATATGGGTGAAACTTACTGTTGCTGCATTTGCTTGACCAGCATTTATTAACACTGCACGTGCCTGATGCAAAATCATGCCATTAACTTATGATAAGAGAATTGAACCAAGATAAGAAATCACGGTATAAATAATAATAGAATGTATTAAAAAAGCTACTTGTCCACATATAACAATGGTGTTGGATTAAAGAGCATTTTAAATCCAAAAAACCAAAATGCCATGAAAGCATGCGCCTGATGGCCTACAAAGTTGTATCAAAATAATGTCAAAATAGTTGAGCGACACCTAGCACATTCAAAGTTAAAGTATCTACTACTGCCGGTGAAAAAGATAACATCAAAATCATGTCTACTAGACTGTAGGTCATTCTTTCAAAAGAAAAAAAAACAATTAAATACAAGCAATGCAAAAATAAGACTCTGGCTTACTGTTTTTGAGATATCTAATGCATTTTTACAGTATAATACTGGTGCAGCTGCAACCATGTTGGTAGTGAATGCCCCTGGAGATAAAAAGAATATAAAATACCAATTCTCAGGTCAAGTAATCTAATTTCTTTCATGATGCCAATAATTTGTCCATCACAAGCAAAGCAATTCAAGCGGTTTAACCTATCCACCTAGAGAAAAATAATCACCATAACCTCAAACCTAAAAGTCCATAACAACATGTAAAACACATAATATCCACTAAAATGTGAAACCTTTACCTGCAGCTGTAGCGTCAACATCACAAGTAACAAGCGCAAGATCAGGCTTCTCTCCTTTGGCACGCAATCCACCATATATTCCTGCCGCTTTGAACCCCTTTGCAGCAGTAACTCCCCCAGGAATCTATCCTCACAAAAGTTGCAAACTTGGTCACCATTTTATGAAAATCAAATAAAGACGCCCTGTTAACTAAAAGCTCTTCAAGAATAATAACCAAAAAATAAAATAAAATATTAGATAAAATTCCATCTTGATTCTAGCACTAATCGTTAAGGTAATTAACTTGTAATTAATCAAAAACTCATTATGATTTTCATGCACTAACATTTTTGGTCATCTCAAGAACAAAACCAGAAAAAACCCATCAATGCTAACACCATCTTGAGACTAGAAAATGCAGAATAACAATCAAATACTAATAAAATCTTCATCTTGAAAATGTTAACCAAACAAAGAAATCAATAAAAAAAATAACGGGCAAAACTTACTTGCTGCCATGGTCCTTCAGGAAGAAAAATAGGAGCAGCAGGTATATAATTAGAGGCCTCACTCATGCTTGATGACGATGAAGCAGCCACTGCAAATACCTTAAAGCTTCTCTTACTCAAACCAAAAGACCTCAAAACCTGCAAATTATTAAGCTTTGAGGAGCCATGAAGTTCAGGGAACTTTAGAGAGGAAAAGTGATGAGGAGGAGCACAAGTATGCATCTTTTGGGAAGTGGCGGCGAATGCAGAAGGTGAAACAACCGGTGCCAGTGGTCTTTTTATACACAGTAGCAGCAGCCGAGTGACCACTGACTGGCGGCTTTATATATATATATATATATATATATATATATGGAACTTTGAAGGGTTTTTTCTTAAAAAATTGTTTTGAATTTATTTATTTATTTTATGGTGATTAGTGAAACGTGGATTTAACGCTAATTAAATTAATTATGTTCTGATTCCTCCCTGTCTGGTAAAGAAGATTGATTTTCGGGTAAACTATATTTGTATCCTTGTAGATTTATCAATGCTTCAATTTTACACCTATAGTTTGAATCTTCTTAATATCACCCCTTTTGTTTTCAAAAAATGACAAAAGATTTGAAGCATTTTGCTATTTCTTCATCTCTAATTCAGTAAGAAATGAACCATTCATGCCATTATTTTTTCTTCATCTATCTATACGTATAATAAATCTTCCACAGAGAAAGTGAAACAATCTTATATGTGTGGTTTTATGGGTTTTTTTTTTTATTTTCTTTTTTGGTGTAGCCATCCCATGTTAAATGTTACTAAATCTCTCGATCTTTTTGAATTTGTATATAATATTGTCTAAGTAATGTGATTATATTCAACTATTTTATTAAACAAAAATCATTAGGGTTGGTTTTCTTTTGTTTCAAATTAATTTACATAATAATATTAAATAGTTTTCTGATTCACTAAGCTTTCACCTCAATGAGAATTTCATACATTCTTTAACTTTTTTTTTTATTATTAACATGGGTGTCTGGGTCAGCTTGTATGCACCTCAATTAATCCAACATACTCTGAAGTTAACGACCATATAAGTCTCTAGTGACCCTGAGGTTTATGAGATTCGATCTAGTAATCTCTAGGAAACAAACTTAGAATCTGAGTAGTTAAGTTACATCCCTCATAATTATTTCTTTTTTATTTCTTAATTTATGCATGTGTGGTTGTTTTTGTCCATTTGATTTGGATTGAATTAATATTTAAAAATATTCATTTATTACATCTTAAGAATTGTAATAGTATTGTGTTTTTCTTTTCCCATTCAAAGCATGTTAGTTTTTATTTCAAATGGATTTATGTTGTGTTTTAAGAGCAAAACCTACTCTAACAAATAATATTTTTTCTCGACAAAAAATATATAAAATGACTGGATTTATAATTTATGGTTTTATTGATTATAGTATGCATTTTTTGCAATTGAATAAAATTCAGGGTAATTTTATGCAAATTGTGTTTCTTTTAGTAAAAAAAAAACCAGATTGTCAAGAGTTGTCGATATCAAAAAAAGAGAGTCACTCTGTCTTTTGAAGAAATCATGTTTTTTATGCGATTTGTATGGAACACGCTACACCCTATACTTTCTGGGCAGATTGGTTGGCCTCCTTCTTTGACCACCAGTGAGAAATGCGCATGCATTTGTAAGAAATATGTTGCAAGAAAAGGGCATACATGTACCAATGGTGTCATACTGCTAAGATTCTTTTTCTCAGCTATTGATTTATTACTTCATGCTATTGACTTCGGCTAAGCCATCACCTTTTTATTCGCCTTCTGTGGTTCTGCATTTTCCGCTAGTCATCTTGAATCAGTCACTTTTTTCATGAATTATCGTTATAACATTCTCATTTTGTCTCTTCAATAGGGTTTCATGTAGTTCATAATTTACTTCTTCTTTCTATCATGTTGTGTATATGCAGCTCGACATTTAGAACTGAGTTTTCACACGTCTGCAAAAGCTACAGTGCATGGGTTTAGGGGTTTGGATATGTCAATCTCTAAACTTCTACTAAGCAAGCGGCGATCAGTGATGACAATTTGAGTTCCTCTTTTTGGTTCTGGTATTTTGGAACATTTACTCCCACATGTAGACCTACTGAAGCTGTAGTTTTCCAAGATATTTGCTTAATCTCTGTATTTTGTGGTGTATATAAAAAATTAACAGTTCTAGTGTTCTTGTTCATGACACTGGTGAACCATGCCCGGATGCACATTTCACCCTTAAGATGGAAAGGTAAAAATAAGAGAGTTCGCTTCTGTGTATGGTGTGGCTGTGTGAGAAAATCTCCATGCATCTTGGCTGGGAAGTATTAAATTTCTGTAACTTGGACTGCCATTTATAGAAACTGATGATCGATAATTTTACAAGTATCAGTATGGATTGGTGGGTTTATAATAAGTTCAATTATAATCTCAACGGGGGCAATCAAATTACAATGATCTTTTGCATGATTTACCATAGCATGCTGCATTAAGATTAGGTTCACACATCAACCGTGCAAAGTACGAGTCTTTAACCTAAGAATAGCAAACCTATTGCTGGTGCGGCCTTGCAAACCCATTTGTCATCATCGCAATTACCGCTGTCACTATTTGCGGTCCTAAAGATCTCACCGCCCCAGCCACCTCCGGCCCTATATCTTTCAGCGTCGCCAACACCTCCGGCCCTATGTCTTTCATAACAGCTGCCAACCCTGGCCCTACTGCCTTCAGCACTGCTGCCACCTCTGGCCTTGCAGCTATCCCCATGGCTGTAGGTGTCCCGACTGTTGCCACCACTGCTGCCCCCACAACCACCACTACCCCGACAACTATTGTAATAGCCCTTTTAGCTTGCCTAAGAGTTTGCTGAGGAAAACACCAAGTATGACATGTTTGAGTGCTAGTTAGATTCCACCAGAAGGAACTTCGATTGGCAAAAAAAACATATTATGCACTTCTTAAAAACTGTGCTGGTGCATTCCATATAGATATTAGTTTCCGAACCAAGTTTAGAAAGCATAGGAACTTATTGGCATAAACTGAAAATGTTCTAACAGACAAGTTCATTAAAAAAATACAAAGCAATATACATGATAAGGTACCTGAGCAGATGTAGCCTGGTTCATTATATACTTTATGTCTGCTTTGAACTGCATCCATAATGACTTACACTCCACTGGTGTAAGAAGTGTAGCGTTTGGAGAAACCTGCCTCACATTTGATTCCTATCAGAAATCACTTTGATAGATACATGTGTGTGTTTTAATGGATAAATGTAAATATAATGATATTCGTACACACCAACTATTACCTCTTCCCATGCGTTAGAGGTAAGGATGTCAGGAGTAGCTCCTGAAGCTGGAACAGCACCATTTCCATCCATGAGAGAGGAAAAGAGTACATGCTCAATCTGATCTGCTGTCTGATCCAAGCGAATGGCCGCCATGATTTCTAGGATTTTCAAAGACTGCAACAAAATAACCGGGACACATTCAGCTATCACTCAAAAGTTGATGGAGAATGAAGAGCAACAATGGATATTGGTTTTTATTTATTTTGAAGTTTTAATATTGTATGATTATTCTAGGTTTTATCATTTAAAAATATTAGTATTTATTATTTAGTAGTTAAGTTAGGATTTTAGCTTCCTTGTTAAATTATAACTTGTTAGGTTTTCCTATTTTATACTAGTTTTTTTTTTAATTGGCTTCACGCATATGAATAAGCACATATATAGACAACAGTTATAGAGTGGTTGAATGATTAAATAAAATAAATTGAGCTTTGCTTTCAAGATCGAGTGTGTGTTTCTCTTAGTTTTGTCCCTTCAAGATCGAATGCCTTTCTTGTTGGTGATTTTTGTTTTCTATAATATAACAATTCTCTTGTTTTGGTGTTTTGATCTGTGCAAACAATTAAACATGCTAGCAACCAATCATTACAAAATGTAGGCATATTACCGCTGAAAGCGCATTCCTTTCAATTTCTTCAATGTTTTGTTCCGTAGTCCCAAGCCCCTGACTTTGAGTTTTCATCATGATTGAAAACCTTTGCGAACCTGGGATACGATCCAAAGCTTTAATGAACAGAAAAAAGAAATGGAAAAAGAAAAACAATTGAAAGAAGAAGAAAAGGAGCAACAATTAAGATGGCACTCTCCACCTATCCTTCATGCGCATCAAAACTCTTCTTGTAGCTGCAGATTCTCTTGCCTTTCTCTCCACCACACTTCTTGCATTCTCCTTCAAATATCCCAATCTTGTGTCAATTTCGGATCTGGGCACCTCGAAATCAACATGAGCATTTGAAAGTTCTGATTCAGCAACGTCAGTCTTGCTCGCAAGAAGATTTCTTACTGACACCCATGTATCTGCCTCACCAGCTTCAAATAAGGATTGTACTTCATCAGCAAGCACATCAGTGAATTGTTTCTGCATTGGAATAACATTATAAGATTGGGTTGTTTTATTGAGCAGAGTGATATGCTTAGATTAAAGAGCAGTAACGGATTGCATTATCAACCGAGGAAATTACCACATATTTTGCCATCATTTCTGACAGCATATGGCGACTAATTTTTTCCCTGACTCCCGAAACATTCCACCCACTCAGTCTTATGAAAGCATCTGAGACAGGATGATGAAGTATTTCACCAAATTCAGGAAGCAAAATTAGTAGATCACACAGAACACCAAGCATATATATGTAAGCGATTTTAACACCATTGCGGGATGGATTCTAATAGCAGCAACAGCTTCAGTAAGTTGCAGTGATGCCCTTTACTTTGCCCATTAAATTGCTTTTTTCTGCCGTTTATCTTAACCAAAGAATTTCTTAGATGAAGTATCATTTAGTTAGTTTCTGTGAGAACTAAAATAACTTGAAAAGATTGAGATTTCGGATAGAGAGGACCAGTTGCAAAGACCCTAACCAAAATCATACAAACAGAAATGGCAGACAATTCAGATTAGTTCCACAGAAAAAAGAAAGGCTTTAAAACATAACCTATGCACACATTCATTGAGCCAAAACCTGCATTTATGCTATAACTGTCATCAAATGTGGCCTACGCCATTCAGATCCAACCAATTATCATTTGGGGCGATGCTTTTCATATCCAAGCCAAAGCAAAAATTTGTAAAAATGAATAATTAT
>Ga0307510_10011265_pt1 | contig 10631 bp, 10 predicted proteins | sample 12_EM_MG_FD_207224 | JGI IMG/M metagenome (GOLD analysis project Ga0307510, IMG submission 207224) | Populus trichocarpa ectomycorrhiza microbial communities from riparian zone in the Pacific Northwest, United States - 12_EM | ecosystem: Host-associated > Plants > Roots > Unclassified | place... | reverse complement strand
TCAAGGTCACTCCACTCGTTGAGGCGCTCTGCGGCAAGGATTTCTTGTAAGCATGAGGCCTTGTTTCGCTGAGGCCTACTGTGACGAGCTAGAACGCAAGTGTTAGTGACCGAATGAGAAACTGTACACAAGCCATACCTCTATTATCTGTGCCAGTCTCTCGGTCTCTCCGCCCATGGGTGGGAGAGGGATGGGACTTTTGTCACTTGGGGAATGGAAGAACGTGATATCTTTCGCATCTTTGAGTTGACCATTCTTGTCGAGTGCACACTGGTCAGGGTCAGGTTGAGAGGGCATATTGGAGGACATACGTGATCCGGTTGGGACAGTTGGGGGAACGAAAGCAAAAAAAACAAAAAAGGTATCATTTGACCAACGGTCCCATGCAGAAGTGTTCCAGTGCGACGATCCCAATGTGACTGCGACGCAATACGTCTCTGAGTGGCGTGCTTTATTGATATCCTCGACCCCGAGAAATTTCTTTACCCATTTGACAGTGACTTTGACTACGTCACGCTGAGTAGAGTAACATATTAGCGAAGATGGACAGAAATCAAAGAGAGGTCCTCAGGACAATTTCGCGTACCAGGACTGCATAAGGTAGCATTGTGGAAAAGGTCAAAGCGAAGCACACGAGATGAGAGTGGGATGTCCTCGTACCTTAGAAAATATAACTACGGGGTTGCCTATCCACACGTCTATGACGAGGTCATCGATCTCCTGCTCTGCCTGCGGGCTCCATGTGTCGAAATCCAACACGAGCTGGGGATCAATCGGCTGAGCGGGGTCAATGTCCATGGGGAGTCTGGGGATGACGTTCTGTGGGAGCACGGCCATAAATGCGGTGAGGGGACTGAGTCCCTGCTTGGGCGAGAGCAAGATATCCAGCAGAGCCAAAGAGGAGAGATGAGACTGGGAGAGTTGGCAAGTTGGCAAACTTTCGCCAGGACTTGTCAAGACAGGCAAGCTTGGAATGGTAGGGATGGCTGGGACTCGGGAGAGGGTGGGTGGGGAAACGAGGCAGACGTATGTGGGAGTAATCTCTGTAAAAACGGTCAGAAATCAAAGAGAGGCCTTCAGGACATTTTCGCGTACCAGGCCTGCGTAAGGTAGCGTTGTGGCGACACTGCGATGGAGGCGACAGAGGCAATCGGGGTTAAAATTGATACAGTGGGCCAGTGGCCGGGTGGCCCTGAATGCTGTCGAAGGTCATTGAAGGTATGCTCAGGTCTAGCCCCTAGGCCTGACTTGTGAGGCTTGTGAGGGGCCGTGCCAGTGAGCGATGCATGGTAAATGGAGCGCGCGCAGTGGTCTTTCTGAGGTGATGCATGCTTGTGGCGTTGGCCGATGGCCTTGGGCAATCTGTGAGTCTTCGGTGGTGAGGATGGCGGCGCAATGAGGGGCAAGTCTTGTTCTGGTAGAGGAAAGGACCGAAAGTGTCGAGCACTGTCATCCTGTGACCATTCACGCCCGTCATATGGCCGTATATGGCTGTCACTTGATGGTCGGATACGGGGGGTAACCGTCCCATAAACCGTCCTGTCAAATTGTTCCTTCGAGGCCAGACGGGACGGTGACGGGACCCGTATTACGGGGGCCGTATACCCGTACATATGGACACGGTGCTCACCCCTACTTATGCGTAGTGTACTATTATTTACTAGTAGTTATTAGCGTCACCCCCATCGCTTCCTGATCATTCCTATTATGTGAATCCATTCTCACATAACATATTGTCGAAGCAGACGACAGAAATACAATACAGATGGTGCAGTGGCTGACTGACCCCCATGCCTATCATGTTGAGCCCTTCTGCCTGACGAATGAAAATGTTCCATTTGTGAACCAGCGATCATTCGCATCCTTGACACGCTGAGCCGTGGCATGATTTGTCAGTTCGAATCCTTGTACCAGCATACTAGTAACAACAAGGGATGACGTTGGCCCATACTTGGGGTCTGGAGTCGCTGCCATGAGCGGATTTTACTTCCACCAAAACTCAGAGCCATAAGTGACAGATATACCAAGGCTGATATCCTCCACATGAGCTAGATGGACTTGCGTGGAACACGAATCCACTCGGTGAGGTACATAGATTGATGGAGTTACAAACAGTACTCTAGTTCCACAGCCTACCCTACTACATGCAAGTTTATTAAAAATTATCACTGTCGTGGGCGCTCATGGTCTCAGAGTGATCAAGCCCAATTTAGTGACAGCTATCTTAGCTTATTTCGAGTATCATTGACTACCGTTTCATTATCCCAGCGCTACCTCTCGCTACCTCTCGTTAGCAAAGGAGGTTTTTCCTGATGACTCGCCGGAACAGGTCATATGGATGGTGGCGGGACTGGGGGGGAAGCATAAGAGAGAGAGTCACGAGGCCTGCGGAAGTCGTGAGTGATGGAGATGTGACTAGGAAGTGACATCTTGTCAACGCGAGGTGGCATAGACGTGGTGCTTGAAATGAGGGGTAAATTTCCAAATCCGGACGCAATGTCGTCAGAGTCGAAACCCCAATATAAAGATATTCTAGCATCGGAAATTCCATTTCGATGGCCAGAGACAGCTTTTTTTCGTGCGAGCGAGGGACACACAGACGGATGCGGTGGACTCGGGCGCGGTGCCGAAGCGCAAGCAGCATTCCATCCTCGTCTTCCTCAGTCCATCTGCGAGTTTGGTGGGTATAATCCAGGACGATGGGCAAGGGGGGCGAGCACTCTAGCATTCTTGCCACGGGCGTGCGGTACGTACAAACGAGGCAAAGTCCGAGGTAGGATGCCGACGCGAATATGAGGCTCCGCCATCGTTGGCAGACATGCGAGAGCTTGTACCACCAGCGTTCGCGGGTCCATTCTCCCCATCTCGGGGAACTGAAATCGCCGGCTCTGACTTCGATTTCAACGTCAAGTAGGATAGCCGGTCGATAGAGATAGAATATGTTGAGAAGCGAATCGTCGTCGAGGATGTGGATGGGTGGGTTGCTGCCCGAGGACTGAGTCACTCATGATCTGAAGGACATCACAAGGATGGGTGGCGTACCTGGAGAGTTGAGAGTCATGAGTAGGTACGTTTCTGTTGAACTTTCTAATAGATGGAAGGTTGATGATAGTGGATGAGGAATGAGACATGTGAGGGGAGTAAGAGCCACTGGCAAGTAAATATCATCATAGTATGATGCTGCGGCCGGCGCAGTGATATCGGCCCGTGACGGTATGATTGGTGAACGTGAAGTATCACGTGGGTAACGACCCGACATTAATGCATGTTAATACTTAATACGTTAATGTCCTTACTAGGGCGCTAACTTGAAATTACCCAACGGCCAAACATCCTTAAGATCTCCAATTCCACCCATAAATCTTCCAACTCCTAGTTCATATGTTCATCATTATCAGCACTATTACAACGCCAATAGCTGCCTAGTTAAGTAATCGCCGTGCCCACTCTTTAGCATCAGTCGCGTCCATGCGTGAGATCATGAGTCAGAACGAACATCATTCTATCCCTCGACACCTACAAATGAGCATTCCTATTACTTTATCCCACAGCCATTCCCACCGCCACTTCCACTAGGACCGCCGCCTGAAATGCCTGAGCTGCTAAAGGCACTGCCGGTCATCGGCGTCATAGGCCGGTACGTGTTTCTCGCTGGCCGTGGCACCAGCCGCACCACCTGCGCCTGGACCGGTCGAGGCGGCAGCAGATGTGACGTCGGTTATGTTTTTCGAGGTGGATGTGAAGGGTGAGTCGGGGGAGGAGACGGATGCAGATGCGGATGCGGGTGTTTGCGTTGGGGGAGCGGTCGCGCGTCTGGAGGATGGGACGGAGGGTGGTAGCAGCATGAGGGCCATCGCGCGCGGCATGGCGGACGACGACGACCCTTGACGAGGTCGGTTCCGGCTTCTAGAGGGAGAATCTGGTTGTCATCCACTGACGCCGCGCAGGGGAAGAGGGTACCTGTGAGTCTATCGCGTTGTGTGAGCCTTTTTATTCCTCCCCTCAAAGGACGAGAAAAGACATACCGACTGTCCTTTGCCGCTTAGCGGGAGGATCACGTCCACCGGGGCTAGGGCATCCTTGGTGCTGCTCGATTCCAAATACCACTCCGCCTTCACATTAAATTCTTGGTCTCATTACGCGCCGCGATGCGGAGCGCATGCAGCGCATCGGCTAGCCACCATGCCTCCAGCTTATCCTGGAACTCGAAAACGAGTAGGACCGTCATGACCAGGTCGATGGGCGCTATCGCCGCAGAACTGCGGGTCACCTTGAGACAGTGAGGTGCGGCACGAGAACATCAACGAGGAGTTGAACGTGTGCTGCACTCGTTTCTTCTATACTGGGTCAAGCATACCCAAAGCCTCGAGTAGCGAAGCCGGGTGTCAGGTGATGGTGATGTACTATGAGCCGGTGGCGAGAATGTGACTGAGAAGGCGAGCATATTTCCATGAACGTGCTGTGAAATGTGGGAATACCATGGATATCATACTTGAGATTTGAACTTGTCATACTGCTTTGAAAGGCTTGGTCCTGATGACAGTACGGGAATGGTAGAGAACTCGTAGGGTGATAAGAGAAGTCCGAAATCGAGCTGAAAGGGAAATTGAGTGGGGAGATCGCAAGCGCAAGTAAAGAACACAAGACCGAGCGAGTAGGAGCACAAGGCGGTTTTTCGAAAACAACTGGATGGGGTACATATACTGTGCTAAGGACATGGTCAATAAAAGGGATAATGAACGAAAGGAAAGGTCCAAAGGAATGAAATAGAAACTTGGTATGTGATCACGATTCGTACTAAGAGCGAATGTCACGCGTGAAAGGCTCACGAAGCGCATCGCAGCGCGATCTACCTCAGCCTAAACAGAGCCTGAATGTCATCAATGGATCAGAGGAAAACGGAAACGGAAAGAGTCCTTCGTTCCACTAATGGGATATGGCGAGGGATGAATGGTCGGGTTCAATTTCTCGAGAAAAAATGGACGTTTTAGCCAAGGACTAGTAGGTGTCGGGATCGGCCTAGCTGGTCATCTGCCAACGCGTGGCGCATCACGATGGTAGTCGAGAGTTAAGATGGATTCGCGGGGCTGGATATACTAGGGCTTGCTGGAGGAAGGACGGGGACAGTCGTACTAACCAGGCGTACTGGGCGTCAGTGTCGCAAATTTGGGAAATGATGTAAGGTGATATAATGAAATAGGCTTTATAATTATGGTAACCAAGACTTGATTTTCTATAAGTTGGCTTATAAGACAGCTTATATTATCATTATAATTTGCCTTGGGATCATAAGCGCATAAGCGCATAAGCCCTTGATAATACCCCACATAACTACTTAAATTTACCATAACTGCTCGCTGGATTAATAAAGTGGCTCTAATTTGGTTAAAATAGTCATAATAGAGACAGTCTATTATAAGGCCATTTCCCGATTTTGCGACATTCCCGTAGCCTCGCGTGCATGGACAAACGCAATAAACGCATTTCCAGCATCCGGCAAGTCGCCTGCCTCAGTACATTGGAGCTCCTTCAGCCGCGGCAGCAACACCTGACCCGGAAGAGGTTCATCCTCCGATCCTAGCGACAGAGCACGAGAGATGTCCTGAGAAAGTTCGCCATTCACTCGATGACTCGAAGGATTCCCACGTCCCTGAAAGACCGGAGAAGGTTGCCATGGCCGCAGTGACAGGCTCGTACAGAGTAACTGCTCGACCTCGACGCCAGGCTAGCGACGAACGACATAATATGAGTCAGTGATGAAAATGTGACTGAGATGAAAGCGTGTTTTATTAAACGTGGCCGGGCATCGCACCTCTTCTCAAGATCACTAAATCCGATTTGCAAATCTCATCGCGTGATAATGCAAAACTGAAAAAAGCCCTTTTACACACTTATCGCGATGTGCGATTACAATGGGATTTCAGGTACTGTTGACGAACAACACGTAGCATAAGGCCGAGAAGGCGACAATACCTCTCCCGCCATCAACGTGCTGCGCATTGTGAGGACATCACACTTGAAAATTGAAATGGTCATACTAATTGGAAAGGCTTGGTCCCGGCGACGACATGGGAATGGACGTAGAGAATTTGTGGGTTGACGCGAGGAGTCCGAATTTAGAGACAAAAGGGAAATTGAGTAGGGAAAGAGAAGGTGCCAAACGATACGATGTATGAGACAGAAACAGAATTGAAAATGTACGCATGTTATCCTTCTTATGCGGCCTACGAGGGGAATCGCAGTGAGAATTGCCATATATATTTAGCCCGATGACTGCGCAGGATGGGGAGACGGCACAGGAAAGGAATGGATCGTCCTGTATAAGGGACATTTGGGCTATCCCCCGGGTGTCAGGATAGGCCAGGCCACCTGCTAACGAACGGACGGCGACTCATGATCATGGCCGTGAGAAATGACCAGGACGCACGTCACAGGTCAGTGCTTGTCGGAGAACGTCCTGGAGGGTCCACAAGGATCAGGCGCATGGGGTGGCCTGCGGCATTGCGCGCATGGACAAAGGTGGCGAACGCAGCACTGGCATCGCATCCCACCGGACATTCGAGCACCTGTAACTCTGGAAGTACTTCTGGGAGTGGTTCTCCGTCGGATAAAAGAGAACGTGAGAAGTTCTCAGCGAAGACGCTATGCACACGGAGGGTCTTCGCGTGATTAAAAGATCTAAGCAAATCGCACCACTGCATGGGCCTGGGATCCTCCCCATACAACGAGTTATGGGCCTTATGGCCGCTGTAGTCAATGGTGAGATCATCCACCGCAGAGAATGCTGGGCTGAGGTCTTCGAAAATGCTAGCCATGTCGGATACTTGACGGCTAAACTGTCCGCAGTAAATGCGCAAGCAGAAGACATGCTCTATGGCGCCCTCTCTGGGATATACCCACACGGTAACCTGGCGGACTCTGAAGAAGAACTCGGCACTAGCAAAGCCAAGGCCATCTGCTTTGCTCATAAATTGCAGGAGGCATGGAAAAGTATAGATCGGGAGGGGAGCAGTCAGTTTACTCAGTGTAATTTGGAGTTTCTCGAGGAGAGGTGTTGTCATCAAAGGAAGGAGTGTTTCCAAGTAGTTGATTTCACCATCGAACTCAAAAAGGCGAAGGTTCGGAAGGGTGAGGTGTGTAATATATGGGATATCCAACCGTTGCCCCTCCAATTCATGGGTCGAAAGAATCCAGGAAATGCCAATCCTGAGTACAACCAACTGGCTCAGGAGTGGGAGTCGTCGGAACAGGTCATATGGATGGTGGCGGGACCGGGGTTCAAGCATAAGAGTGAGGGTTACGAGGCCTGTGGAAGTCGTGAGTGATGAAGATGTGACTAGGAAGGGACATCTTGTCAACGCGAGGTGGCATAGACGTGGTGCTTGAAATGTGGAGTAAATATCCAAACCCGGACGCAAATTCGCCAGAGGCGAAAACTCAATATAAAGATATTCTAGCATCGGAAATTCCTTTTCGATGGCCACAAACAGCTTGCTTTCATGCGAGGGAGGGACAAACAGACAAATGCGGTGGAGTCGGGCGTGGTGCCGAAGCGCAAGCAGTATTCCATCCTCGTCTTCCTCAGTCCATCTGCGAGTTAGGTGGGTATAATCCAGGACGATGGGCAAGGGGGGCGAGCACTCTAGCATTCTTGCCACGGGCGTGCGGTACGTACAAACGAGGCAAAGTCCGAGGTAGGATGCCGACGCGAATATGAGGCTCCGCCATCGTTGGCAGACATGCGAGAGCTTGTACCACCAGCGTTCACGGGACCATTCTCCCCATGTCGGGTATATGAGACTGCCGGCCCTGATTTCGACTTCAACGTCAAGTAGAATAGCCGGTCGATAGAGATAGAATATGTTGAGAAGCGAATCGTCGTCGAGGATGTGGATGGATGGGTTGCTGCCCGAGGACTGAGTTACTCATGATCTGAAGGACATCACAAGGATAGGAGGCGTACCTGAAGAGTTGAGAGTCATGACTAGGTACGCTTCTATTTAACTTTCTAATAGATGGAGGATTGATGGTAGTGGATGAGGAATGACCCATGTGAGGGGAGTGCGTAAATTATGATCCAGTATGATGTCCTGACGGTGACGGGTGTGATTGCCAGTGGTCAACGTGAAGTATCACGTGGGTAACGATCCAATGTCCGAGTCCTTACCAGAGCGCTAACTTGAAACTACTCACCAGCCAACCCTTTTCTCACATCCTAAAGGTCTCCAATTCTACCCAAAATCTTACAACTCCTACTCCTTCTTCATATGTTCGTCATTACCAGCACTATTACAACACCGATAACTGCCTAGTCAAGTAATCGCCGATTCGCCGTGCCCACTGGCATCCACTCTTCAGCATGATCCCTCGACACTTACAATTGAGCAATCCCATTACTTTCTCCAACAGCCATTCCCACCGCCACTCGCACTAGGACTGCCGCCTAAAACGCCTGAACTGCTAAAGCCACTGCCGCTCATCGGCGTCATAGGCCGGCCCGTGCTTGTCGTTGGCCGTGGCACCACGTGCGCCTGGACGTTCGAGGCGGCAGCGGATGTGACGTAAGCGGCTGCAACGGTCGCTGTTGCTACGGTTGTCTACCTTGAATGGCAGCTTTGGCCGCACGCACCGCTTTGAGGTGGTCGACCTTATTAGACTGTCGCGACGCGAACGTGGCGCGCATAGACTCAGAGTGGTCAGAATATTCGAGGTGGAGGTAAAGGGTGAGTTAGGAGGGGAGACGGATATGGATGCGGGTGTTTGCGTTGGGAGGGGTCGCGGTCTGGACGATGGGATGGAGGGTGGTGGTGGCATAAGGGCCATCGCGCGCGGCATGGCGGACGACGACGACCCTTGATGAGGTCGGTTCCGGCTTCCCGAGGGAGAGGCTGGTTATCATCCACTGACGCCGCGCAGGGAAAGAGGGTACCTGTCAGTAGTCTATCGCGTTATGTGTGTGAGCACTCTTATTCCTCCCCTCAAAGGACGAGAAAAGACATACCAACTGTCCTTTGCCGCTTAGCGGGAGAATCACGTCCATCGGGGCTAGGGCATCGTGATCCTTGGTGCTGCTCAGATCCAATGCCACTTCGCCTAACCACTCTAGACGGTCCAAAAGGACGAGGTACTAGTAGTGTCCCATGTGCTCCGATTTCCGCATCAAATTTTGGTCCCATTACGCCCAGCGGTGCGGAGCGCATGCAGCGCATCGGCCGGTCACGATGCCTCCAGCTTGTCCTGAAACGCGAAAACGGGTAGGACGGTCGATGGGCGCTATCTCCGCAGAACTGCGGGTCCACCTTGAGAAAGTCCGGGTGCGCCACGGAGAGTATCGAAGAGGAGTTGTACGTGTGCCGCACCCGCTTCTTCAATCCCGGGTCAAGCATACGCAACGCCACAAGTAGCGAAACCGGGAGTCAGGTGATGGTGACATGATGAACGATACGTAGTATAAGCTGGTGACGAGAATGTGACTGAGAAGGCGAGCATACATCCATAAACATGCTGTGAAATGTGGGGATACCAGGGATATCACATTTGAGAGGAGGTCCTGATGACAGTACGGGAATGGTAGAGAACTTGTGGGGTGATAAGAGAAGTCCGAAATCGAGCTGAAAGGGAAACTGAGTGGGGAGACCGCAAGCGCAAGTAAAGAGCACGAGACCGAGCGAGTAGGAGCACATGGCGGGATTTTCGAAAACAACAGGATGGGGTACGTATACTGTGCTAAGTACATGGTCAATAAAGGGGATAATGAGCGAAAGGAAAGGTCCAAAGGTATGAAATAGAAACTTGGTATGTGATCACGATTCGTAAGAGCGAATGTCACGCGTGAAAGGCTCACGAGGCGCATCGCAGCGTGATCGACCTCAGCCTAAACAGAGCCTGAGTGTCATCAATGGATCGTAGGAAAACGGAAACGGGAAGAGTCCTTCGTTCCACTAATGGGATATAGCGAAGAATGAATGGTCGGGTTCAATTGCTCGAGAAAAAATGGTCGTTTGAGCCAAGGACTAGTAGGTGTCTGGATCGGCCTAGCTGGCCATCTGTCAACGCGTCGCGCATCACGATGGCAGTCGAGAGTTAAGGTGGATTCGCGGTGCTGGGTATACCAGGGCTTGCTGGAGGAAGGACGGGGACAGTCGTACGAACCAGGCGTACTGGGCGTCCCGTAGCCTCGCGTGCATAGACAAACTCAATAAACGCATTTCCAGCGTCCGGCAAGTCGCCTGTCTCAGTACATTGGAGCTCCTTCAGCCGCGGTAGTAAGACCTGACCCGGAAGAGGTTCATCCTCCGATGCTGGCGATAGAGCACGAGAGATGTCCTGAGAAAGCTCGCCATTCACTCGAAGGATGCCCACGTCCCTGAAAGACCCGAGGAGGTTGCGCCATTGCGTGCGTCTGTCCGCCGAGTCGTCGTGCTGCTCTGACAAGATGCGCATGCTGTAGTCGAGGGAGAGATCGGTCACCGCGGCGAGCAGCGGGCTTGAGCCATCAAAAAGCCGTGACGCGAAGGATAGCTGACGGTCGAGACCTCGGCAAAAAGTGTGGAGCGAGAAGACGTACGTCCTGTCTCCACCACGGGGACACAGAGACGCGGAAACTCCCCTATGATGGAACCGGAACCAGG
>Ga0307510_10011264_pt1 | contig 10632 bp, 8 predicted proteins | sample 12_EM_MG_FD_207224 | JGI IMG/M metagenome (GOLD analysis project Ga0307510, IMG submission 207224) | Populus trichocarpa ectomycorrhiza microbial communities from riparian zone in the Pacific Northwest, United States - 12_EM | ecosystem: Host-associated > Plants > Roots > Unclassified | place... | reverse complement strand
GGGGCCGTATCCGTTAGAGTACGTACGTGGTCTATAGTCTGGTATAATAAGGTCATCAAACGTACTCGTAAGCTCGAACAGACAGACAAACAAGCACCGGCGCTACCGGTGCAGTCTTTGTAGTATCATATTCCCCCCTTGACAGCACTTGTTTAACCTGGGCAAATACCACACTGTACCGTATGGGTAATAGTTGCAAAAAAGCTTGACCCTCGTAGAAAGGAGAGAAAAGGAAAAGTTGAAACCCCCTTCATTCCCCCGACAGAAGCATTCTCCATCCGCAGCGTGCCGCCAAACTGGCCACCGGCACGACAAGTCCATAAATTCCAATGGAAACCGCCGAGTAGTAAATCCGACCCGCCGGAGAGGTGGGGTGGGGCGGGGGTGGTGGGGGGGTTGTGGCATAAGAACCTCAATTCCCCCGCTAACGCTACGGGTATGTTTGAGCGCCGTTTTATACGGACAAGTCAAACCCGACCCCCCCTCCCTTCCTGCCTACCTATTGTGCCACACAATATGGGGAATGATGACGGGGCCAATTTAGTAATTCCCGTCCAGCGCAGCAGCATAAGTTAATACATCCCCGTACCGGCATCAAAAGTGAGAGAGATTCCGTCCGGCCATAGTTATGGCGCAGTGGCATACCGTAACATGCAACTTATCTCATCCAGGCACGAGATTTTTGGTACCGGCAGTGCGGGAGTATGGGCGAATAGGATGGGATGTACTGTATAGTACTAGTAATCTATGGTAGCGTTACGCTGCTGCTGCTGCTGCTGCTGGTAGTATAGGTGGGTAGGTTATCGTACGCAATCAGTTGATAGATTAATTTGGTTTGATGTGCGAATTGGAAGTTGTCTTTTGCTTAGCCGGAGGTGGGATGTGGAGTGAGGGTATACCGGTATACGAGTAGTGGATTGAGAAGCGGGGGGGGGATGGGTGGTTTTGATATTTGGGTTTGGTGCTGGGTGGGGGTGTGGTGGTATAATTTTTTTTTCCCTTCCTTCCTTCCCTCCTTCCTTCCTCCTTGGTAGCTTACAGTGCTGTGTTGAAGGAGCTTGGATTCGTGCTATTCGAGCACCGTATATATTATACCCAGGCAGGCAGGCATTGGAGGTATCATATCGTAGGTAGGAAAGAAACCTACCAAGACCAAACCCCTCCCCTCCTCCCCTCAACGTACTGTACCAATACCAGCCTACAATATTCCCACCGAGCGAGTGACAGCCGGAGCATTATTTATTTATTTATTTACCTATGATATGATACCTTTACTGTAGAACCCCATTGCCATAGAAACCCCTCCCTTCCCTGTCGGTCCATGATATCCACCGGTAACTTGCGGTATTGTACCACGCTAAACGGATCCGTGAACGAAGTGGATGAATCAACCACCCAACCAACCAATGCACCCCTTGGCAAGCTCCCGCTTCGGCACTCGACAAACCGAAATGGATGCAAAGAACAACTCATCGCTTCCCACCAACCCCCCCCCCTCCTCTCTCTCCTCCCCCATTGAATCCAAAGGTCTACGAGTATGATACCTTTTTATTTTTACCCTTTTGTTTGCTTTTTTTCTCTTCCTTTTTTTTCCTCTTCTGCTTTCCGGAAGGGTAGGGTTGAAATCTTTTGTATTATTATTATTTCAAATTTAATGGAAATTCGTTATTGGTGTTTTTGGGGCTGGAGCCGGGGGAGATGTGAATGAGGGAGTTTCTTGCCCATGGCCTCAGGGTGATAGATTATACTTTGTACTGGTACCTGGAGGACCGCGAGCACGTTCGTTCCTTGTACCGTAGCAGACGGTGCCGGTAGTTGATGAGGAGCATGATATCAGAAACTTCCCTCCACACGGGTATCATTGTTTCGTGGGGTGAATTAAAACATCTACTATGGGGGGGAAAGAAAAAAAGTAAAAGAAAGTAAAAAAAAAAGTGAAAAGGGAAAAGAAAAGAAAAGAAAAAGTGTGGCTGGTGTACTTTCACAGGGTTGGGAAATGGGGCAAAAATGGGTTGTTCTGGATCTGTCTTGGAGCACACAGCCCAATGTCGAATGGAAATTTGTGGGAGGCGGGGTTGTTGGAGGGGGGAGGCTGTTTTTCCTTCTTCTTCTATCATACGGGCTGCGGGTATTACAAGTACTCGTACCGTACAATGACAAGTGCGACAACAGCTCTAAAAAGTGAACGCGTCCTGAAGCGGAGAGGTTACTTTTACCGCAAAAAGTTTCTCTCTCTCAGCCGTACTCAAGTACGGTACTCTAGCGGGCCAATAGACTGAACACGCCCGAACCGGGCAAAGGTCAGGAAGAAAAGTACCGTGAGCCCGCTCGTAATCCAGATCATCCATCCATCCATCATACACTAGCTGAGCCAATTAAGCGAACTGGCAAAGAGGGAGAGAAAAGGGACCTTCTCTTGCTTACCACAAACTGTCCATCTTCGCCACCCTATTAACTATAGAGCATTTTGTTTACACACTCCCTTCCCCTTGCAACCCCTCCCAATTGTCCTCATCCATTGAAGAAGAAAAAGTGCGTGAGAAAGTGTGAAGTTATACTCTTTCTCTTGCCTACCGTTGGTCGAACGCTTTTTTGTGTTTTTCTTTTTTTTCTCTCTCTCTTTCCTTTTTTTGTGTGTGAATCTTTCTACCCTTGGTGCTTCACTTGCCTGCTTCAACTGCTTGTGCGGTGCGGCGGTCGGTTTCCTTTTCAGCCAGACAGACCAAGACCGGCTTAACCAGTAAAAGCCAATATACAGTACAAGTACTGCTCTGCCTGATTACCGCATACCACCCATAAAACCTTTTTGCATCAATCTCTTTTTTTTTTCCCTCGAGGTTTTTTTGCTTTCCCTAGTCTTTCAATTCGGAGGTTATCGCTTTTCTTTTTCTTTTCCATTTTCATTTCTTCCTTCCATCCTGATGGCATCGTAACTTAATTACCGCGTCGGTCATAGAAAGCAGCAGCCGGTAGGGAAACCAGGAGCTTTAGGGGGGGGAAGAAAAAAACGCGAGGAGGTACCGTACTCGTACCGCAACAGTCCTTGCACCGTAGCAGCAGCAAGCAGGAAGCGGAGGCATAAGCACAAGCAGGAGGGAGCAGCAAGCAGAGGCACAACCACCACCACTGCCAGCAGCAGCAGCAGCAGCAGCAGCAGCAGCAGTGACACACAGACCGATATCCCGATCAGTGAGAAAGGTGAAAGGGAGAAGGGAAAGCGAAGGGGAAGTCATCATCAATAACGGGCATCATCATCCATCATCATCCATCATCATCATCACCATCCATCATCATCACTATCCACATCTCCACCATCGTCGTCCTCTTGTATTCGCAGCCTGGAAAATTGAACACACCGCAGACGTGGGTGGAGTGAGTCTCTTTCTATTTTTCCCAATTATCTATTATCCATTATTATCCATTATTATTATTATTATTATTTTTCTATTCTTTTGGTTCGTTCGTTCCTTCTTTCGTTCACCCCATCCCACCACCCACCTTCTTCCTCACTCTTGCTCTGCTCCTCCTCCCATTCGGCCGCCCGCTCCAACCAACCAACGAACCGTCACCTGGACCTTCCGTCGCTCGTTACCAGCGTCCCGTCCCTCTCTACTCCTCCCACACCCACACCCACACACTCTACCTACATTCATTCATTCTCTTCCCCCGTTCCATTCCCTCAAATTATTCCACACTCGTTGTCGCTCTAACCCTCTATCCTACCCGTACTTACCCAACACTTTCTTTCCTTCTCCTTTCAAGCACCCCTCTTTGGTTCGCATTCACTAAACCTTTTGCTCAGATAGATCGCCCCTTGCCCGTCGCCCGGCTTGGTTGAGCTGATCGCCAAAACCGGCGCCGAATAACGTGGGAGTCGACCCAAGTGGAAAGGTACCAACTCAATTCGCGTGGTTCAATTATATTTTTTTATTTATCGTGGCAACCGTTCCAGCGTTGCTTCTCTGACTCGCGTCCAGGCCGTATCGTACCCGTCGGTTGATCTGGATACACCCAACAAAAAATGGGTCATACCGCTGAGCCTTCGATGGTGAGCTCTCAGGGGAGCTACACAGCAACCGATCTCTCCCGAAGGACGGAGAATACAAGCTACTCTATCCCGGAAGACGGAAACCCTGTCACGATACAAACCTCCCGGAAGAAGAAGAAGGACCATGAGGTGACTAGTACTGTTAGTACTGTTGGGCATGGGACAAACGCTTCTCTCCTCATAGAATACTTTGAGAGTGGCAAAGCCAGTACTTCTGGTCGTCGCCCCAGTGTCCGTGTCAAACTTACTCCGGCTGCAAAGAAGCGCCATAACTTTAAGGCGTCACCGGATGGTCAAGGGCTACAAATTTCCGACGTTTCATCAAGGCCTGGAAGTAGACAGGATCGCCGGCCATCGCACACTCAACGGGTGTCACTATCCCCGCACGTTGGGGAGGATAGGATGATTATGGGCGAGCCCAATCACAACCGATCTCTTTCCGGTGACCAGACATCAATCGTCTCCTCACAAACCTCCAATGCAGACGATTCTAATTTGAGTCACTACCCGCTCAACGTCACCGTCATACGAGAGGCGGGCAGTCCCCGGTCCACCTACAGCTCACCTCGCGAGATGGAGGAAACCGAAATTGCCTTCCGTACCCGCCGACGACCAAATAGACCTGGTGCACGGAGCCATATCGAGGGGTATCAGAAGGATGTGTTGAAATCTGCGCAAAAAGGAAGGAGCAGAAGTGTTAGCAGGGAAATTGATGTGGCTGGAGAAGCGGGGCTGAAGACTGCCAAATTGGGCCGGAGAAGAAGTCGAAGCTTGAGCAAGGAAAGATTGTCCATGTCTAAGGAGGAGAAGCAAATGATTGAGCAGGGTGTGATGGAGGGCCTCGAGAAATTGCGTCTGCCCAAACAAGGCAAACAGCGCAGCCGCAGTGGAAGCAAGGCAGACGCAGATCTATTGAAGGCGCCCCGCATGCGAAGCCGTAGCAGGAGTCGGGATCGCGAGATTGATGAGATTACTGCCGAGAAGCTTCGTCAGAAACGGAAGGCATCTATTGATGCAGAGAGACAGAGGTCCGCTTCGAATGTCACCAATCCAGCACTCCTTGAACTTGTCGAAGATGCCATCAAACGCATGATCCTGCCGCAACTTAATGAACTAAAAAGTGCCCAGAACCAAGCGAAATTTGAACAATCTCTCTCACCAACATCAACGCTCGATCGACAGGGAAGTACGAAACGACCCGATAAGACTCGTAGCATGCCAGATGTGAAACCTATGGTTGTCCTATCCCCCGACATCGACCAAGGGAATGGACAAGGTGTGGTCATTTCCGGCGGCAGCAGGGAGGGCGATAATCAAGAGGTAATCGATCAATTTATTGACAAAATCCTTGTTATTGCGGGTGGAAGCGCTGATTTGCCATCACAAAAGTCCGAGACGTCGTACTCGAGGGCGCCCGGGTTTGGTGTGAGCCCATCAGTTCATTCGGTTGAGGATGGGGAGGGTGTATCTCTCGTTGGAGCTGTGCCTACTCATGGTAATCGCGGGAGATTGGAGATGCCGGATCATCCGGACCGGCTGGACACCCCGGGGACGTATGCGGAGACTAGGGCATCCATTCTCTCAGCAAATTCTGGGCTTCCCTATCCGAGCCAGAATGGAATGCCAGCCTCTGGCAACACTCCTCCACCGGTTCCGAAATCAGAGTTCCCAGTGTTCAGTGAGTTGAATCTTCACTCAAGGGCATCGAGCATTGTTTCCGAGCGTACTGGCCTTGATGACCATCGGTCGGATATGAGCAAGCGGTCCCTGGCCAGCAAGGGGGACGTAGATGGGCCAAGCATCGTTAGCTTTGCACCGGTCGGAGATGAGGGGGATGATGGGGATGACATTAGCTCAGTATCGTCTGGTTCGAGACGGAGCATTGGTTCGCCAACAACCTTGGCGCCTGGAGATGCGGCTGTTTCGATCTTATCCATGAGTTCAACACAGAGCACTAAGCTGGCTAAACAGAGGAGAAAAGGAAAAGGAAAGGGTGGCGAAATGTCGGAAATTAACGAGACTGATTACCATGAAACTTCTGCAAAGAACCAAGCAGTTGATGATTATTTTGCCCAAGTGCGGGAGATGGCTCAGTCCAAGGCGCTGCAGGAGCCGGGGATGCACGACACTTCTATTGAGGCTCGGCATGTCTCGACTTTTACTGGGAACGATTTCGATGAAATCCACATGGAGAAGTTTGATGGCCAACAAGTATTTTCTCTTGGCGCCAATCCATCCATGAGATCGACCCCCGTAGTCGCTAATTCCGTTCAACCATCTGTCCTTGACGCTCCTTCCAACGTTGGCTCCAACCTTTCCCACCGCCAAAGTCCTCTTCCTCAGCTAGCAGCGAGTGCGTTACCAAGGCTAGACGATCCGATGCCCGAGTATGCGCATATGGCCGAAGATGACGAAGAGATTAACACCAACCCCTCAATCATACAAGGCCCCGGGCGCGAGCCGGAGGACTGGCAGTTCAACCAACCAGCTCAGTCGGCCAATGAGCTTCATCTTGGCGGCGACCGTGGAATGGGTGTTGATGACAACTTACCCCCATCACACCGTGTAGGTCAAGTCATGTCACCAACTTCACCAGCACTCAAAGACGAGGGCTACATCTCTGCGGCAAACCCGGGAATGGCTTCGCCTAGTCCTATGACGCCTGCTCAAAATGATCCGTCTATGGGGATGGCAGCGATACGTGGCGTCGGTTCTGAGGACGACAACTATTCATATCACGGCCACGCAAGGATGGCAAGCGGGAATTCTCACGGAATGCCTTCGCCACTATATGACAGTTCGACGGGCAGAGGTATCGACAGAATTCAGTCGAGGGACATCGTCGCTCTGATGGATCATGTAAGACCCTCATTCTTCGGGTAAATGCTTTTTTTCGCTGATGTCTTTTGCAGCTTACCGTTCGCGACGCGCAACGAAACGCTCGGGACACCGAGATTCTCGTCACTCTTGTCCGGAGCGCAGCCGAAATGAGGAACTCCTTTGAGGATATGAAAAAGACCCTTGAATCCCAACAACATGCGATCATAGATGGAGTTGACCAGAATACCGAGAGAAGTGTCCAGAAGATCCTGCAAGGGCCGCGACCGTTACCACCATCCGCCCCCAGAGCACCTCGATATGCCAAGAACGATGACGATGCCGAGGATGAGGGTCCAGCCAAGAGACGCAATGTTTTCCGCAGGGCACTCAAGGGGCTTAGCATGAGAAGCTCCAATGACTTACAAAGGATCGAGGGGATGTAAGTTTTCCTAGAATCTGCGGGGTTCATTAGTTTCCATGCTAACAAAGTCAACCAGGCTGCAGACTCTTTTGGGGGAAGTGGAGGGATTAAAGGGGGGCCAAGAATTTTATCAGCAAAGTTTGCTACAAAGTCAGAGTAGGGGAACCTTCGACGCCATGAAAAGTATAACTGAGGGCCAAGATACCAACCCAAATTCTTCAGGTGGGAACTCGGGATACTATAGTGGTGCTCCTTCCAAGCAGCCCAGTAGCTCCAGATTCCAAGACGAGCGACCGCACCAATCTACTCGCATTTCCCCGATAGAGGAAGATACCGCTCTTCGAACTCCGCCACGCTCGAGAGGAGGCTCCGTTCCTCTAGAGACACCTCCCGATTCCAGGGTCCCGCCGGCGGCTTTCAGCAATGAGAACACTCCGACCAAGTCCGAGAAGCACCAAAAGCGCGAATCTAATTCTTCCTCGCTAAACCCTAAGAATAAATCCAGGTGGTCAGAGACTACCGCGTCTTCGGGATTTAGAGCAAAGTTTTGGCCCGGTAATCGTGGTGAATCCAGGTCTGATGTTGATCTTTATGACCCTTCTATTCCCAAAGACATGCAGCAGGGATCGGCGTACTCGGAGGAGCCAGCAGAGAGAGCACACTCCCCTCATCCTCCACCCTCATCTAGAGATACTGATGCCCCGATAAATCACTCTAACCGCAGGTCCCTTGAAGTGCACCATCCTCAACCTCGTATCCCGTACAACCACCAATTAGAAGCGCAGGCGCAGCAGCTCTTGGCCAATGGAGTCATCCCTAATTCGCCCGGCATGAATGGGTCTACCTCGAGTCTTGGGACCTTGCCACCTCTGGGCCCTGGTGGATTTTCAAATGGAAAGTTGATGTCCCATCTAGCTCAGGATGCCTATGACCAGCACCGCCAGCAGCTCCAACAGCAGCAGCAGCAGCATTCTCCTAAGGGACCAGCCATTCCAGCCAAGGTTGAGGACCCTATTACACCTGCTCCCACGGGCGATGCTCCTTCCATTACTTCTCGATCTGATAGAAAGAAGAAGCACCGGGAGAGAGATGAGAATGGCAAGAAACCCAAGAGGACTGAGGAGGAGAAGGCGGCGCGCCGGGAGAGGAAGGATAGGAAGGCGCGTGAGAGAGAAGCAGCAGGACTTGATGCTGTTTCATCCGCCTCTAGGAAGAAGTCAAGGGATCAGCTATCTTCTGATGGTACTGCTGGGCGCCACGGAGTAAGTTCCCCCCAGGGATTCATATTCTCATAGCGTTAATGCCTATTTGCTTCTGTAGGATACCGTTGCCCCCCTTTCTGCCAGATCGCCTTCCATTCAGTCCAGGCTGAATGGGCCTCGTCCACTGTCGAGCAATAGCAATAAGGAGAATACCCGAAGACATAGACACCAAGGTTCACAGGGCACTGTTGGTAAGCTTCCGCTTCGATCCAATTCCCCCGTCAAACAATCAAAAGGCTAACTACTATACGCGGTAGATACCTTCGGCAACCCAGACTATGACTACGGTCCCTACCGGTGATCTTGACACATAACCTCCTTGAGCGGTTGCCATTGTAGCTTTTCCTTTTTCTTCCCCTGATCTCTTTGTTTAGCTTGTTTATCTTATGCGGACAAATGCTCAATCTTCCCTTAACGATGTCTTTTCCCTCATTCTTTTTCTTGTTTACGGGGTACAAGCTTTCTTTTCTATCACGCAAAGTTTCATGATCTTTACAAAGCGAGAGCGAAGTTTACACCACTAGTCGTAGTTAACCTGATATTACCATTTATACCACTGCTTTTTTTTCTTTTTCTTTTTCTCTTTGCTTTTCTTTCCGCTTTCCATGTTCTTCATCGCGAAAACTAGCGAGGCATGTCTTGTTTTGTTCATTTGCCTGTTCGAATTTGAAGTGACTGGCTGAGCGAAAAACAAAAATGGAAAAAAAGTCGTCAATTAGTAATCACGCGCCTTTCTCTTCTTCCTCTCTTACTCTCCCTCACTCTTTTTCTCACAAAAAAGAAAATCGCAAAAAAGTCAAAATTGGAGTTTGGGTCTTTTTCCTTCTTTTTTTTTTCTCCCTCTTTTTTTTCCTCTCTCGTTTCATAATGTTACTGCCATACTTCCTTATGGGTTTGAAAAGAAGAAAGGAAAACAATTGAGAACGAGATCTATTCGGAGTGAGAGAAATAGTCCGTAGTTGGATGGATGTATTCTTTTCCCTCCCCATCCTTTCCCTCCCTCCCTCCTCCCCCTGGTTCGTGAGGGTTGGGTGGATGGGTAGTTTGCGGGGTGGAGGTTGTTAGAGAGATGGCCGTGTGGATGGATATGTGTATGTATGTATGTAATGTCATTGGGGATGATTGAACGGTACGATTTGGTACGTTTGCTTTCACGAACCTTATGTGGTATCTCACTAGTACTCTACTTGCGCTCGAATTAATTTATGCGCCATCGACACACCAGAAACTGGGGATTGCAGAAGCTATTTAAGGGGAAAAAAAATCTGAATATGCTCTATGGAATGGAATCTGCTATTACTATATTAAAAAATATCTCTCGAAAAAGAGTTGTCATTTTTTTGTTCCCAAGGTCCGTGTTGCCAGGAGTACCGACCGAGCGTGTTACGAGAACCTTGCGGATGCGAGTGTATGTGGATTGGTTGTGCTTTTTAACAATACTAGCACTTTGCGATGGCAACTACTTTTTTCATTCGAAATGGCCATGGCTGATTTCTCCATGCGTGGTTTCACTATTTTTAGTTCACGCGCTTGAGGCTGTAATGCTGGTTATTGTTTGCTCTATCGAGTGATATCACGTGAATTGAATCGGCCGGGGTTGACTAAAGTTCGATCTATCGAGAGTATAACTTACAATCTCCTTCCACAAAGCGCCATCACAACAATGAACACTAGGATGAATATATATGCCCACTTTTTTGCTAGAGAAAGAGCAGTTGAGTCATGGTTGGCCTCCCCAGATCAGAACGCTGCTAGAGACCTGTTAGTACAACATTCTGGTCATAATTTTAGCTGTGATTGTCATACGAGTTAGTGCTTTGAGCCCAACGATAGCTTAAGTGGCATTAGGGGATTCGGAATCTTACAGCTTAGGACATCTAGTTTGGTGTACAAGGCTTCCGCCTCAGCCGAATTAACTTTGCTAATGTCAGCCATCATATATGCGATCTGTTGGGCAATCATGTTTCTTATCAGCGATTGCATATGATAGCATGGCTAAGAGGAGCCCCCGAGCGCGTATGCTTACATCACCGCGACTATTAGACATTTGCTTATCCACGTTATGATCTCCGAGAATATCG
>Ga0307510_10011263_pt1 | contig 10632 bp, 17 predicted proteins | sample 12_EM_MG_FD_207224 | JGI IMG/M metagenome (GOLD analysis project Ga0307510, IMG submission 207224) | Populus trichocarpa ectomycorrhiza microbial communities from riparian zone in the Pacific Northwest, United States - 12_EM | ecosystem: Host-associated > Plants > Roots > Unclassified | place... | reverse complement strand
GAGTTGCCTAGCCGCTTCAATTGTCTCGTCAAGGTAGTGGAGCTTGGTATCTCTACCCCGGGCCGAGCATACTTAAAAGCACGATGGAAAGCCAGGTTGTTGGAGCAATTAAATGCGAGATTTGTTGCCAGAAATGCTTGGAGAAAGTACTCCTCAAACAATTGCTGATCGAATCCGACCGGTGTTGTCAGATCAATAATTTTCCGTCTATTTTCTGTTTTGGTTCCTTTTTGTAACATGATGAGAACATCAGAGCTATGAGAACCTCTCGGATCAAATCCTTTGAATCTTCTTGCCTTCATGCATGCTAATGACTTGCTGTGATCATGCATTGAGCTAGTACCTGTGCTGCCTGGATGAGCTAGGACATTTCTGCATATAATGCATATCACATGCGGTGTACCAATACTATTACTGGTACAGTCTGCACATTGTTGAAAGTATTTCCATATCTCGGTCCCACGAAGCTCAGAATTCCATCTTATCCTCTTCTTTCCACCATGTTTTTCAGTATACGCTACGAACCCGCCCGTTTCCTCCCACCCCTTTATCCAACCCTCAAGATACTCTTCTGCATAGAGAAAAAAGTTCCCGAATATTTCAAATGAATTTGCATCGGTCTCGCTTACTGGTAAAGCCGGTGACACTAGATAAAGCATATTTCGCGTATGGTCCAGGTTTCCTGGGGGTAGTGAGACGGAGTCTGAGTGTATGGATCTTATTGAACTTGATATTGGTATTTGGGGGCGGCTGGGAAGAAGTCCTGGAGTTGGTGTTATTGGGTACTCACTTGGATACGGACTTGATTCAACAGAGAGAAGGGAGAAAGACGGAGATTGTTCCCGTGAAGGAGTTTCGTGTTGTAGGCATAGAAAGGATGTGCGGCTTCGCACAAGACTAGAGGAATAGTGCCACTGGCTGTCAGCTCGCGAGGATTCTGCTTGCGAAGACATTATTGTAAAAGAGCTTGAGAAATGAGAGCTTTCCAGAATGATTGGCTTTGAGACTTTAGAGACTTGATATAAGTAAACTCTGTCGGCTTTGAGTAATACTTTCTGCAAAAGAAATAGATGGTGGGTGATGAGTAAAGGTTATAAGATACTGATAGAGTTCCTAAACTATCAATCTAAACTATGCGCTGTTCTGTGATTTGGTTTCTCTACTTGCATATGAACTATTGAGTCTATCACTAGCAGTAACCATTCAATAGAATTATTCGTATGATTTTTATGTGTTTGGTTCTTTGTGCATATGGTTTGTGCGTATGGTTGCATAAAAAAAATAATTCTACGTTTGTAAATACTAAGCGAGGTGTGAATTCAGGAACTTGCTCAGCACTTCCCCTGCAGAAGATGTCAAAATTGAGAACTAGAATTTCAGAGAATAAGCTTCAGGCCTACAGTATCCCTGTCTCAATATAGCCAAATTGGAGTATTTAGCCGAGTTGGCCCATTTTAATTCACCAGCCTCAAACAACACTATGACCACTACTTGGCAATCAAATCTTAGGGTACAACCTTCCACGTAACAGTCATCTGCCCTTTAGAGCTCTTTCCTGTTCGCACAACTCCGCGTAGTTCCCATGTAGAAACTTGAGACAAAAATGTTCTCTACCGGTACTGGTAATGCTATAACTGGACACCCCTCAGGGTATTTTCCATTGATTAAATGTGATTTCTATCGTGTTATATAAAAGTGGCATCTTATTCATCAAAGCATTCTATGTCTTGACCGCGATATATTATAGGGCTACAATACTGAACAAAACCTCTTACTACCTACTCTCTCTCTCCCCTCGGTATTTTTTATGCAGACAATGGCTCAGAGTCTAATTCCAAGAACTCCAATACCACAGTTTCAACCCTGGACATTTGGCCTACTTGATCTAATCGATCTCACTACAATCTCCATTGGCAGAAAGACTGCGGACTTGTTTTTCTGTATGTGATTATTAAATCTCAATATGGTAGTGTTAAGATGCATATGCGTGTGATCAGTACAATGAAGGCTAACAGAGAGATATAGTTAAGGGATGGGCTAATGGTCGGTCACCGCAGATTAGACGATGCTATCAATTGAAACTCTGTCGGTTGGAATGGGCGAATGATGGTAGTAAGACGGTGAGGTTATGCAGAGGTGGACGGATTGCAGGAATGCTGGAGCTCCGAATGCAGGAGCACAGTGATATTATACAAGCATTAGATTTGGGGTACAAGATTGAGGGTCGGATAGCAAGCTTGGAAATCTCTCAGGAGTGTGATTCTCGTCGCCGTTTAGTAAATGGAAAAATAACGTGGCAGTTGGTTGCAGACCCGGAGTTTGAATGATAGCTCTCTCTTACATAATTGATAATGTTCTCAATTGTATTCTCTCCAACTTAGTACATATTAGCTGAATATATAAGCTGCTATTCTTTATCAAAGCTGACTGATTTTTACTTTAGTCTTTGTTTTTTTTTATCTGTATCCTTCTCTTGGGGCACATGCTATCTCTAACTGAATATTCCTACATTATCAATTCTCAGTCACTCTATAGAATTTCATTATTCTAAAATCTTTTTCCCTTGCTACTTGATGATTATTGTTCTCTATCTCCGCGTGTCAATTACAAATTCTTATTATAGAGAGTACCATTCATGATAGTATTCATTGGTACAGCCTGCAAGGAAACATCAGAGATGATATCCTTCTTCTGCCTCGACTTCGCGCAACAGCAAATGCCCATAGCGATCATAGCTTCTTTGAGCCAAAGGGCATTCCTCAGAGTTCGCTTGACAACTATGGCGACCCCGAGCCAAATCTGTTTTCTCATCCATATCTCTACTCACTATCATGGGGTCATAAAGTTATCCGCTTCTTTTGTAAGCAAAATTACAATTATCCTATTCTGAATATTGCTAATTAAACTATACGGTAGACATGATAGATTATCCGAAAGCTGGAATGCATGTTCCGACCTTGGGTGATATGTATTGGTTGGCAACTAAGATTCATGAGGACATGTCAGAGAATGTAGAGATGCAGAGAAAGGAAATTGTATCTGGATTCTTAGATAGTGATGGTGCCGAATATGGTGGGATCCTTACTGCACTAAAGGCTGGAATCTATATCCGTACTACAGTACATGGCAGAAAGATGATGCGAAGTGGAAGTACTAGTGCTAGGGTGATTATGGGAGTAGTTTATTGTGAGATTGTGGATTCTGATTCTGATTCTGAGATAGAATTATATTCTGTAAGCGGTGCAAGCTAGGTTGCCTAAAGGAATGTACGGAATTAGGCCTCAGATGAATAGAAAGATATCACATTTAGGGTTTGAGTTCGGGGTCATGAATTTCAGCGCATGGCTTTCGATGTATAGCTTTAGACTGGAGTATTCTTAGTACTCAAGTAAATAGCCGCAACCTCCTAATACCGGGGGATCGGGAATGAAATATTTCATATGAGTTTTTTTCTGTACATGTATTGATATAGGGGTATTGCTTTGGGCGTATTACTTTGTGCATGTTGCATTGGGCATGTCGCTCTGGGCGTATTGCTCTAGGCGTATTGCTTTGTGCATGGTGCATTGGGCATGTCGCTCTAGGCATATTGCTTTTGGCGTATTGCTTTTGGCGTATTGCTTTTGGCGCATTGCTTTTGGCGTATTGCTTTTGGCGTATTGCTTTTGGCGTATTGCTCTCGGTGTATTCCTTTCGGTGTATTGCTTTGTGGATGTTGCATTGGGCATGTCACTCTGGGCGTATTACTTTCGGCGTATTACTTTGTGCATGTTGCATTGGGCATGCCGCTCTGGGCATATTGCTCTGGCGTATTGCTTTGAGCCTATTGCTTTGGGCATTTTTCATTTCGTCTAATACCATCAGTATACTCTCGTTGCTGAGTGCTAAGTAGCCATGTAATATTCAGTTCCCAAGATTCCTTGACTTTGGAAGTAGGGAAAATGTTCATCCAATGACTTGACCTTTCTCCGAATAGTATCAGACAGCTATAGCCGTTAAGAGGAACTTTGCTTTTGTAGACACCTGAAGGTGTGTGGGGGCAGGGTCATATTTACCTATAGTGGCGTCTTTTCTGATACATGATAGAATTGGCAAATGCACCTTGGAGGCAAAGTTACGTTTTAACCACCTACCTGTACTGGGCTGTCCTTTGAAAATAATTAGTTTGATGAGCTGCTGTCTAGTTCTACTATCCAAATTGCAAATCTAGATCGCAAGGTAAACTTGACCTAGGCTATTATACAATGTGTATAGAGTATACCAGCCAGGCTCCTTAATTAAAATAAATATAAAAATAAAAGAAAGATGCAGAATTTAATCAGAACTACTTATTCAGAAAATAGAAATTAAATTATAAGCCCAGCTGGCTCAAGGAAATGTGAATAAAAAATCAAAAAAGTCAGAAAAAACTTAGAGTGCAGGGGATTTAATGTGTAGTTGTGAGATATTAAGAGGTAAGGTGGTAGTTCCGGATAAGGAAACCAGAGCCGGGGAAGCGAGGTGTGAAGAAAAAAAGAGATGAGCAGCAAAAACCCTAACTCTTGGGCTCTTGTTTAACACGGCGAGGAATTTTCTGGTTGGCCTCATTAAGAAGAGCTATCCTATCCAGCTCCCGGTCAATTTGAATCATCTCTTTCAAGTCAATCCCTTGTTCCTCAGCATCTTCTCTTGCAGCGGCCTCAAGATCAAGGATCAGGCGTGCATTTCCAGCAAGATACCTCCTTCTCTAATTGACAATATCTTCTATACTGTCCTGTTGAGCTTTTGGGCTTGCGAAATAGTCTTTGGGCATCATGGCCCTACCAAGAAAGCGCTTCCCAATCTCTTGTGTGCTGGCATGGAAACGACTTTGACTAGCATCCTCGCTGTAAAGCTCACCGGACTGAGATGCCTGGCCACAGGTGCTCCTCTGCCGCGCAAATTCAACGGATCGCTTTCCTCCACCCCTGTTATATCAACATCCTCGTCCTCAGGCTTATTGACTGCCCCAGGATATTCTCCCTCCTCCGCCCCCTCGCTCTCATCCTCCTCATCCTCTCCCGCCTCCTCCTCCTCATCATACTCACCCTCGCTCTCATCCGTCTCCATATCCAGCTGCTCCTCCCCATCAACTTCATCGGAATCTTCAGAGCCATTGCCGTTCTTATTTTCAGAGTCATAGAGATCAATTATTTCCAAGTCCTCATCCACCTCATCCTCCTCCCACTCCTCATATGCCTCAGCCTTAGGCAAAAGCCATTTAACAGGCTTCACCCAATCAATCAATGGCTTACCCTTAGCGTCCAGCTCTTCCTCGCGACGGTCATATCCAAATCGCCTTTCATATCCTCCTCTGTCAACCAATACTCTGAGGTATGGTCTTTCCTACGGGTATGAATTGAGGAAGTTCTCTGACCTAAAAGACATAAGAGTAAACATTAGTAAAGATGCTCAGATAACTAGGAAATTGTTTACTCTCTCGTCTTTGCCAAGAATGCCTCAATCAGCCAAATATTTCATAAGTGTATCCCCTGTAGATTCTGGGTAAATGCCACCGCTTAGTATTTCCTGTAAGGTACTTAACATTCTCAGAAAGGTATATTTACTACTAGTTTGTCCTTAAGAGAAGTAATGACTACCTGCTTGCAACTGGCAAAGACGAGTGAGTAGACGGTATGTGATGAGTATTTACTTGCTAGCCCAACTTGCGATGGCTCCCGGGCGGACTCAAGACCACCACCCAGTGTATGAGAAGCTACAGCCACTTCTATAGCGAATGACCGAGTTGCCCCGCCTGCGTGCATTCTGCCAGAAGAAGCTGTGGAAGAAGAAGCCAATGGGGAAGAAGCTGGTAGGGAAGAGAAAGTGTGCTCTCTTCTTGGTCGCTTCACCACACGATCAAGAAGGCTCTTCATTCTCACTGCGGGTCTGACCTTCGGTGAAGGATTTACAGAGTGAGCCGGAGAGCTCTCAGGAGAATCTACTTCAACAGGGATGGGTGGATCTGCCAGCGGTGAACTGTTCTCGTCAAACTGGTTCGGATAATATCGCCTCCAATCAGCAAAGATTGCAATGCGCTCCTGCTTCAAGATCTCATTCTCCTCGGCAATCATCGCACAGTCCACCTCAGCTTTATCAGCTTCGTCGAGTGCCTTTTAATCGTCATATTTTCTCGCAAAATCCCGCCGTTGTTTTAGACGATTGCCGGATTGGCGCACGCTCATTCAATGGCAGTTTCAAGAGTGGTAAGACTTGCTCTATGCTGATTCTGGCGGATGGTTTCCGGATTTTGTGAGTGACCCAGGGCCCCTGCCGGGAGCGGCTTCCATTTATAAGCGGATGGCATTGCTTTTCAAGGTGTGTGTTCTATATTCCAATATTAGTTTGAGCGTATGATTTGGGCGTATGATTTGGGAGCATTATATCGATTGTATATAGGTGAGATGCCTGGTACTCGAAAGTTGGGGTCTATGAATAAGGACAAAATCCAAGATACTAATAGCTTACTGTATAGGGCAGTCCTAGTTGCACCAGCTATCACTGATCTCGATAATCCAGATACCTCGCTTACCCGCTGTTCGCTGAGCTGAGGGTATTTAAGATTCCTTTGGGCTAAAACACGTACTCTTGTGTCAATCAAATGCTGTATCAGGGAGATTCCTTTAGATCTTGGCAGCCCAGAATTGTAGGGTATGGCTGTAAGTGCCTACCGTATCTGAGACGTGATGGGGGTAATAAGTGCAGCAAGCTAATACGTGTGCCGCAACGAAAGAGGTGCACAGCAAGGAAAGAGATACGCCTCAAGGAAAGAGGTAGGTCGCAATGAAGGAGGTGTGCTGCCACAAAAGAGGTATGCTGCAACAAAAGAGGTACACTGCAATGAAAGAGGTATGGTTGGCCACAAGAGAAGATGCATAGTCGGGAATGAAGGTATTAATAGGGAGAAGAGTACTAATCCAGTTGTAGGTAGAGTGTTTTCCTTCCTGCTTGTGTTTTTTTAAGCGGTAAACTTTGCTTGCCTACTATGAGAGCATAGGAAAGCCTGATTTAAGGTGGAGGCATTACTTGTGTGTTGATTGCAAAAGCGCGGTGGGAAAGGTTGTGTGAGCGCGTAAGTGTGAGAAATGAGAGTGAGGAGAGAGTATTGTTTGGTCTGCCTTTGAAGAAGAAAAAAGAAAAAAAAATACAAGAGGCCAAGTCGAGCCCTTTGAAGGACTTTGGAGAGGCCGTCACATTGACTCCGAATACCTATGCCCCATCCAATTAGAGCTCTACTAAATAAATGAGTTTGCTGGACCGCACAATAGGTGCTAATTGCAGAGCAGAAGGTATACATAATGCATGCCTCCTTGCTAAGAATAATTCGGCAATACCGGCGATACTGTTGTGATATGCAGGGATAGTTTGTCATAGGTTGTGAATCCTGGTTAGTTACATATAACTCAAGCCATGTGCTACCTACTGACATTATTTAGGTATTCTGATTGTACATTTGATACATAATAAGGAAATATATAACATTTTCATGTATATACAATCTTTTGTACGCTATTTTCAACACAAACTTATATGAAACATATTGTACAGTGTCTCTTTCTGGAAACTTTGAGCTGATGATTTACGCAACTTTAATCAATGTACAATTGAGGTATGTATCAATATGCGCCCCAGTCACATATTGGCCCAGAATCATAAATCGAAAAATGCCCAACTATCAGGACTTCTCAAGATCTTTGATGAGCCCGCTTGAGAGATAAGTGTTTCATGACTCATTAGACCATTTATCATTTCAATACTAATTATACATCCTAGTCCTAGGGGAAGTACTATAGGACTCGTATGCGCAAAAAAACATATGTACAAAGATCTATATGCAAAACAGTCATATGCACAAATACCCACATGTGTATCCACACCGAACCCAAACACTACCAGCTCTTTTGTTTATAAAGCTTCTTCTCCGACAATCTCCTTGTTCACCAACAACATCTTCCTTCTCCTTCAAACTTTCTTCAATATCCTGTATTCTTCTCAAACCCGTTTTCTTTCCCAATAACTCTTTTTCCATCTCTTGCTCTTATTATATCAAAAAAGAAAAAAAGGAACTGTTCCAATGGCTCCCAAACGCCAAACAAAAGAGAGCGTCCTGGGTCCCAAAGCCGGTGGAAAATGGGGGCCAGCAACGCACAATTTAGGGGGGAAGAAAGCATGAAGAAAAGTGAATGGGGTTCAGTGGCCAGCGCGATACCCTCCCGGGAGACGCGCAATGGCAGAGATCATAGTGTATTGTCGGGAGGGAGGATACCTTCTCCCAAAAGCCCCTTTTTACTGCATTGGCCAAGAAATTGTTGCTGGAATGGCACTTCCGCAGATATTCCACTGGCAAAAGGCAGCTGCTGAAGGCCTTCAGGTAGTTACTGAGCAGTTCTTGGTGATGACTATGACGGGTAAGTTGACTTTCAATCAGAATGAATAAAATTATTTTTCTGATTTATTAATTTATTCTGAATATAGCTGGTGCTCTCACGACCGGGCATGCTGGGTGCAGAACACTCATGGTGCAGGACATGAGGTTAGTGGACGATGTCATAAATGTCATGGCAGGCAAGCCTGATCGGAGGTTACGGGAACTGCTCCCAGGCTATTCTGATCAGCATGGTGATGCTCTAGGCCCTCCGCCCCCAGGAGTTGGTGGTCGTGAGGGTAACGGTGCTCGTGCTCGTGAGGGTACCCGTGGCCGTGACCGCCACCGGAGTAGCGGTAGTGAAGGCGGTAGGGGTAGTGGTGGTGGTGGTAGTGGGGGTGATAGCAACCAGGGTGGTGGTGGTGGTGGTGGTGGTGCAGGTAGTGGTGGCAGCCGGGGTCGGAGTGGAGCTAGTAGTGGTGGGGGTTGTAACAGGGACAGCAGAAGCCCTAGCAGTGGTGATAGTAGTGTTGGTGGTAGTAATAGTGGTGGAAGAGAGGATGACAGGGCTGGTGGTGGAGTCGGGAGTAATACCGGCAATGACCACAACGACGACAATGACCACAACGACGATAATGATTCCCATATTATCTCAGGATAACCTGTAAGTAGGCAACTTACCTTTGATGATGGAATGGGTGGTGGAAGCACTAGTACGAGTAGTGTGGGCATTGGGATCAGTAGTGCTGGGGGTAATGGGAGAGGTAGGGGTAGTGGTAGGGAGGGCAATAGCAGGGGTAGTGACAGAGGAAATACGGGAGTGTTAGGTGGTAGCTTCGGCGTGAGGTATTCCGACAGCTAGGACCTTAATCGTAATTATATCGGAGAACTCGTTAAGAAGACACGAGTAATGTAGGCTAGATATAATAAGTTGCTTCGATATAGATTGTCGAAGTATTGGTAACGATATAAAAGTGTAGAATAACTTATTATATTGATAAGATCTCTTCTCCGTGCTTCTTGTTCTTAGTAGCAGCGAAGATGCTTCGATATTTATATTCCGCGTCTGAGCAATCGCGGTATACATGCTAACTCTATACTAACTAAGTACCTTGCCCGCAACTCTGCGAACTTCTCCTGAGTGCGAACACTCGTAGACCCTGAAAACTCTCTACCACACCTTTTGCTCTCATGGTCAACTTATCGGTCTGCGGTTTCATTATTCCTGATGGTGTGGAAACCACGTCAGGTGTCAGCTCATCCGTTTATCCGTTGACAACAGTGGTTACGAATTATCTTGCCCTCGTGCTCGTCGAGGGTAGTCTAACTCGCTGGACAGAAGATGGCCAATCTTCTTTGGTTGGTTCCGTCGAGAATTCGGTATGCAACTGCATCTCGTTTTCTGGTCTCCCGGCATTACACGACTTGTCCTCGGGATCGTACCAATAGGTATTTTCCCTCAGACTCCATCTCTTACCAACTTGTCCTCTGTGGATGCACCCGATCCACTTACTGGGCATAGTTACCTCCTTCATACTCTACACGACTTTGTAAGTACGAGTGGACTAACTTTCGTGCAAAACGTCCCGTTACTTATGACCCACTCTTCCGACTGTCTGTCTTCAAGTGTCTGTAACTTTATGCGCCGTCGTCCGATTCACCTGCTTCCACTTGCATAAGGTGCCCGAAGGTCTCCCCTCATATATCCCGCGAACAGGATCCGGTCGGACGGACGGCCGCGACGTATTCGGTGTTATAAGATGTGTTCCTTTGATAGTGGTCTTTGGTGTTGGGACGCAACTACCCAGGCGGCCAGTGATGACGCGCCGTCCCAACGCCGGGGCAGGAGGGGGGTGTTATCTTTTTCCTTCGAAGTTCGTATGCGCCAAGGTAGGGTAACTTTACCCTGTAAATCCTTACGGGGAGTCCGTGCGCCTAACAGGAGCTCCCCTCTTCGAAGTGTTCGTCCCGAATACTCTATGTCTATGATACAATCTTTTTCTCTTATTTCGAGCTCTACATAGTAGGGGTAAAAACCATCGGCGTTTGCTTGTCCACCGGTGGAAAACCTTTCTTATGTCACTCGATCTCTCCTGGACCCGGCATCTCCGGATTTTCTCTGTGAAACCTTTCCACCTCTTCCTGCGCGTTCCCCATGCCCTCGGGGGGTTCCCACGTATTTTCATCCTCCGCGCAGCCTTTCCATTTCACAAAGTACCGAAGCTCCTTCATCGTTTTATTCCTTCCTC
>Ga0307510_10011262_pt1 | contig 10632 bp, 6 predicted proteins | sample 12_EM_MG_FD_207224 | JGI IMG/M metagenome (GOLD analysis project Ga0307510, IMG submission 207224) | Populus trichocarpa ectomycorrhiza microbial communities from riparian zone in the Pacific Northwest, United States - 12_EM | ecosystem: Host-associated > Plants > Roots > Unclassified | place... | reverse complement strand
CGACATCGTGCTGGCATTCGGCGGCATGGCGCTGAAGAACTCCATGGTGGCCGGCGGTTCGATCAGCAAGCATGTCGAGCGCGGCGCCATGGAAGCTGCGCGCCGGCGCGGCTGCGAGTTCATCCTGATGAGCCCGCTGCGCGAGGACCTGCCCGTCGAGGCCGGCGCCGAATGGATGACGTGTATTCCGGGCACTGACACCGCACTGATGCTCGGCATCGTCCATACGCTTGTAGCCGAAAACCTGCACGACCAGGCCTTCCTCGATCGCTACACCGAGGGGTGGCCCGTCTTCCTGCGCTATCTCACCGGCGAGAGCGATGGGCAGGCGAAGCACGCCGAATGGGCTGCCGCGATCTGCGGCATCGATGCGAACACGATCCGTAACCTCGCCCGTCGCCTTGCCGGAAAGCGCGCGCTCATCACCGTCTCGCATTCGCTGCAGCGCGCCGAGCATGGCGAGCAGCCGGTGTGGATGGGCATGGTGTTGGCCGCAGCCCTTGGCCAGATCGGACTTCCCGGCGGCGGGTACGGCTATTCGCTGGGGGCAATCGGCTATTACGGTCGCCGCGTCAACGACGTGCCGGGGCCGACGCTGGGACAGGGCCGCAACGGCGTGCGCGATTTCATTCCGGTGGCGCGTATTGCCGACATGCTGCTCAATCCCGGTACGACCTATCGCTACAATGGCGAGACGCGCACCTATCCGGATATCCGTCTCGTCTATTGGGCCGGCGGCAATCCCTTCCATCACCACCAGGACATCAACCGCCTGCGCAAGGCTTTTGCGCAGCTCGATACGTTCGTCGTGCACGAGCTCGCCTGGACAGCGACGGCGCGCCACGCCGACATCGTGCTGCCCTCGACCATGACGCTCGAGCGCGAGGACATCGGCTATTCCAGCAACGACCCGCTGATGGTCGCGATGCACCGGATCGCCGAGCCATTTGGCCTTGCGCGCGACGACTACGAGATCTTTGCCGATCTCGCCGAACGTCTCGGCGCGCGCGAGCCTTTCACCGAAGGCCGCACGTCGCGGGAGTGGCTGGAGTATCTTTATAAACCGACCCGCGCCTCGCTCGAAGCGCGCGGCCTGGAGGCGCCTGATTTCGACGAGTTCTGGCGGCGTGGCAGTCTGGTCGTGCCGCAGCAGCCCGACGATGGCGGCCGGCTGCGCAGTTTTCGTGAAGATCCGGTCAATCATGCGCTGCCGACGCCGAGCGGCCGCATCGAAATCTTCTCAGCCAAGATCGCTGCTCACGGCGATGCGGATTGTCCGGGACATCCGGTCTGGCTGGAGAAGACCGACATGCCCAAACCCGGCGCGCCGTGCTTCCTCGTCGCCAACCAGCCGGTGACGCGCCTGCACAGCCAGCTCGATTTCGGCGGCCATTCACTCGCCGCCAAACATCGCGGCCGCGAGGTCGCGCGCATGAACCCGCTTGATGCTGACGCGCGTGGTATCAAGGATGGCGACATCATCCGCCTGTTCAACGACCGCGGCGCCTGCCTTGCCGCGGTGAACGTCACCGACGGTATCGCACCCGGCGTGGTGCAACTGCCGACCGGCGCCTGGTACGACCCGATGGACCCCGAGGACGAAGCCCCGCTCTGCGTTCACGGCAATCCGAACGTGCTGACCCGCGACATCGGCACCTCGTCTTTTGCACAGGGCTGCACCGGGCAGCTGACAACGGTGGAGGTGGAGAAGTTTTCGGGCAATCTGCCGCCGATCAGGGCGTTTGATCCGGTGTAGATAGAGAACGGCCGCTACGATCAGCTCGATAGCACCGACATCAGGGGCGCGGGCGCGGCGCGCTCGGTGATTGACTCCGATGCAAATTTCCCGGCAGCCATCGCCGGCGGCAAGACCGGATTCGTGCTGTGCCAGGTTGGCGGCCAGTGCTCAGGCTTATGTCCCCAGGCATTGAGCAGTCCAAGCGCGTCGAACAGGCCGAGATATTGGTGGTACTCGATACTCTTGACATCTTCGCCGATCGGACATCCCAACGTCACCACGCGGATGCCGTCGAGCCGTTCTTCCGGGACCGATCGGATCGCGTTGCTGATCTGGAGCGCGCCTTTGCTGTGCCCGACCAACAGTCGGAATGGCTGTTCGCGATTCATAAGCAGTGAATGAAGCACGTCCGACGAGCCGGACCCGCATCGGAACACCGGTGCTCCGCGGACCGTTGGCTCGCTGGGCGCCGATGCGGCTAGTTTGCGGCCAATGCTTGCGACCTGCGGTGCGGTCGCCGCGAGGCCCTGCTGGATCAGCGACTTGCTGCCGAGGTAATCGTGCAGGCCAAAAGCGAACCAGCCGCCCAGCGACTGGAGAAGCACGTCGGCGACACCGTAACCCGGGACGAGCGCCAGCACGGGCTTTCGAAGCGCGACCGAGACATCCCAGGCCAGTGCTGCACTTCCCAGCGCCGAACTGCCGACGCCGGTGATCGTGACGATGTCGACGTCCTTTGTCTCCTGGCTTGGGGAGTCGAGGAAAGCCGCGACGTTTTTGTATCTGTGGACATACGGCGCAGTCGTTGCATCGATGATGAGCATCGATCCTTCGGGATCGATGAGCGCATCGAAGTCCACGATCCGGGAGGGCTTCTTGTCCCCCGCGATCATTTGCGCGTCCTTCTCGGTCAATCCGGCGCGAAGGGTCGGAACGTCGTAGAAGATGAAGTCCAGTGCGGTGTTGAACAGCCGGCACGAGCGCACCGCCGGCTCGACGAGCCATGGTGGGATCTCGAAGAGGGACAGTCCCAAGGAGGAATGGTCTTGTGTCGCCATGACGGGCTCCAATCGCTTTTTGAAAAAATCGATCTTCCGCCTGATCTTGTCCGCTTATGTGCGGTCAGGCCGACGCCCGGCAATGTGATTGTAGTATGGGGGAGCGGCAATTTACAATTGATGTGTCGATGGAGCGCTGATCACATTTGTCGCATCGCAAGCCCCGCACCGCAGGATGACGGAGCTAACGTCGTCATTGCAAGCGTCGCTAACGTCGGAAAAAAGGGCCGCCCTGTGTGGGAGCAGGGACGGCCCGAGTGCTCGTTGGCCCGGGAGGAGGTGGGCGCGAGCCGGCGCAAGTGGCAGGGCACTTGCGCCAAAGGCGTTGCAGGCTTAGGCGGCAGCGCTGGCGATCCAGTCACTGTCGGCCGCTGGCCGGCTCCGCGGCAGCGCTTCGACCTCGCCCCGCCCGCCCTTGCTGGCGAGGCGCCAGCGCGCCGGGGATTGACCGCTGATGCGCTTGAACACGGTCGAAAAATGCGCCTGCGTGCTGAAGCCGACGGCAAGTGCGATTTCCGCCAGCGGTCGCCCGGTCGTCGCAAGCAGCGTCTTTGCATGCTCGATCCGGTGATTGAGCAGATATTCGCGGGGGCGATAGCCGGTCGCGGCGCGGAACTGCGCTGCGAAGTGCATTCTCGACAGGCCCGCGACATTGGCGAGCTCGGACAGGCTGAGGCAGCGGTCGAAATGATCGGCGACATACTGCTCGACCCGTCGCAGCCGCCATTTCGGCAAGGCGTTGACCTTCGCGCGCGGCGGTTCCAGCCGGGTGAGATGCACGGCGAGGGTCTGGCCGATGCAACGCGTAAACCGGTGGTCCGCGGCGTCGCCACGCCCGATCAGCGCCCGTGCAAGCTGCGCGGCGAGCGGATCGCGCAACAGGACGAGGTCGTTCAGTCCTTCGGTGCCCGAAAATTCCGCCGGGAAATGATCCGTGGAGATGTGGAAATGCAGGAAGGCGCTAGGCGCCTGGAACTGGACGCCGAGCTGCCGCGACGGCGCACTGACATACATCGAGCCCGCGGGCATCGTGCCGTCAAAAATGATCTGGCGCTCCCGGGTCAGCTTCGCGCGCGTAGGCTTCAGGGCGATGCCGACGAAATAGCAGTTCTCGGGCGTCGTCGCCTCGTGCGAGGAGGTGCCCCGCGAATCTTCCCATCGCGAGACAACGACGTCCTCCGGACTGTGATCGATCCGGCGCCATTGGCTCTCCCGGGTGATCGCCCGCGTGGCTTGAACCAGCTCGTCATCGCGCGGCTCGGCCGGGACATCAATCCAGGCATGCGCGGCCTGCAAATCGGTCAACATCGTTGGTCCTCTCCTGGCTCTGTCGCGTTTGCAGCGACCGGCAAACGCGCAAACCCAACCCTTATCCATGCTGAGAGGATAGGCGTGGGTTGGCCAGGAAGCCCGTTAGGGGTGATTAGGATGTGTTAGTTTTTGTGGGGCGCGTCGGATGTGGCAGCCCGTCGCAGGGGCGCCTGATTTCGTACAATTTTTCAAGCATTTGCTCAGATCGGCGCGACCTGCAGACCACTCACGGCATCGTGTGTCGAGCGATGTGCCGGTGTGAGATCCGCACTGGTCCTTCACTGGACCTCGCATCGATGCCTTGTATAGTCGCGCCGCGTTTTCATGAGGCAGTTGTCAAAATGAGCGAGCATTGACCGAGCTCTCGACAGGACATGGCCCCCGCAGCAGCGGCGGAGCGATCCTTGATCTCGATGCCGTCTCGTTCGGACCGTTCTCGCTTCGGTCGAGGCTGCTGGAGAAGGACGGCGCTCCGGTCAAGCTCGGCAGCCGCGCAATGGATATTTTGCGGCTGCTCGTCAGCCGCGCCGGCGAGGTGGTGCCGAAGGGCGAGATTCTCAACTACGCGTGGTCCGGCCTCGCGGTCGAGGAGATCAGCCTGCGGGTCCATGTCGCCGAGCTACGCAAGGCGCTCGGCGACGGCAAGGATGGTGCCCGCTACATCACCAACATCCCGAGCCGCGGCTATTGCTTCGTAGCGCCCGTGCAACGTGGCGAGCGCAGCGCTGCTCCGGTACTCGCGCCGCGTGCACCCGAAACAACGGCACCGTCACGAGCCCTGCCGCACCGGCTGGACCGGATGATCGGCCGGGACGACGTGCTGCCCGAGCTGTCGGCCCGTCTGCTCAGCGACCGCTTCGTCACGCTGCGCGGGCCGGGCGGCATCGGCAAGACCACCGTTGCGACCGCGCTTGCGCACGAGATGTGGCAGACCTTCGAGGGCAACATCCACTTCCTTGAATTCGGTCCGCTGAAGGACGCCGCGCTGGTCGCGAGCACCGTGGCCGCAGCCCTTGGTCTCGTCGTGCATCACGACGATCCCACAGGCAGCATCGTCAATTTCCTGCGCGGACGGCGGCTCCTTCTCATCCTCGACAGCTGCGAGCACGTCATCGACGAGGTCGCGCGCCTGGCCGAAAACATCTACCGCGAGGCGCCCGGCATCGCGATCCTGGCCACCAGCCGCGAGTCGCTGCTGGTGGAAGGCGAGCAGATCTTCGAGCTCGTCCCGCTGCCGGGCCCGCCGCAAGGCGCCCGCCTCAGCGCCAGCGAGGTGCTGGACTATCCCGCTGCGCAGCTGTTCGTGGATCGCGCCGCTGCCGCAGGCCATCGGGGCGACCTCGCAGACGAGGATGCGGAGGTCCTCGCGGAGATCTGCGGCAAGCTCGACGGCATTGCGCTTGCAATCGAGCTCGCCGCCGTGCGCGTCGGCGTTTATGGATTGCGAGAGATTGCCACGCTGCTCGACTCCAGGCTCAAGCTCGAATGGCGCGGACGACGGACGGCGCCGCCGCGGCAGCAGACGCTGGGCGCCACGCTCGACTGGAGCTTTGGCCTGATCGGCGAAAGCGAGCGGGCCGTGTTTCAGCGGCTTGCCATCTTCGCAGGCCCCTTCACCCTCAACAGCGCGATGGCGGTCGCGGCCGACGAGAGTACACCGGCCGATCGTGTCGTGGACGCGCTGGAGCAGCTGGTCGCAAAATCGCTGGTCTCGGCGCAGCCGGACGGCGCCTCGCGGCGCTATCGCCTGCTGGATGCCACGCGCGCCTATGCGATGCAGAAGCTGACAGACGCAGGCGAAGCGGATGCGATCGCGCGTCGTCACGCCAACTATGTTCAGCGCACGCTCGAAGCCGGCATGGCGGCGCAGAGCGGCGACCATGCCTCCCGTTTGCAGGAGCGCGCGAGCCTGCTCGCGGACGCCCGTGCGGCGCTGGAATGGAGCTATGCGAACGGCGACGACGCCGGCTTGCGCGTTTCGCTCGCCGGCAGCGTCGCGAGCCTTTTCGTCGAGCTCAATCTGCTGAACGAGGCGCGCATCTGGTCCAGCCGTGCCCTTGCGACGCTCGACGATGCCGATCAGGGCGGCAAATGGGAGCTGGAGCTGCAGACGACGCTCGGTCACGCCTTCATGTTTACCGAGCGCAACAGCGCGCAGGCCGAGGCGGCACTCCGGCGCGGGCTCGAGATCGCGGATGCGCTTGGCGACCACGCCAATGCGTTCAGGCTGCTGTCGCGGCTGAACATGTTTTATCGCCGCACCGGCGACTACAGGCATCTGGTCCCGACCGCGCTCAAGGCCGAGCGCATCGCGCGCCTGATCGGCGATACCGCAGGGATCGCGGGCAGCAAGGCGCTCCTCGGCGTGTCGTATCATCTCGCCGGCGACCAGGCCGAGGCGCAGGCCCATCTCGACGAGGGCGTGCGTGACGATGCTGCGCTGCGCGGGACGCAGCCGGGTCATTTCGCCTATTCGCGCACGCCGCAGATTCCGCTGGCCCGGGTGTTGTGGCTGCGCGGCTTTCCGGACCGGGCGCTCGACTGCGTTCGCCCGCTCGTCGGCGCCGCTGCGCCGCGCGACGTGGTGATGCATTGCATCGCGCTGTGCTGGTCATCCTCGGTGTTCGGCTGGATCGGCGACTGGGCCGCCGTCGAGACGATGACGGACCGCCTCGCGACGCATGCGAACGTGCATGGGCTCGCGCCTTACGAAGCCGTGGCCACCGGCTTTCGCGCCCAAGCCATGATCGCTCGCGGCGAAGTGGCCGGCGGCATCGATCTTCTGCGAACCGCATTGCCCCGCCTGCATGCGGACCGCTACGAGCTCTACGCCTCGGCGTTCGCCGCGGACCTGTCGCAGGGACTGGCCGACCTCGGACGAGTGCCGGAAGGACTGCAAGTCCTGCGCGAGACGATTCTCCGCGTCGAGCAGGGCGGCGGGGGCTTTGACATGCCGGAGCTGCTTCGCCGGCGTGGCGACCTCGAGGCGCAGGTTGGTGATCTCGATGCCGCCGAAATGAGCCTTGCCGCGTCGCTCGCACTGGCCGAGCGGCAGGGCGCGTTGTCCTGGCGGTTGCGGACCGAGATGTCGCTTGTGCGATTGAAGCAGCAACGTGCTGATAAAAATCCGCTCGACGATCTTGCCGCAACCTATGCGCGGTTCTCGGAAGGGTTCGAGACGGCCGATCTCAAGGCGGCGCGGCTGCTGCTGGGCGATCCGTCTGCCTGAGAACGGTCAGTCAAATCGAAAATCCGACAGATCGATCGACACCATCAGTTCCTCGCGCAGCGGCCTCAGATCCACGTCGCGCAGATAGATGCGCCGGCGTGTCGGGAGCTTGAAACCGTCGACGGTGACGGGCGCAGAGACATAATGAGCCGCCGGAAAATTCCCGGCGATCTCGACCCGGTAATCGTGCCGGCGAATGAGCATATCAGGGCCGAAATAGAAATCCTGCTCGAGGCTGTGACTTGCGATTCCGGCCGGAAAAGTCGCCCGCAAGCCGCGCCAGACCTCCGTCCCCTCGCACCAGGGCTCGATCTCCCGGACCTCGAACCCGTCCATGGCAAGCAGGAAAGGCGTCGTCATGTAGGTCCACAGCGCATAGCCGTTGAAATAGGCGCGATGCAGCGGGTCCCAATGCGTGCGCATGTCGTGACGTGCGAACGCGGCGCGCGGATTGCTCCGCTCGGCGACGATGCGGCCGTCCGCCGCGATGATGGCGATCCGCTCGGGGCTGAAATCCGTACGCTGGCCGGGCTTGCCGAACGGCTCGACCGACGCCCACTCACGATGCAGCTCGATCCGCAGCGTGCGCGGCGCCTGATCCTGATCGACCCCCTTTAGCGCCCAGAGATCGCCCCCCGTCACGATCGTGGCGGTGAGCCGCTTGTGGGCATTCCATCGATCGAGGCCGCCATGGGCCTCGATCGCATTCGCCAGCAGCGGAATCATCCGGCCATTCCTTCTCGCATCGGTGGTGTCGCCCCAATGGAGATACCCCCGCGCGCAGACAATCGCCCGTTAAGCGTTGTTAGGTGCCGTTGGCGTCACGTTCCATGGTGGTGACGGGTGCGAGCCGCCAGGCTGGCGCCGTTCAGCCCTTGTGCCCGTCCAGTCGCGCGAGGAAGTCGCGGACGAGCGCGGCGATCTCGTCGGTCGCTTCATCCAGCGCGAAATGGCCCGCTTCGAGGATATGAACCTCGGCGTCAGGCACATCGTCGCGATAGGCAGTGGCGCCGGCGACGGTAAAGGAGGGATCGTATTTGCCCCAGACCACCAGCGTCGGCGGCCGCGACTTGCGCAACCAGTCCTGCCATTTGGGATAGGACGCGACGTTCGTCTGGTAATCCAGGAACAGCGTGGTCTGGATCTCGGCCTCGCCGGGACGCGTCAGGAACGCGTATTCGTCGGTCCAGCTGTCGGGGTCGTAACGTTCCGGATGCGGGCTGGAGCCAAGATGCCGCTGACGCGTCGCCGCCAAGGATGTGAAGTTGGCCTTGAGCGCCTCGAGTTCGCGGGCCGGGTCGGCCCAATATTTGCGCCGCGCTTCCCAGAGCGGGCTAAGGCCCTGTTCATGCGATACGGCGTTCTGGATCATGATCGCACGCACGCGTTCGGGATGCGCCAGCGCCATCCTGAAGCCGACGGGACCGCCATAGTCCTGCATGAACAGCACGTAGTTGGTCAGACCGAGCTTCGTCGTGAGCTCGCCGAACACGCCGGCGATGTCGTCGAAGGTGTAGGTGAAGTCGGATGGCGGCGGCGCGCTGCTGTTGCCGAAGCCGGGATAATCAGGCGCGATCAGGTGATATCTGTCGGCGAGCAGCGGCAGCAGAGGCTCCCACATCCGCGAGGAGGAGGGAAAGCCGTGCAGCAGCAGCACGGTCGGCGCGGCGGCGGGCCCGGCCTCGCGATAGAAGACCTTGAGACCCCCGATATCGATGGTGTGATAGCTGATCGAGCGCCGGCTCGACCGCAAATCTTGCGCCGAAGCCTGCACGGTCGTGCAGGCGAGGGCGGCCGAGAGGGCAAGGGTGGCTGGAATGTTCATGTCATAGCTCCGATGTGGGCGTGGCGTGCCAGCGCGTCATGCGTCGGCAACCGCTCTGACGGGGTTGAGCGGCACGCTGCCACCGTGATCGCTGTTGTGCGCAGCAGCTTCCGCCTGCCGGATCACATTCGTGAACTCGGGCGTAAAGCTTTCGTCATCGTCCTCGATGTAGCTGTGGCCGCATCCAGGATCTACGAAGCGCGCGCCAGCGGCTTGCCCTTGAGGGCGGCGAGCAGCGTCTGCGCGGCCGGACCCGACGAGTGCGGGTTCTGGCCCGTGATCAAGAGGCCGTCGCTGACGACGTGCACACCCCAGTTTGCCGTTTTCGAGAACACGGCGCCGAGCTTCAGCATCTCGTCCTCGACCAGGAAGGGAACGACCTTGGTGAGGCCGACGTCCTCCTCTTCACCGTTCGTGAAACCGGTGACCTCCTTGCCCTGAACCAGCGGCTTGCCATTGGGTGTCCTGACGTGGCGCAGCGCCCCGGTCGAATGACACACGACGGCGATGGTCTTGCCGGCGGCGAGGAAGGATTCGATCAGCTTGACCGAGTTCTTGTCTTCGGCGAGGTCCCACATCGGGCCGTGACCGCCGGGATAGAAGACGGTGTCGAAATCTTCCTGCTTGACGCTGTCGAGGCGCACGGTCTTGTCGAGCTGGGCTTCCGCAGCGGCATCCGCCTCGAAACGCAGCGTGAGGTCGGTACGGAACTCGGGCTCGTTGCTCTTGGGATCGAGCGGCGGGCGGCCGCCCTTGGGCGAGGCCAGGGTGATCTCGGCGCCGGAATCCTTGAACACGAAATAGGGCGCCGCGAGCTCTTCGAGCCAGAAGCCGGTCTTGCGTCCGGTGTTGCCGAGCTGGTCGTGGGAGGTGATGACCATCAATACTTTCATGACTGTCTCCTTGAGTGCGATTGCTGCGATGACGCACTCCATCGTGATGGAGATGCGCCGGCCTGGGTCTCGTTCGAGCATCGTTTGTTGCCCGCAGACCCAATCTGCGCTCAAGGCGACCTGTTGGCTCGTTATGTAATGTTAGGCGTTGAGAGGGAGAGTTATCGCCGTCGTCGCTACTCGAAGGCCGCGTCAAAAATCTCGACGTCCATCAGCACGGGCTTGGCGATCACGGTTCCATCCGGCTGCAGCGTCTGCACGCGCCGGAGCGTCGGCACAACGATGCCGCCGAAACTGTCATGAGCCCAGGAGTAGTGCGTGACCTTCATCCCGAAGAGATCGTGATCGGTCCGCCGTTGCAGCGCGTTCTCGTCGAAATAGAAGATCTGCTCGGGCGCGAGCGTGATCAGGTGCGCGGGGAATTGCGCCCGCAGCCGCCGCCAGGTTTCGGTGCCTTCGCGCCAGGGCGCCAGCTCCTCGACCACGACGTCGGGATGCGCAAGCAGGAACGGGATCGTCAGATAATTCCAGATCGCGACGCCGCAGAAGAAAACGAGATGCAATTCGTCCGCAAGCGC
>Ga0307510_10011261_pt1 | contig 10632 bp, 7 predicted proteins | sample 12_EM_MG_FD_207224 | JGI IMG/M metagenome (GOLD analysis project Ga0307510, IMG submission 207224) | Populus trichocarpa ectomycorrhiza microbial communities from riparian zone in the Pacific Northwest, United States - 12_EM | ecosystem: Host-associated > Plants > Roots > Unclassified | place... | reverse complement strand
TTTGTTTGTTTCTTTCTTTGGTCTTGCAGGATTACAGGATTCCGGTATGTGCGCAGCTACTGGTAATGATCGTGATTGCAGGAAGGCTATCGCTCTCGGGTTCTGTATTTAAACCAGTCTCCTGGCTAGCAGGAGACAGCAGACTTCGACAGACCTTCAGTCTAAGAATACACTTGGTTGAACGGCAATCCCTGAGTTCTATTTGTCCTTCAACTATTATATCTTACCTCCGGTCCCTTGAAGCCTCCCTTAGCACCAGCGTTAGCAGGTCTACCGCCGGTCCTATTGTATTTTCGTTAGACAGGAATAAACCTGTTACAGTAATACCAGAGGGGCCAAGCTCTCGGATAAGAGTCGATCTGCATCGTTCCAGTCTATCCCAAATCTGAGTGGCAGTATGCTCCGCCAGTGTCAGGTAAATGCATCTAATCTCAAGCTTGGAGCGGGCTTCCCGAATATACGGGATCTTGTCAGAAACCTTCCCAAGATTGTTCAAAGTCTGGTTCATGCAGATACAGATAGCCTCCGGTGTAATAGGAAGCTGTGTCCGTTTGCCAGCATCGAAGCGCATGGTAATGTGGCCCTCTCAGGCATTGGGGGAGGGGGAGGACGTGGGAACCCTGGAGCGGGAAGGACCTGGGGGAACAGTGGCAGGGGGCGAAGATGTAACCAGTCCCGACCGAACCTGGCGACCAGGTCTAGTTGTGTACGGCACGGGAGGAGGGAGAGGGGCAGCGGCCACTCGGCTATACATTGCCGCCCCAGTCGGGGGGGACGACTCCGGAATAGCAACGGGAACAGGGGCGGGGGGGTCGTGGCAGCCACCGGGCCAGTAACCCGATTCCTTCCCCGTCTATTGGCCTCACGACCACGAGCATCCTTCCTACCAACCACGACAAAGCCAGTATCGGGCGATTCATCAAAGGCGACCTTCTTACTACCTGAAGAAGAGGCAACACCAACATCAGTAGGAGGGGGGGAAGGAGTCACACCATCGTTCATGCGTTTAGCAGCTTCAGAACGAACTGATCCCCGAATAGTCTCCCACGAGCTCAGGCTCCAGACAGGTTCCCCCCTGCCAACCGCCAGTTCAGCCTCATGGGCAACCATATCTCCTTCCAATCGGGCAATAACTGCCTTCAACACCTTGATCTCTCCCTTCAGAGAGACAATCTCATCCAAGCAGTTGTTCTGTTACTTGCCCAGATGTTGTATATCGGCAGCCACTTCCTCAAAGGAATCATATGTCTCCTTTCCCCCAACCAGTGCGTAAGTCCGGCATCTGTCAACCATGGAGGCATCATCCGAATCTGAGTACCACGTGACCGATCCGTGAGAGGAGGAGGGCGAAGACGAAAGGGGAACCGCATTACCGGAACAGATATCCTCAAGACCACTCGACAAGGCATTATTAACCCGCGAATTTGACCGATAGCTCATGGTAAGAGGGAGGTCGGAAGGCAACAAAAAGGTAGGGTCAGCGCAGGGGGAAAGGCTGTGGGTAACGGACCGTGGCTGAGCATCAGTGGCGTACCTAGAATCACCTATACCTGTTCCGTCAGTGTTAGACCCACCGCCGAAGTCCATAGGGGTATCGCAAACGAAAACCGGCGACGATGGAACCACCTGGCTAGTGGTCAACAAATGGGGGGGTGGAGTGCGATCCTCCTTGGGGGGGGGGAGTTGCCCCGTTGTTCCTTGGTGTGAGCGATAAACTCATGGTGCCTTTTCGACACAGGAACAAAGGCACGACGGCCGGAGGGAATGGTGGAATCCGGGGCAAAACCCGATCCAGCACCAGGGCGCAAAAAGGGGGGGACAAAGGGTGGAGGGGACGAAACCTGCGTGATCCGATCCTCAGAGCGGATGTACCTGCAGGAGGTGCATAGTCCTCCTCCGACAATCGGTCCAATTGGAAGTTGTGGTTCAGCTTCCGCTCACCGGAGGAAAGTCGCTCAACAGGGGAAGACATCGCTGGCTATCGTCAACCTCAACCACCGAAGGAACATACAGGGGGTCCTGGGAGCGGTCCTCGTCAATGGACGGCCAGGATGCAGAGGGGACCATGGGATCAGACGCCATAGTCGAGTGAAATTCTGAGCTCACCATAAGGGAGCTGGATGGGGCGAAGGACTGGGAGGAGCCCTCGGGAGAGTGAAATCGGGTGTAGAAACCCAAAGTAGAAGTGAGGTCGACGTGGCAACGCGGAGAGGAGGTATGACCGGTAATGCAACCGCCGCGAGCAGCCATTATCCCGGTGCAAACAGATTCGACAGAGTCAAAAGCACGAAGGTCGAGGTGAGCAACAATCGCTCGAACCTCAGAAGTAAAGAAAAGGGATTCATTCCAACATCCCAAAACGTGAATAAAGTAGAGGCCTTGGTAGGCCCCACCCTCAGGCTGCGCAGCGTATGACAACTTGACAGCCGGGATAAGACCACGGCCATCAGAGGTGTTCATCCTTCCCGGCACGGGGCAGGGGAGGGGGAAGGGGGGGCAATAGAGTCACCCATCTTGAAATTCACCTGTAGCAAAGGCCAGGCGAGCCACCAAAGGAGGAGGAGGAAAGAAAGTATTCACCACCTGGAAGGGAGGCAAACAACCGATCGAAAAAACGTAAATTCACTGGTAATAAAAGCCCGGCGAGCCACTAAAAGCGGGAAGGCCAGAAGCTTCCACGCCCGAAGGCAAAAAAATCCCACCACAGCCCGAAGGCCAAAGAACGCGACCGTCAACAAAGTGTTCACGATAATAAAGTGTGGTGTTGAGGGTGGCGAAACCATGGATTCTTATTGGTTGCAATAAGAAGACAGGAAAATAGGGGGGAGGAAGCATGCACTTAAGTCGCCGACCATCCGACAATCTTGTACAAGTCCCTGGCATGAATGGACCAAACATTAGTGTGGCGGGGGCCCCAGTTGGGCCGAGGAATTGGTTAAGTGAGCGGGGTGTGGTTAACCCCAAATTTCCTATATTTTTCAACCAATCCCGGCAATTTGCCGGATACCGTGAAAAATGGCCCGCAGTGTGCGGCGGAGGAAACAGATGACCTTGAGTGTCAAGGGTAAACCTAACGAGGGCCATGAGGCTTATAGCGAATCCACGTGGTTAGGGCTTGCTTTTCCCCTTAACCAGTTGTTGGAGGAGACCACCTGGTGTGTGAGCACTGGGGTATCGGAAATGTAGGTTCACCTTGTTATTGTTATTTTACTAATAATACAGATTCTTCATTCGGCTTGGTGACCCGCTTGGGGTGCATTTGGCTACGGGGGGAAGTCGGATTAGTGATTTTGATGTTGATTTAGTGTAAAGGATTGTTTGTTGTTTCTTTACCGATTTCTATGCGTGGTGAGGGAGAGTTTACCTGTGGGCGGATCAGGGGACTGGCGAGTTGGAAACGGCCATAAGCTTTAGAGTAGCCTTAGTGCCGAAGTATGTAAGTTAAAGTCCTAATACGAAAAAAGTTTATAAAAAAAAATGGACTGAACATCGCCGGGGTCACGGGAGCTGAAAATCCTTTGCCAAGGAGCCCCCTTATACTCGGTCCATTTATACCAGGGACGTGTACCGCACTAAACCCGCCCCAGGCCAAAGAGCCATTCTATGCTCTAAAGAAAGAAAGAAAGAGACAGAACTTTGCATTGACCTACCATACTGTCCATATGGAGAGAGTGCACATGTTTTACAATAAGAGTGAAGTGACCTCGTCCTTAGCTTAGGGCATCATCAAATCACCAGACTCATTAGGATAGAGATTTCCCTCCCCGACTTCTCTATTAAGAACAAATAATCGCAGCACGTTCCCATATAAAAAATACCATTCCCCAGAAATAATAGTGTTCGGCAACATTCTCACATTATTTCAGGGTTTACGCAAGTAGACAAAAAATTCACTAAACGTCAGGTCCAAATTAGATAAACCCAAATTCCAACCTTCATACACAGTACAAGTATCATACCCAGGAATATATCTTCGTTCTCGTACAAGTACAAGACAGGGATTATTTCGCAGGTTAACTTAAATCAACCATGCGAAAACATCACCTTAGCACCTGTATAAGAGCTTTTACAAGTAGGACCCACAATTCCCAAAAGGGTAGTGACTTGGCAGATCTGTCCACTGTTATTCATTTTTTTCCTTTCACCCGAAGTACTCTGCCGGTTTCACAATAAAAATACCAGAGAACGAATATTAAAAAGAAGGCCGTTCGAATGTGTGTGCGCCAACCACACCTCCATTCATCCCTTTATTTTTATGGAGACAAAATGCCATAAAAGTGAGAAGAATGGCATTTTTCCTACCTACCAAACAGGGACTTACTCTCGAATTCCTCCCCCTGACAGCTGCATACTGTAGTATACGTGAATTAACAGACCAATTTTCTCCTACATATATTGATGATTGTGGATGCGATTTATCTTTTCTATTTGCTATATCTCTCTTTTCTACCAGGCGCGATACTCCTTGGGAATCTGGCTAGCAAATGCTCATTTTCTCAAGATTGAGTACAAGTATGGTTGACGCCCTGAATGCGAATTCAACTACCGAGTATGCATTGTCTCGCAAAGGCGGAAATCCAAGCCGAGCATCTCCCCCAACTCCCAAATGTCGCCCTCTATCTGATCCGCCACTGGACCCACCCCACTATCCCTAACTAGAGACCACATACTTGTACTACGGTGCCAAGAGAGCGGAGGTAAGGGTAAGCGATCGCCTGGCTGTGTGCACTACACGCTAAGAGAGTGAGACCCACTCCTGCAGGCTTTCAGCTTATATTAGTCTCGGTGCCCAATTGTGAAGTCAAGTGACAAAAAACCTGAGCAGGCCATTTTACACCAAAACAGAGCAACCATCTAGGTGCCCCCAGTGAACCCGGAGGTTCCGCCCTGGGCCAAATCAAACTAGGAAACAGGTAGAGAGTAGTTTTCAAGAAAAGAATCACAGAAGGTTCATGGAATTGAGAAACCAGAGAGAGCCTACAACAGCAGTGGTTTAAACCATTGCACAAAAAATCATGAGTTATTAACTTATAGGCTCAATATTTCCATAATAAAAAGAAATAATTGTTCTCTTGTTTCTTGCAACTTCTTGAAATTTCTTACCTAGGCACTATCAAGTTACGAGTTCCTGAAAATGGCTGTTTTTTGTAAAATCAACAGCCCGAGTTTTTTGCCACCCGAGTTTTTTGCCACCCGAGTTTTTTGTCACCCGAGTTTAGGTTCACCCATTCTTCCATTCTCTTTTCCTCCCCTTCTTAGCACTCGTAGCCTCGATTTACATGCAGGCGGGTCCCCAAGCGATTCCCCGGATCTACCCCCTGCATCAGAGGATACACGATGTCCCACTCGAGATGCAAGTCCCCGTCACGGATTGACCGGACACAGGGGGGATCCTGGGGGCGGTATCTAGTACTGTACTGGAGCTCGAACGTACACAGACAATCTGCCATACAAAACCCCCTCCCAGGATCCCCCTTGTGTTCGGTCTACTCCTGCTAGATACTTGTAGTGTAATAGCTATGATACCAGCTCTAGTAGTTCGTCGGACGTAGTGTTCTTTTTTCAGCACTAAATTGGCGAATTCTATACCCTACCGTAAAGACCGAAATAATTGGGCATCACGCTAGGACGTTGGAGTTGCCTCTCCTGGTAAGGTCTGCTGTCTCAGGTGAGGGCTGAAAGAGAATCTTCGCGGTGTGTTTTGTCCCCCTAATCAAAAGGGGCAATTCTGGACGTCCTAGCGCCATGCCCAATTATTTCGGTTTTTACGGTATTCACATACCAAAAAAATATAAATTAGGCATAATTCCTCCCCCGATATGTGGACTATTCACGCCAGAGATCTACAGGCTACTCCGCTAGGCGCGACATAACCCCACAGTGCGATCAAGCTCCACACCTCACCCCTTTCAAATGTGGCTTAACAACCTGTTAGAATTTGTTGGGTCCAAGGGCAGAGCAGAGGCGTCCCATCCCGTCATCGAAGAACTCAAGGACCTGATCGAAAATGACCCCATAATTTATATGCTCATTCACCAAATGTTCAATGAGATACCCAACAGGCCACCATTTGACAGAGATCCCAACGGCAACCCACAAGTGCGCGACTACTTTACGATGCTGAGATGCTTCAACGAAATCATGACCTCAGGACCCGAATACAGGAAGGGCCTTAGCCTTGTTGCAAACCCTATCAGCGCCATCCTCAATTGGCCAATAGGCACTCCAAGCGGCGCTGCTGCATTCATGAACGAGAAGCTCAACGCACAGATCGGCAAGATGCTCAAAGAGTGGGCAAAGTTCCTTAGTTCCCCAGAATCGAGATATGTACTCACCGACAACCCGGATGGAGGTTGGTTCAGCCCAACCGCGTTGGCCGAAAAGCAACTGAATAACTTCGACAAAATTTTCAAGTGCCAACCTTCCGAGCCATACCACGGCTTCAAATCCTGGGACGACTTTTTCACAAGAGAGTTACAAGACGGCGCACGGCCCATTGGAGCTCCTGACGACGACCGATTCATCGTCAACGCATGCGAGTCGGCGCCGTATAGTCTTCGGAGAAACAGCCAAGAATGGGATCTCTTTTGGATCAAGCGTCAGCCGTATTCGATAAAACACATGCTCGCAGGCGATTCCTTTACCCCTCTGTTTGCCGAGGGCACTGTATACCAGGGCTTTCTTGATGCCCTATCCTACCACCGATGGCACAGTCCCGTCAGCGGCCGAGTAGTTAAGGCATATATACTGCCCGGAACATATTACTCGCAACCCTCGGCGGCCGGATTCGACGAGGCGGCACCGAACGAGTCCCAAAGGTACCTGACCGAAGTCGCCACTCGAGCGATCCTATTCATTGAAGCGGATAACCCTGACATTGGGTTGATGTGTTTCATGGCAGTCGGCATGGGGGAGGTCTCATCTTGCGACATCCGAGTACACATGGGACAACATGTTGAGAAAGGCGAACAAATGGGGATGTTTCACTACGGAGGGTCAACCCACTGCCTCATCTTCCGGAAAGGCGTGGATCTCGAATTTGACCTCCCGTGTGAGCCTGGTTTGGGCGCTAGTATCATCCCCGTGAATAGGGCTTTCGCGTTTGTCCCTTCCAGGGATAGAAACGCAAAATTGTCATTTGCCCCGCGCAAACTCCGCCTTTCCCTTCTCCCGGGTGGGATGTCTAAAAGTATTTTTTCTTCTTCTAATTTCAGCTCAAGAATTTGTATACTGGTTGTTGGGATTGCCTTCATTTCTTTCTTGGGAGTCAGCAAATTTTGTTCTAATTTTCTCTCTTTTCAGGTTGGGGGATTATAAACTTATGAACAAGGAAAGCGAAGAACGCAGGTTACCTGGAAGTATTATACACACAGTAGCTGCAAATAATAAGTCTTCCCGTTTTCTTTCTTGAGCCGGTTCAATGAATCCACAAAATACATCACAAGTAATATGGCGGCGAAGCTACTTTACTTTAAATTCTACATAGTTCATCCGCACTATGATACTAAAAATTGGCAATAGCCGGACAAAAAGGTATCGCGAAGTCGGACACTTTGCAGCACACACGCGCTATCACTCATACCAAGACCATGCGAGAGGCAAACGATAACCTCATCCACCTCAAGAACCCGAACAATTAAACGCTGCACCAAGACGTCCAAAATTCCCTCTCTTGGATTAGGGGGGTGAAGGCACTGACCGTCGCCTTAGCCCCAATTTGAAAGAAAAAAGCAAAAACAAAAAAACGCCAGACCTACCAGCAAAGGCAACTCCAACCTCTTAGGGCAACGTTCAATTATTCAAGCCCCACATAATCGACTGCATGGCAACACAAAATACCAGTACTCGAGTACACCAACCCTCAGTTTTAGGACCTGACTGATGTTCTTGTCCACAGGCTCCCGAACGCTCCCTGGACGAGCGCTCAAAGTTCCCAGTATGATATCTCAGCATAACTTAACTTTGGAGCTAACTTTTCGGTTTAGCGTTAGCCTGTGGAAATAAATCACTAGGGTTTCTAACTAAGACATATCCCACCGATTTCCTGGGAGCGCCGACAGGCTAAGAGATACAGTCTCTACTGGGGGCACGACGAAACTGGGCGGGTGACGAACAGGGATTAATTACAAGTAATCGTTTGTAACCCTAACCTTGACGAATCTACTTTTACCCACGAAGTACCCCTGTTCGTCACTCGCTCAGCTTCGTCGTGCTCCAAGTAGAGACTGTAGGCTTGAACAACATGTCTTCCATACGCGTGTCTTCCCGTCATCAGGTTCGCATTAAGTTGAACTACAGAGTTAGTTAACTGAGCCACAAACTGTGGTTGCGCCAGTTAAGGAGTGGTAGTTTCCAGATCCCCTTAATTTATTCCCAGTTAAGGAAGGATATATTCCTAATCCCGTCATTTCCTTAACGAGATCTCCCGGGAGCAGCGCCTGGTGGACTATGGGATAGAGAGGATGTATCTAAGGTAATAACTGCACATATCAAGCAAGAAATATTGGGAACACAAATGTAGAGTAAAATATTTATGTGCAAGAGGCCCCTATAATTCCGGTAATGTCACGAGCTAGAGAATTAGGTTAAGCCGCAAAAGCTATGTTGAGGTAAAACCATCACCCCCACGATCCCCTGCGAAACTCTTCCATCATGTGCAGTCACTCGACATAAGTCTTGGTGAAAGCTTGGTCGGTAAAGGCTAATCGAGAATAGTACGGCACCCCCCAACAGAGAAAACCCAAGTACAGGCATGATACAGAGTACCAAATGTATAATATTTCATGTTTAATTCTTCTCCCCTCACCATTGCAATACCCGTTGGGTGCTAAAACGATGATTATCGGCCAGGTATAAAGAATTCCCACAGACGGGAATAAAAAGAAAAAAACAGGCAGAGGCAATCGTAGTCGGAAATGACCAAAGAGCAGGAAAAAAACCCCGAGTAACCGGAGATGGGCAATCACCGTACCCCAAGCACCAGAAAGGTATCGTCGTAAAATCGAAGTCAAGAAAAGCCCGAGTGATAAAAGAAATCAATGGTCGATAAGGACAAAGAGAAAAGTTTTATTCACATCGGTAAGCAGACTTCTTGCTGTGGTTGCCCTCCCCTTCGTCTTCTTCCCGGTTGTTCCCTTCAACTCACTTATAAACCCTCCTTTCCTACTAGTTATGACAAATCAACTCCATGCCGTGGCAACGAACATGACATAAACCCCCGCCGCTCTGGCTAACTAACCTATCCTTTATGCCTTGTATGATAATAATATTATGATAAAAGAAATAAAACGACAGCCAATGGCAAAGCTCATAGCCCAAGTTCAACCCTCACAGTGCACAGATGTGCCTTAGTATCCCGCAATCATCAAGACTTATATATCTACTGCCGGTAGTAGTACTGTACAGTACCCACAATCGCGATTACAATCGCAACCACAATTCTGATGACTATTAATACTGAGACCTGTATATCTATGTCCCTCCTTCTCTTTAAGAACACCGGATCTGGCAATAGGAGCTCTCACCTTGACTGTGACATCGACTTATGTCCTTGCGACATTTCTATGATTGAGTGTTATGGAGTTTGTGATTGCGCCCACTGTCTCGGGACTTAATTTCGCCTCGAGTAAGGTACTTCCCCCTGTTTTTTTAAAAAAACAAACCAACGCCTACTATCATACACCCCCGCGGGGTATTGGGCTCCTCTGCATTAGCACTGACCGCACCCATTAACCGCTCTCTCGTCAGGAAAATTCGGTAATTGTATCTTCTTAAGAAAGAAACCAATACTGAAGCACATAATTGCCCTCTGCACTCTTTTGACAGAACGTTCTTGGCAATATCCTTGGGTTTTGCTAAATCACACCCGAAAAGATACCACAGTGGGGAATCTAATGGAGAATGCAAACCCCCGAGAGGATCTAATGGCTTTAATAATGCCCCGGGTTGTGTGAGGGATTACTCCCCTCAAGAGCTCCAGTACCCGCCGTGGGCCGGCCCACGAAGGCCCATGAGCCAGAGCTAAAGTATCAATATGAGTAAAATATGCCTTACCCCAAGCTCTAATTTCCCTAAGCTACCGTCCAAATTCACAAGTGAGTACAAAAATTCCATACAAAATCTGGATAATAAAAGTATAGGAAACCAGTTTTATTAAGAGCTTAATTTCATTAAACACATCCCCAGATGGCCCTATCCTTTCTGCAGTGCGAAACGGTAAAACTCGGTCCCAGACAGACTAAGCCAGATGTGGAAAAAATCGGATCCAGTGATTTGTCGAGAGCTTCACTCTTATCTGAATAATAGAGCGGGCATACGGGCAACCAACGGCATTAAGTCCAAGCAGTAAGCCAGCAAGTGCCTAGCCCAGCCCCAGCACACCAGAAAGTACCCGCGCGCCCCATAGCCAGCCGGAGGTCGGATGTCCGAGGAGCTGATTACATACCGGGCTGGAGGTGCTAAGTTACTTACTATCTGAAAAGTCAAAAGTTTGCGACCCACAACAGCTATTCTGTAGCTACTTTGGTTGAGCGCGCATGAGGCCGAATATTACTGCCTCGCACCGCCCAAGGGCTATCATAGTACATAAAAATCTAGGAAGTTAACTGTAATGGACCCAGAACTCTTACTGGG
>Ga0307510_10011260_pt1 | contig 10633 bp, 11 predicted proteins | sample 12_EM_MG_FD_207224 | JGI IMG/M metagenome (GOLD analysis project Ga0307510, IMG submission 207224) | Populus trichocarpa ectomycorrhiza microbial communities from riparian zone in the Pacific Northwest, United States - 12_EM | ecosystem: Host-associated > Plants > Roots > Unclassified | place... | reverse complement strand
CTCCTACATTTCCTGTCTCAATTTCATCCAACTGTGCCTGTACAATCCCTCCATATATTTTTAACTTTAGCCACTCTTTCCACCTCCTTCTCCGCATATCCTTTGCTGCCACCTCTAAAACTGCTCCTCCACTTGCCCCAGATCCTGTTTCCCATCTTTCCTCACGATTCAATTTCCGCTGCTCCTCCCAAGTCACTTTCCAGAAATTCTCATCCTCCCTTAAACCCACAGCAAGATATGAATTCACCATCACATCCATACCCCATCCTTTGACTGGTACAATGGCTCCAACCAATCAACATAGAGCTTCCGAGTGCTAGGCGACCGGTGTCTGGAGTAATCTTGTAGGTAACCGTGAAAGCCCATCCGCGATGCCCATGAAATGCGTCTTGACTGACCGGTGCAGTAGCTGTAAGTTAGATCTCCTAGTTGCTCTTGCCATCAAACAATCCTCCCATGTGCATCATTGTCTAGACCCGTAAGCAACATTCTCAGTCCGGCGTGATCTGTATATACTATCACAAGATATTTAGAGGCGATTACCATTCACCTAACTTCAACAAGAGAGCGGATAACAGCTAACGCCTCCCGCTCAGAATTTGAATATCTTGTTTCAACATTGGTCAGGCAAAACAAGATAAACATTAATACTCGCTCAGCCAACCGATTCAAACTTGAGGTTCCCGCCTCTGTTCCCGAAAGAAGTCCAGCAGGCTGGAACAAAACACCCCCAATTTCTCTTTTGCTCACATCTACCGCTAGAGTTCGTTACGGGGCGGACGGGGCCCCGGAAAACGCGGCCCCCTGGCCCATTTCCCCGCCCTGCCCCGCTCAACGGCCTGGGGCGGTGCGTCTTTTTCGGCATTCCCTGCCCCTGTCCCCCCTCAGGCCCCTGCCCCACCCAAACCCCGGATGGGTCCCCGCTAAAAATGGGTGGTAACAACCGGGGCCCCGTGCAGGGAATGAGTGCGGGTGGGCCCCGGGCCGGGGCGGGGCGGGCATTACCCTAAAAATACCCCCCTCGGCCCCGTGTAAGGGTGGGGCCTGGCAAGTGAAAACCAGCCCCGCCCCGCTCCGTAACAAACACTATCTACCGCCAAATGATATTGTGCTCCAGGATCCGGTAAGCCCATAGCGTTGTTGGAGATTGCTTGCTTTATTACCTGAAACGCAGTTTCCTTTTCCCTGCTCCTATTATACTCTTTCGTGACTTCCATTGCGACTTTGTCGCTGTTCCGTTGTAGTAACTGCAGCACATTCAGTTCGAGTCCATATTTCATAATGCGGACGAGTTCTGCGCGGCTGGGAATAAAGCATCTCAGAAAGGGCATCAAGTAACAGAACACTTCCACTTCCTCATTACTAGCAGGGGTGGGCCATTGCAACATAGTTTCCCTTTTTCTGAGTGAGGGTCGTAATCCATTGGGAACCGCTTCCAAACCCACAAAGTCTAGCGAATCGCACAAGAAATAAGACTTAGAGTCTTTCAGGTACATGGGGCCCCAAACACAGTGGTGAAAAAATTGTTCGTCAAGAAAATCAAACCTTGCATCAAATGTTGTAGATCTTCCATAGCGGTCATTGATCATGCCATCAAAGGCCACATCGCTTTTGTCACCAATTAAGGATTCGCCTCCCTGCAGTACACTTGACTTCCACTACTATGATTAATACTACTCGGAATCGCCGCAAAGACCAAGTCCCGAAACCTGCTGTATGTATGCATTGGTCCTGTTAAACCCTGTCCCATCACATTATAGCAATACATCCTATCGGGTGTAACAAAGCCTAACTTTGTTTCATCACCAGGTCGCATGGGGATAGCCCAATATGAATTACCGGCATCTGTCGTGAAGAAGAAGCGCTTGCCTTTCTTCAGCCCAGTATAGACAATCTGTTCCAACCTAGGGCAAGGATACTGGGACCATGATTCTCAATGGTAGGCCGAGGACTGGCTCGGACTAGCTAGACCTAGTCAAAGTCTAGGCTAGTCCAATAGTAGAAATTAGACTCACCAGGCAGTCATGGTTGCTGGAACTGACCGGACCGGGCTCAGTCAGACCGGGCGGACCAGCTAAAAAACGAGTGATAAGGGGTGCGTCGGCTGGTGGCTTATCCGCGAAAATTGCGGCTGAACAGATCACTCAGCGCTTAAGAAGTTCTCTCGTTCACAAAGTGATTCGCTAACTGCACAGCGAGCAGCATTTATAAAGCAGAAAAGTTCTCATATCCTTCCATCAATCAGAACACCCAGCCTTTCTTCTCAATGTAAGTTCCCTTTCTTCTCAATGTATTTTTTTCGCTTACATCAGCAGGTTCGCACCAGTGCAAACTTGCTTACAACCTCTTTTTCGCCGCCTCAGTCAGAGGGCAGAAGGACTGGTCAGGGACTAATCCGGACCTGTCATGACTATATATTTTAGTCAAGTCCCGTCTCGGACATCCATTTAGACTGACCAAGTGGTCCTACCTCTGAGACTTGACCGGTTGGACCATTGAGAACTCTGACTGTGACTTCTCAGTAATACTGTTCAAAGGGATACAATTATGAACCATTCGTAAGCAATTATCCCTCGGCAGTGTGTGGGCTCTTGGCTTTAGTGTGAAATTAGTTCTCGCTCCCCACTTCAAATCGCAATGAAAAATAAGACCTTCCTCTTCGATCTTTAGTAAGAGCTTGCTGCAGAACACTATCTCCTCCTCGGTATACAGAGGAATGCGCACAGGATATGGTTTAGCATCAGGCCTGAGCACAATAGCATGTTGGATAAGATCTATTCTCCTGATCCATACAAGGTCCATCTCAAACACATCTCGCTAGGTATATAGTATAATTTTAACCTGAATCATCTCTTCTGTATTCAGATATATCCCCAAGTGTAAGGCTGTCGATCCAAACCAGGCCTCAATCTCTGCCTCCGACACAATTTCTCTGCTCGCCAACAATCATCTGTGTGGCCGACAGGTCGTTGGAAATAGCTGGGCCTTATTTCTCCTTAAGGCGTTGGTTGCTAGAACCTTCCACTCTGCTCTCTCACCTTCCTTACTATTCTTCCTTTCTGCATCTCCAGTTCGCCTATTGCATATCTTCTTTGCTTTGTCCATGAGCTTCTCCTCAACTGCCTCTTCCATAACTAACCCTCGTATCTCAACCACGATACCTCCATGATCCCTTTTCTTTCTTTTCGTCCAACTATCTCTTCATCTTTTATCTTCCTTTGTAGTACCTTCATTCCCTTCAACAATGCCACCATCATCCCACTGCATACCCCCTGTATCATAACCACCCTCTTTATTACAAATTGCGGCAACCCATATGCGTCGTCCTACTCCCTGCTCACAGAACGACGCTACTAGTTTTCTGAACATGTTTCCTCACGCTCACCACCGTGCCAGTGATCCAACTCATTTAATAATGTTTCCACTGCATCCTCAGCATCTTCATCATCAACTTCTAAGTAAGGTTGCGGATCACGGTTCTCCATCTTAACCCGAGTACTCTCTATCCGAATAGCTGGGACTTTCCTTCTTACCCTATTCCTGCCTTCAATATACAAGGTACTTGAATCGTGATATTCAACAGCCTTAACTCTTCTTAACCATCTCCTAGATAGAAGTAACTCGTAGGTCTAAGAAACAGCTACTTCGTATGCCTTAATTTTCACTAAGACACTCGCGACAACCACATCTAGCCATACGTAATTCCTGTCAACAACCAAGGGATCGTCTGCTAATCTCATTCTGAGGCCAGAAACAGGAAATCTTTCAAGCTGTAATGTGTCAACTAGTTGTGTAGAGATCAAGCCCAGGATCCAACCTGCATCAACTAACACCTCCGGAATATTAATGTAACCTATCTATGCCTCAATATAAAGGCATTCCACATTATCCTCTGCCCCTGGTGATTCTTCGCTTACTATCTCCCCTCCCAAAGTAAACTTGGATGAAATGAAGTGAAACCGGCTGCTTTCCCTTATTCCCTTTCTTCTTGCTTCATTGAGGCACTGAAGAGTCCAATAGTACAGCCAAATCACACCTCAGCTGTAGTGAACAGTCTAACAACTGCTGTAGAGTAATCTGTAAGTGGTGAGTTGGTCCATCCAACGCATCTCCGATAGTAAAGTAGATTGGCCTTTCATCCAATGAATCGGTGCTATCGCTTACTTTTTCCGTACATTCTTTCCAGTGATAGTCGATGGTGAGATCAGATCCAGTTCTGGATGTTGTGTTTCCTCAAGCTCATCTCCACTCTCAATCATCTCATCTAACCGGGAAGGAGAAAGAACAATAAGATCCTCCAGCAGACTATCTTCTTCAGCGTCATGTGTAGTTCAAACCTCTGGTTCTCGCTTGTTCGCAACTGGATTGTTATTAGATCTGCGTACTCGGCGAGGTCTAGAACTCTCTCCCGATTCAACCTGTCACCTAAGAATCTTGTTAGCCCGTAATGCCCCAACACTATCTGTCTCACCTTCCTCAACATGTGCTCTTTTCTCTGTCAATGGGTTTTCAAAAATAGTTCTGACAGCCGGAATTCAGGTAGCAACAACACAGGCATTCCCCAGATCCCTTATTCCCAGAGAGTAAGGCGGAACAGGCAACAGGAGGGGCAGAACATGGTGCGCCCACTGGCTACTCTACAGTCGGACGCTGCAGGACAGCTCTCGGAGCTACCGCTGTAGAATTGGCCCCAGAAGGTGGAGGTCCAGCAACAGTATCAGATGCTCGATATAGGTGTTGCTGTTGCTCTCGCTCACATCTAATCCTATTACGTATCTCCTGCTGGTTGTAAGAAGAAACATGGAAATTAGTACAGGTATCAGCATAGTGACCACGGGTTCCACAGTTGAAACAGGTTACACGGCTATTTCCTCACCAGTTGGTTCCCTGATTCCAAGCTAAACCACTAGTCTGACGTGGAACACGCCCAATCGATTCTTCGTAAGAAGCCATATAAGGATTAAACTGCTCTTGTGTGAGAGCTGGGAGAGGACAAACTGCCTCAGCAGGCAACCGAGCAATCTCAGTCTTGCCCACACTGTTTACCTGTGGCATTCTGGGAGAGGTGTCACAAATCGTGACTAAGCAAGGCAGATTTCACATGACTAATACATATTAGTCATCAGGTATGTTGGTTTTCACACTATTACGTCACTTGACTCATAGGTTTCACATAACTACGCACTCGCGAGTTATTGTTATATTTTGATTGGTTAATGTTTCCATGACTAAGGATTGTGATGTCCTATGATGTAATGACTCTCGCACATGACTCATATTATGAGTCATGGGTTTCACGCATGTGACTCCTTTGAGCACATGACTTGGTTTATGAGTTTTGATTGGTTAACGGAATGTTGCGCGATTACTCCTCTGACTCATCGATGGATTTCGCACTATGACTCACTATGAGTCATAGAGGTTTATGTAGCGTGAGGTGATGAGTCACCAGGGTTCGGGTTGTGAGAAGATGCCTATAAAAGGTGCTTGGTTCCGACCAAGAGAAAGGATCTTCACGCAACTATCTAAGTACTTTTCTATACTTCAAGATAGTGCAATACAATTATACTTTACTCTCTTTACCTACACTCCTCCTATCCGAGCGCCTACGCTCTAAAAGAACCTGGAGACTATTGTGATAGTCTCGACGGGCCACCCGAACCTAGAACTATTGTGATAGTTCTATCAAACACGACAATACACTCATCTTACTATCTGAGGAGATTGTATCCTTCGACAGATCGCTCAGACAAGCAAGCCAGTTCCGTACTATCTGAAGAGATAGTATTTCCCTACACCATATTGTCGGATAAGAAGACTTGCTTACTTAGGAAATAACTATCGTTGCCTATTGCATACCTAATTACTATAGGATTGTTACATTTAGTTGCGTCACATCGCAACACCCAACGACAGAACGGCTCAACAGCCTGTCGATCAGGAGATCGACCTTACTGAAACAGAAATCGACCTAGAAGGATTAGGGGAAGCGTTAGCCGAGTCTATTAAACAGTCGCGAGCGGCAAGCTCCACAACAGATAGCTCGGAAGAAGGATCAGACTCGCACGAAACAGACGCAGTACCTACAAGAAGGAACACGATGGCGTCCACATCCCATCCCAATCCAGATACCAAAGGAAAGGAAGTACCCCGGCTTCCCAACCTCACGCCGGAACAAATACAACAAATTATTAGAGCCTTAACCGGAGGAGCGTGGAACACAAAGAAGCCCAAAATCAAGGAACCCAGCACATTTCATGGGGAACGGGATCAACTCAGAGGTTGGCTAGCCCAGCAGTCAGTCTACTTCAAAGGAGTAGGATGGGAATTCGACTACAACAACGACAAAATTGTCTACGCGCTTAGCCTTCTGAGAGGAGACGCGTTGAAATGGGCTACGCCATACATCGACAGACAACAAGATGTAAGCTGGAGCAGTTGGGACGACTTCAAGAATGAACTGCAGGGACGGTTTGGCGAAATCGAGGAGCAAGGAGCAGCGAGAGCAAAACTCATGAGAATGGGTCAGAGATCCCAAGGAGCCACAGAATACTGCAACGATTATAGACTTGTCGCCAGTCAAATGGGGATGGACGATGCAACCCTGACTTTTCACCTGCTGAAAGGATTCAAAACAGAACTACAAGACGAATGGGGAATGGATGGTTCAGATTCGCAAGACCCACAATTCGTCGCAAACTAGGCCATTAAAAAGGAAACCAAAATGGCAGCTATCAAACACATGCGTCAGGGGACGACAAGCAAAGGAAGAACTGCATTGTCCGGAACCTCGAGAAATCAAAATGGGACCTTTCGACCACAGAATGCTAATCAGGGCGACCCAATGGAGCTCGATGCAATGCGAAGAAGGCCTGGATTCAACATCTCAGCTAAGGAATACCAACGAAGAATAAGAAGCAACCTATGCCTCAAATGCGCCAAACCCGGACATCGAGCAGCAGCATGCCGAAGCCAGGCCAACAGCAAAGAAGGAGCGACCTGGGAACCATGGAATGACAAAAAACAACGGAGACCACCAGCCAAAGCCAGGGAAATGGAGGTCACAAAGGAAGAAGAATCGGGAAAAGACGAAGGTCCCCAGTAAACAATGGTCTGAGGGACAGGACCAAACCAAAGCCCATTGAGATAAGGAACTTTTATGCGGCACTGAACAACATGGAAGCATTGACTAACGAAAATGACCATATTATGGTTACAATCCGACTACACGGCACAACAAGACAAATCACGATTAACGCGATGATCGACTCGGAAGCAATCGAGGACTTTATCGACAAAGGGTTCTGCAGCAAATACAACATCAGAACCACGCAAGCAAAAACGATACGAGAAGTTTACCTGGCAGACGGTCGACCCAGCGCTAGGGGACCAATTACCCATACAGCGAAAGTACCTATGGACATAGGTAGCCATAGGGAATTGGCGATTTTCCAAGTGGCTAAACTACGCAATATGACTATGAGGTCATCCTCGGAATGCCATGGTTAAAGCAACACATTCCCCGAATCGACTGGGGTCAAGGAAATATCACCTTTGAAAGTGATAGCTGTACGACATGGTGTTTAAAGGAATCACCCACGGTATACGCGATACCACAAGACGAAGCACGAGAAGAGAACTTGAAAGTCGAGTTCGGCGTTGCTCAAAGCAAGAAAGATCAGCGAGTCAAGGTTAAGAAACCTGACCCGCAAGCAAAGATACTGACTCGAGGATCGGCACAAGCAGCAGGACACGATCTATACGCAAATGAAAGCAAGACCATACCAGCCAAAGAACAAGAAGTTGTCCGAACCGGAATATCAATCACACCACCAAGAGGAACCTATGGCAGGATAGCGCCAAGAAGCGGCATGGCAGTTAAACATCAGATTGCTGTCAACGCAGGCGTGATCGACGACGACTATACTGGGGAAATCAAAGTGGTACTAGCCAACATGGGTGACCAAGACTAACAAGTCAAAAACGGAGATCGGATAGCACAACTCATCACGGAAAAAATAGTCGAAAGCGACTGCTACGAGGTCGGAACGCTCAAAGAAACCAACAGACGACAACAAGGTTTTGGAAGCACAGGAACTTCCAAGGGACAGATCTGCGAGATCAGTGCCAGAGCCCTCAGAAAGTTTTACCGAAGACTGGACACGACCACAGGAATCCTCAAGTACAGCAAAAAAGAAGGACGCATAAGCCCAGAATCAGTCAAGATTAGCACCGAGCTAGCCATCAAAAGCGGAAAATATTAAAAGCAACGAAAACTTGAAGAAATGGTGCCTTGGGAATATCATGAATACTTGGATGTATTCGAAGAAGGAGAAAAAACTAAGCTACCACCTCACCGACCGGGGGTGGACCTGGAAATGAAACTCGAAAAAGGAGAGGGACTCCCGATCAAAATGATATACGCACTTTCCCAGGACGAACTAAAGGAACTCTGGAGCTATATCTAACAGAACGAGGAGAGAGGATGGATAAGAGAAACCTACTCCGACGGGGGATCTCCCATCATGTTCGTCAAAAAGAAAGATGGAAATCTTCGACTATGTGTCGACTATAGGGCACTCAACCATGTTACCAAAAAGGATCGATACCCTCTACCGCTCATAGGGGAAGCCTTGGACAGGCTACAAACGGCAAAATATTACACCAAACTAGACATCAAGGACGCCTACCACAATGTCAGAATAAAAGCAGGGGACGAATTGAAAACGATATTCACCAGGAAATACGGCACTTACGAATACTTGGTAATGCCTTTTGGGCTAACCAATGCACCTGCAGCATTCCAAAGATGGATTAACAGAACCTTGCAATCACATATCGACATATGCTGCATAGTCTACCTGGAAGATGTGCTAATATACTCAGACAACCTGGAACAAGACCAAAAAGAGGTGGCTGCCATCATCCGTGCTATACGGCAACAAGGAATGAAACTCAAACCATCGAAATGCGAATTTCACCAGCGAGAAACGGAATACCTAGGATTCATCATCAATAACGAAGGAGTCAAAGTCGACCCTATCAAAACAGCAGCCATATGGGATTGGAAGGAACCTACCAACACAAAAGGAATTCAGGAATTCATGGGGTTCGGCAATTTCTATCGACGCTTTATAAATGGATTCAGCAGGACAGCCAAACCACTATACGAGCGAACCAAAAAGAATGTCGTCTGGGAATGGGGAGACAAAGAACAAACCGCCTTTGACGAGCTAAGATAAAGGTTATGCTCAACCCCAGTGTTGACATACTTCAAAGCGGGAAGACCACTGCTTGTCGAAACCAACGACTCACAATATGTCTGCTCAGGCATAATGTCCCAACAGGACGAAGACGGAAAATGGAGACCAATAGCATACCGATCAAAGACGATGAAACCGGCCCAATGCAACTACGACGTACACAACAAAGAACTATTAGCAATAGTTCAAGCGCTCAAGAATGGAGGGGATACCTTAAAGGAAGCGGACAACACATCACAGTCTTAACAGACCACCAGAACTTGATAAGATTTACGACCACTCAGGAGTTAACTGGACGACAGATCCGATGGAGTGAAGTTTTGAGCGGTTTCGACTTCAAAATTGAATATCGACCGGGAAAAGAAGGAGGCAAGCCAGATGCCTTAACTCAACGAAAAGCAGACATGCCACAGAAAGGAGATGAAAGACTTACATGGAAAGAAAGGATTCCCCTACCAAAAGAGAAATACTTCGAAACCAGCATCCAGGAAATGGAGACAATAAGACTCGCAGAAGCAAGCTATGAAGAACTTCGCAACAAGGCGGCCCAAGACGAAGAAATTCAAACGATAAGGAAAGCTTTGGAACGAGGAGACAGACAAATGAAGGGAGTGGCCCTAGGACTATGCCAATGGAAGGACGAATACCTATGGCACCAAGGAAAGATTTGGGTTCCCAACAAAGAGGAAATTCGGACCAACCTTATACGCCAACACCACGATATTCCACAAGCGCGACATGGAGGAACGGCAAAAACGACGGAGCTTCTACAACGCAAATACAATTGGCCTCATATGCGCAATACGATAAAACAATATGACAAGAATTGCGACATTTGTCAAAGAATGAAGGTGGTACGACATGCGCCTTATGGCCTGATGAAGCCAAATGAAGCCCCGGATCGACCTTGGAAATCGATATCCATGGACTTCATCACGGACATACCAAAATCAGAAGGAGATGACGCATTCCTGATCGTCATCGATCGACTCACAAAAATGGCTCATTTCCTACCCTGCACTAAGGAAATGGATGCGCGGCAATTCTCAGAACTTTTCATGAGGGAAATATTTCGATTACATGGGCTGCCTAAAGATATCATAACCGATCGAGGATCGATATTCACTTCAGATTTATGGAAAGAAACGACAAAACAACTGGCAATAGAACGAAGATTGAGCACGGCATTTCACCCTCAAACGGACGGACAAACGGAACGGACGAATTCCACTTTAGAACAATACCTCAGAGCATACGTCAATTACCAACAGGACAACTGGAAGGAGCTCCTACCAATGGCAGAATTCGCATACAACAATGGATATCAAGAAAGCATTAAACGCACACCCTTCTTTGCAAACTACGGAGTC
>Ga0307510_10011259_pt1 | contig 10633 bp, 5 predicted proteins | sample 12_EM_MG_FD_207224 | JGI IMG/M metagenome (GOLD analysis project Ga0307510, IMG submission 207224) | Populus trichocarpa ectomycorrhiza microbial communities from riparian zone in the Pacific Northwest, United States - 12_EM | ecosystem: Host-associated > Plants > Roots > Unclassified | place... | reverse complement strand
CATTTGTGTTAATTTTTTTCAAGAAAATTAATGGTAGACAACATGTCATCTTTCCCCTTCATAAAAAAATAATTAAAGCTAGGTCTGGCCTCTATGCTTGTGCGCGCCTTGTTTGCTTCTAATAGGCCAAGCACTGAGCATAACCCCTTTCTTTCTTTTCCTTGCTCTTTGTTTTTTTTTTTTTTTGCACTAAAAAAATTAACATGTTAATTGACTTACTCTTAAATTTTAAAATTAATTCTTAAATAATATTATAAATTTTTAATTGTAAACGAGCTTACTCTTTCCTTTCATCTAGCCCTTGATACTCTTCCTCTTTAAGTAGAATAAATTTTCTTACAAGATTAACATGTTAATTAACTTACTCTTAAATTTTAAAATTGATTCTTAAATAATATTATAAATTTTTAATTGTAAACGAGCTTACTCTTTCCTTTCATCTAGCCCTTGGTACTCTTCATCTTTAAGTAGAATAAATTTTCTTGCAAGAAAGGATGGAGACTCTATACATCGATGTAGGTCACTTTGACTTGTTAAGAATAAGAGGTCACAATTCTAGAAAGCAAACCTAGCCCTATTAATCCATAACTTTCTTTGTTTGGTATCGAGATCATCAAGTAAGCTACTTATAACTTGGTAAGGATAACCAGATTTCTAAACTAGAAGGGAAAGTTTATTCCCATCTGATGGTCCATGTCTAGGAGAACACCTTTCTCTATTTTTTTGCTTAGTCATGAAAATAGCTCTTAACCCCAAGGGCATTCATCCTATGTTAACCTCTTGTCGAGGGTAAACGCGTATTGTGCCTATTGAGACAATTGATTTTAGCTTTTATTTTGATTTTTCTCATCCCACAAATGGTTGATGAGGACTTAGATGAGTATCGAAACTCATTTCCCTCAGTCTTTGACGTTGTTATCTTCCATATCTGATTCTGTAGTCAATTTCACGACACCTACCTGAACAGACAGATCGTCAAATTATGAGTATATAAAAAAGTAGACAATTCCTCACAAATTGAATTGCTTTCTTAAGAATAATTTGATAACATTTATGATTATTTTTTTTACCTTCTAATCACATACAAAATATAGACATGCTATTTTAATATTTTTTAACTTCCTTTAACAATCATGATTTGTTTTTAACAAAAATAATGATTTTAGTTATAAAAAAAAAACATGCTTTCACTAAGATAAACAAGAGATATATTAATAAGAAAATTGATTTTAAACTTGTGAAATATATGTTATGTACTTATATGAAATAGCTTACATTTTTAACAAAAAGAAAAAAAACTATTGTTCCATAATTAAATAAAAGAATTTGAAAGAGTTACACATGACAAAAGGTCATATATTATATGCAACCTTATTTCATATTCCTTACTCAATTTTTATTTAAATAAATAGATTTATTATCATTTATTGATACATTTAATTCTTGATTGATTTTATTAAATCCACATATAATTTTTAAAAAAATTTTCTTGATGAGAAAAACAATTTGTTGGTCGTGTTTTTAGTTTTAGTGACAATACCAAAAAACTCCTCGTGACCTACACATTCTTCTTTTACGTTAAAAAACCTTTTGGTCTTATCGCACTACCGTAGTGCGAGCATGCAAAGTAGTGTAATCAACAAATATATATATATGCATATAAATTTTTTTTTTAGAGGGTGTAATCAGTCCCTTCAACCTCGTAGGTTTGGTACTGCTTATTAATGTTTATATTCAGTTATGTTGCCATATTATTAAACTAAATATCAAATGATAAAATTAAAAAAAAAATCAATTAAAAAATAGACACAAAAAAAACCTGAGTTAACCTGCCAAACTTGCGACCTAGATCATAAGATCAGGATAACCTCATAGAAAGCAAATAAAAATAAACTATAAAGTTCAAACCCTAGTAAACTCAATGTAGAAAGATAAATTTGAAAAAAAATAAAAAAAAATCTCAATTAACCCAATGTTCAAGGATGAAATTGAAAGAAAAATCAATTAAAAAACAGACACAAAAAAAAACACATGAGTTAACCCAAATTAACTCGCCAACCTTGAAACCCAGATCTTAAGATTGAGATAACCCCATAAAAAATAAATTAAAATAAGTTATGAAGCCTAATATCTAGTAAATACAATTTAAAAATTTAAAATTGAAAAATAGTTTTTCTAAAAAACGCTAAAAATAACCAAAACAATGTTGTATTGAATTCCCTTCCTTGAAATTAAAAATAAACTAATACTAAAAAAGAAAATAAAGCATTGTTTAAGTAAATAATATTTTGTGAGGAAGAAACACATAATTTCCAAGTACATAGTAAAAAATAAAACTTTGTTGACATTAAAAAAGAGAGGAAAAAAAAATTCCCAGGAGGGCACAATATATCATACATTCATTTATTGTGGTGGCCTCCGTTTAAATTGGACGATATGTTATTTGTTGTTGTTCTAGATCCAACAATCAAAACTTGTTATCGCCTTAAAAGGTCCATTTTATTTACAAAACAATTCCACTAAATCACTAAAATTATCCTTAAAACAAATTCAATAATAATAATAAAAAAACTTAACATCCACAACCATCACTTTAAACACAAACTTAGATTCAAAATTTGAAAATTGAAGTTTTAAGATAGTAAAAAACCAAGGATTTTAATAGTAAAAAATAAAAATATCTAAGAAATGATAAATATCAATTCTTTGTAACTTCATGTATATGTTAATGATACTTTTTCAGGTGACAAAGTCTTAGATTTTGATGGCCCATTTCATATATATATATATATATATATATATATATATATATATATATTACCTTTTGGTTATTATCCCAGGAACAGAAGCGATGAAGACAATAAAGATAAATATATGTTCAAGAGATAGAAAGATAAATATAAATATATCTCTATAATAATTTTGGAGTGAATTTATGTCTTTAGAGACATAAAAAAAGGACATAAACAAGAGGTATAGATGAGACATATCTCTAGAGACAATATTTATTATTTTTATTCCTAAAATATTCTTATAAAAATTTCCCAACTTCAAAATTGTCCAACTAAGACATGTAAAGAAAAAATAGTTATTATCATAGTTTTAAAACTCATTTCGAAGATCAATTCGAGGCAAAGCCCAAATCACTGGTTGAGGCCGGAGTCATGAGTTAATTAGGTTAACCTAAGTCGACCTAATAATAAAAACAGTTTATTATCATAGTCTTAAAACTCGATTCGGGGGTTGGCTTGGGTAAGGCCTGGGTCAAGAGTGGGGTTGAATGTTGATTCAGATCAATGCAATGAGAAAAAATAGTTATTATTATAGTTTAAAACCCGACTTGAGAATCAATATGGGCTAAGGAAAGGTCAACCTGGGTCAACATAAAATAAAACTGATTATTATCATAATTTTAAAACTTGATTCGGGGGTCATTCCGGAGCAAGCCCCAGGTCATGGGTAAGGAGGGTCAACATATGGATAAAAATGATTATTATCATAGTTTTAAAACCCTAATCAGAAGTCGGCGTGAGGCAAAGATTAGGTCACAAGTCACTCGGCTGACCTAAAACATTTTTACAAATCAAAACAATGTTGTTTTGATCAAGAATTTTTTTTAAGAAAGTCAACGGGTTTTTTATCGGTTTTTTTATCTCGGGTTGAACTAGGTTTTTGATTTGTCAAGCCAATTCAATAATTTCTCTATTTTTTAAACTCGGACCAGTCCAAGCCTCGGGTCAACCTGTCAAGTCGGTTCTGGTTTTATAATTAATTTTATTATATTATTATTAATTTCAACACTTATCATAAACTAAAGTAAAAATATCTAATTAGTTTTTTAAAATTATAAGTTTGACAGCAATATATATTAATTAAGGGTAAAATAAACTTTTTTATATATTTTTTTGTCACTAAATATAATTTTTGTCTAATTATTTTGAATGATTTTCAAGGTTGTTTCCTAAAAAAAGAAAAAGAGTCGGTTCATCTGAGAAAAACATATTCTAAAATCAATAATTGAAAAATGTTAGTTGAGTATTTTTATGTGTGAATTATGATGCTAGTGACCGCAGTAGATCATGTATTGTGATCCTCATGCCACGTGTCAGAATCCTAATGTAGAGTCCACCTATCAGGGTTCTTGCTTGAATGTTATGGGACCCACCTAATAATAAGTCTCTCAAATTTTTGACTTGGGATTGGACCCACCTCTGGCCACCATTGTCTTTAAAAATTGAATGATAAAAAGAGCACCTCACGTGGAGTCTGAACCAAAGGGGCTGTCCAACCACAATAAAAAGGAACCTCGCTGCCTTGATTCACAAAAATAAAATAAATATTAACTACAAATCAGTCCCCAACTTACATTTGATTTCCCATATCACTCTTCAATTTTCAAAACCTTACTAAACATTGACTCAACGTTTCAACACTAAAAGTGATTGTTCCTATATTTTCATTAGGAATTCTTAAAAATAATGTTTTTTTAACAGATAATAAAACATGTTATATGTATATGACAAACACCTAGCTATTTTACGAGTTTGACGGGATTTTAGTATATTAAAATACTCGTTTTTAAAATAATATATTAAAGATTTGTATTAAATTTAAATAAAAATTGACTCAAATTTGATCATGAAATTAAACTTAAAAAATAAAATCAAATTACTTAAAAATCTTTTTTATTACTGTGAAAATTCAAATCCACGAGACATGATGTTAAAAACGTAATCAACAAAATCAAATAAATCTTTTTTTTTTCCTTTAAAAAACCAAAAAGGGATTTAAAATTACTGCAAAGCACCTAGAAAAATCTTAATCTTCATCACAAGATGATGTGCTTGCTCTAGCCATTACTTTGAATTATATATTTTCCAATAAGTCGATTGTACAAACAAACACATCAAAACTTTCCTCCATGCTCCCTTTCTTTCATCATTGAATCTTGGAATTTTAAGAAACATCTTTTTTTTTTTTTGAAAAATCTTATCTAGGGTTTTTGCATGCATAATTAACTTACACCATCTTTCAAATGAATATCAATCAAAGCAATAAGCACTTTTCTTTAATCGAGTGAAGTAAGAATCCAAATTACACAGTCGATACAAAATAGTCACTATAAAATCAAATTAGGAAATTAATGGAGCTTGTTGCACAACGATACAACAGTTTCACGTTGGTGGAGACTAAAAAGGAAGGCGATACACGGTAGGAACCCATAATTTATAACTTTTATTGTGAAAGGTTGAGCCATATTTGTCTAAGTTCTGAAGAATGGTGATTGATATGGGAAGAACATCGCAGGTTGGGGCCTGAGTTTTTTTCCAAAAAAAAAAAAAAAGAAAACAAAAAGCTTGTCGACACATCAACAAAGCAATTTTTTCTTTTTGTTAAAAAAATTGCTTTTTAAAGCTTACCCCATATAATTCCCACTCATTATGTTTGTTGCTTAAAGCTCGTCCAGCTCTTCCTCTCTTATCCTCTCTCTAACATTAATTCTCTAGGGAGGGAATTCCAGGCACCCAAAAGAGACGCGAGGAATCAAAAAAGGGTCTCTCTCTCTCTCTCTCTCTGCCCCTCTCTCAATACAGACTCTTCTAGTAAATATTCAATCTTTTCTCATAGAAAATAAAGAGGGGGAAAGAAAAGCCATTGGAGAAATTCCCACATATTTTCATGCCATAATGGAAGGAGGTGATGATCAGTTCCACCATCAGCACCATCACCAGCACCACCACCGCCCAACCTTCCCATTCCAATTGCTGGAAAAGAAAGAAGACGAGCCTTGCTCTTCCTCTTCTCCTTACCCTTCTCTTCCCATCTCCACTACCGAACCTAACAGCAACAGCAACAGTACGAACACAAATCACTCTACCTCGAATCTCCAAATTGAGGTTGCTGAACCATCAAAGAAACCCCCTCCAAAACGAACATCAACAAAAGACAGACACACGAAGGTGGATGGACGTGGTCGTAGAATTCGCATGCCAGCTCTCTGCGCTGCTAGGGTTTTTCAGCTCACTCGAGAGCTTGGCCACAAATCAGATGGTGAAACCATCGAGTGGTTACTTCAACAAGCTGAACCAGCAGTGATCGCTGCCACAGGCACGGGCACAATCCCTGCTAATTTCACTTCACTCAACATATCCTTGCGTAGCTCAGGTTCAAGTATGTCAATTCCTTCTCACCTAAGATCAGGGAGTTTCAATCCAAACTTTTCACTGCAGCAACGTAGTCGGAGTTTGTTCCCCGGAATTGGGCTAGAAACCTCACAACCACCGACATTCTTAAGTTTCCAATCTAGTAACAATCTGAATGCAGTGCTGCAAGCGAAGCAAGAATTGCGAGACAATTCTTCACTGGAATTATCAACGGAGACGGAAGAGAGTTTAAGCAGGAAACGAAGGTCCGAGCAAGATTTATCACCATCGCAACAGCATCAGATGGGGAATTACTTGTTACAATCCAGTGCAGGGGCAATCCCAGCTAGTCATGGTCAAATTCCAGCAAATTTTTGGATGCTGGCTAATTCCAATAACAATCAAGTCATGAGCGGAGACCCTATATGGACATTTCCTTCTGTCAACAACAGTAGTGTGTACAGAGGCAGCATGTCAAGTGGGTTGCATTTTATGAATTTTCCTGCTCCTGTTACCTTATTGCCTAGCCAGCAACTGGGGTCTACTAGCATTGGTGGTGCCAGTGGTGGTAATAGTGGGATAAGTGAAGGGCATTTGAACATGCTAGCTGGATTGAATCCCTACCGACCTTCAGGTCTATCAGAATCACAGGCGAGTGGGTCTCACTCACATCATGGTGGCGGTGGTGGAGGAAGCGATGATCGGCATGATACAACGAGTCATCACTCATAGAGATGGAGCAAGCAAAGCAAGAGCATCATCATGATCATCATCCCTCCACTTGTGTAGTTTTTATGTGTAACACACGTGAGGTTTGATTGTTCTTGAAATACTGGAGTTTTGTTTTCCTTTTCTTTTGCGTTTCTTTTCCCTAATTATTATTCCATATTTTTTTTGAGTGATTAAAATGGGGTTTTAGCTAGGGTTTGAAGGAAAGACGGTACTATTTTAACAGGTGTTGGGTGGTTTTGATAAAGAACCTCATTTGGGTTTTTCATTTCATTATTGCTCAGTCCTACGGAACATCTCATCATCATTGTTTGTGCAATTTCTTCTTTCTGGCCAAAGCTGCTGCTACCTGTAATTTATATATATATATATACACACATGTGTGTGTGCGTGTATGCTTCTGATATATGGATGGTAGTTTCCCACCTAACTGGCAATTGAACTCTCTCTCTCTCTCTCTCTCCCCCCAGCTAGTCTCTATGGATTGGTGATGAAAGCGGACATGAATTAATAAACTTTGTCGAAGTTAAAGCAGGAGATAAAACAATGTTACTGCATTGCAGTGTTGCTTTTCTCACATTCTGATTCTAAATCTCTGCCATGAATCTCAAGGTTTACTGCGTCAATGATTAAGATATTTTTTTCAGAGAAATGGGGGAGGGGCCCAGACCTTATCAGTTCCAGCTGTTAGTTCAGGTGGTGGGCCTAGATGCTGGTCATTGCCCGAACCAATGTACAATGTCACGAACACGAACAAAGAGGTGGATCATTCCTCTCTCTTTTTTTGTGGCAAATTCTACAATGCCGTCGGCCATCAAGAACTTGACGCGTGCTTTTTTTTTTTTTAAATACACAGCACGCAACATATCAGTTGGCCAAATAGGTAGAGTCCACCCAATACCGGTGGTGCTCCCCAGCTAGTTGGCATGCATGCATGCCTGCCTCCCTGCCTTCATAATTAGTGACTGGGCTTCCACGTGGTTGCAGAAAATTCTACAATAACCTTGATCATCTTTCAAAGAAAGAAAAATCATCTCCAAATCTAAAACATGACCGATTTAACTCTATAGATCAATTTTCAAAACTTCAACTGATAGTTATAACATATAGCCCTGGACTTATCTTGACACAAAAACACACACACATCTCTAGTCATGAAATACAAGCAGTCTTTACCCTAATCCGCAAGCTTGTGAAGGAGAAGGACCGCCCAAGAGAGCCTAGACGAGGAGCAAATGTAATGCCAGGTAAATAATTGCTAGTAATTTCCTTGTGTGCTAACCATGTGTTTGTTTTATTATCTTGTAGTATGTTTAAGTTTGAATCGTGAGGCTACAGTTTGTTTTACTAATTAAAAGCAATTGTTGTGGTCTTGCAGTAGTGGCGGCGAAGGAAAACCGGCCAAAGGCAAAAGAATTATCGAAGTTGGCAAAGGTTAAGGTTGTCGAAATTAAGAGGTAACAGGTTGCTTTGTTTTCTTTTGACTATATACGTTGAAATGATGGGTTATGAAAGATGGAGTTGATTTCTGAAATCCAAGTTTATGCATTTGGACACATGAATTGAGTTGATAGATGGTATGGTTGGATTGTGAAATAAAATTAATGGTAATTAATTCGAACTAGATGGGATTTTATATCTGTAAATGAATGAAGAATTAGTTTTATCTTAATTAATTCGTAGTTAATTGGGAAGAATTTAGCCTCCTGTACCTATTGAGTTGGTGGAATGTCTCTGAATATTAAGGTAACTAAGAAGATACAAGGATGTTAGAAAACAAACCAAGCTAACATGGAATCAAGTCAATGACAACTTAGGATATCTAATTAACGTTGCTTTAATCATAATTAACCTGTTGCTTTGTGAATCGTTAAGTCCTTAGTCTTTTGGGACTCAAGTTCTCGGTTATCAACTTGTATAAATAAATACAAGGGATTGGGTCTTCATTTGTGTGTGATTGAAAGAAACTCAAGGCAAGTGCATGGTGAGTGATGAAAATAACCAGGGTCATGGTTATTGCTATTAATAAATTGTAAAGGATATCATGGGGTTGCTATGGTGATTTATAACCACACGTTGTTATAGCGTTTGAAATTGTTTTTAGATGAGTTTTATAAGTACATTTGATTTTAAAAAAATATAAAATTAATATTTTTTTAAATATTTTGTAATGATTTTGATGTGCTGATGTTAAAAATATAAAAAAATCTGAAAAAAAATTATTTCTAAATACTTTTAAAAAATACTTTTTAAAAAAATACTAACTTGAATACTAGCTTTGTACTGTTTGGCAGTTGTCTATGGCATATTTAAGGAATCATAAATTGTGATATACTATATGTGATGGCGAAAAATGGGCCTTCCAATTATGTGTATAAAACGGTGGCTATGGGTGAATCCAAGGCCATTAATTGTCAAATATTAGAATTTGTAAAGTTTCTATCCGTTTTATATTAATGTGGTGTGTTCAATAATTCTTATCACAAATCCACATGAAATCAACATAAATTTCTAGCACCTATACAACACATTCAAAATCAACACGAAATTTTCAACAAAGGATCATCTAGATGTGTAGAAATTTGTGAGAACTGTTGACAATCTGCGGCAGCTCATGGCTTCTATATATATATAGGTTTCCATTCTATGCATATTGATGCAGAAAATAAAGAGGGGAAGTGTTTGATGGATTTTAAGATAGATTTTTGTTGACTTACACTCCATTTGGGAATGCGGTTGAAACCGCGTTCCCTTAAATTTCAATTTCATTTTTACTAAAAATTATTTTATATATATATATATTTAGATCGTTTTGATGTGCTTATGTAAAAAATAATTTTTAAAAAATAAAAAATATATATTATTTTGATGTATTTCTGAGTGAAAAACATTTTGAAAAGCAACCACAACCACATTTCTAAACACGCTTTAATATATTAGGAACTTGAAAAAAGGTTTCTGTTGGCAGAAGAATGTTGAATGGATGATTAACACATAAGAAGAGGCGGAAATGCTTGAAATGGACAAATGTAGGGATCAACAAAACTGTATCAATTGATGATGTGTTTGGTATGTTCAGATTGTGAATGGTTAAAAAGGTATCTGTGTCTAGTTTTCTATGTGATGCAGGAGGTTTTTAAGAAAATATATATATTTTTTATTTTTTTTATTTAGTTTAATTAGGAAATTAAATAGTATGCTTAATAATTTTATGTTTTCTAGTTTGTTTAGGATTTTTATTAATTTTTCTTTATATTTAGGTATTTTAGTTTGTTTAGGTTAATTTTTGGGTATATTTAAGGAATTCCAAACCTATTAGAGACTTTATATTTAGGTATTTTAGTTTGTTTAGGTTAATTTTTGGGTATATTTAAGGAATTCCAAACCTATTAGAGACACATACTACTTGAATAAATATTCAATAATAAAATTAAGAATTAAAATTTCTGTAATTTCTTCGATTAATTTTTTTATATTTTTAACTCTAACTAAATCTGATGCATCATCTAGATAGTTATATAATGAGATATGAAGAAATTGGTGGAAAGTGGACTGACTGCCAAACATGCAGCAACACTCAGGGTTAGTTTCAAAATTCATTAAGAAACACGAGGAGAGAATCAATGAACGAGCCTTACATGGTTGGAAAGATGGTGAAGTCTATGAAAAAGAAATATAGTATTATTATTGCCCATCGTAATATGGTGTTATTTATTTTTACAGTTGAAATTACATTTTATAATTTTTTTATTTAAAATTAT
>Ga0307510_10011258_pt1 | contig 10633 bp, 11 predicted proteins | sample 12_EM_MG_FD_207224 | JGI IMG/M metagenome (GOLD analysis project Ga0307510, IMG submission 207224) | Populus trichocarpa ectomycorrhiza microbial communities from riparian zone in the Pacific Northwest, United States - 12_EM | ecosystem: Host-associated > Plants > Roots > Unclassified | place... | reverse complement strand
AGTGGCTCTGGTTAGCTCCCCAAGCAAACCATCCTACCCATACCAACACCTATTCCCGGCAAGATAATTCCACTAAATTTCCTAGGGACCGAGGTCAATTGACTTTTCGACACCGCCGGGATTACACGTTCCCCTTTCCCGTGTATAGATGCTCTTAGTAAATGCAAACTTCCCCACCGCTGCATGTCCAACACGGCACATCTATGCATTGCGTATCGACAGATACTATAAGGGCCTATATTACAGAAGAGGTGCACCCTCCCGCCGCATAGATCTGGCAAAGCTTACGGCAATTCTTATATGTAAGTTCACTCAGTAGTAAGTGAATAATTTGGCGAGTGAGAATGCATGACGGCGGATATTATCAAAGCCGCTCATAATATTTCGTGCATAAAAACCGCGGTATTCAAGCCAAGTATGAGGTAGAAACCCAAAATTCCGCCCTCAAAATGCGCCGAAATGAAATCTGGCTTCCGTGCATGAGAGTTCTGGTTCCCGCCTGCAACCGCCGGGTCAACAGTTGCGCAGCCAGGGTAATGCCGAGACTGGAGTATGCCCGCTGTGTCTTTCCGGATGATTAGCGCTCCCAGATCCGGGTATCTAAACAGCTTGTAGAAACTCAACACCGTGAAGTCCGGCGCTGCCCGAGCATCGCTCAAATCAAGCCGGGAGGAAGCGACTAATGCTGCGGTATTTAACAGCGAATACCATCCGCGCTGACTATCTCGCATTCTCACGGTCCACTCTTTTAGTGGCCGTCGCATGAAGGAGTTATGGTATGTCGGCTATGAAAACAGTCCCAGCGAACGCCCCTCAAATAGCCCCCCCCCCTTCATCCGACCTCCGCGTCAGAAGAGCTCGCTCGCTAATCCCCCCGCACCCCAATAAGGCTTATACCGGCATCCCCATGGTATCAGTACTAGAAGCCGCCCTTTTGAGCCTTAAATGCTTCGAGAACTAGTTTTACTCCCACAGTGGCACTCTAACAGAAAACGATGTCAAACTGCTCGGGCTCAGCGTGGAGCAGGTGGATTGCGCAGTGTCAGATGTGGCCTATCACTCGTTCGGCCCCCTCCTGAGATGGGGACGACGGAGAATGGGGGTCGCCGCACAAGTCTGTGTAGAGGTCTTTGGAAGAAGAGCAGACCAGCGACGTCGCATGGGGAGCCGTTCTGATATTATATGATCGAGATATTCTATTTCTAAGCAAACGCTCCGACAATCAGCCCCAGGGTGCCGGCACTTTGCTTAGAGAGAACGGGTGCCTCTTAGCTATAGATACTGCTTGGCTCTTTGTCCTTCCACCGACGGGTTATGCCAGTTGGCGGTAGCTCCCTTGAGAAGAGACTCCCGGCGCGTAGCCATGATGTGCGCCACATACGCCGGTATCACGAAACAAGATTGGAAACTAACGGAACCCTACCACGAAAATTGGGGGAAGGCGGCGGGGTCCAGTTGATAAGCTCTGCCGGCGAGATAAATACGGGTAATATCCGAGCAACCTATCCAACCATCTGCTCTTCGCACGTCGGAAAAACATTGCGGCCCTAGACAAAAATGTTGAAAGGCGTACCAGTAATCAGAAGACAGGACAGGACGTTCATATAAGGTTTGACGTCGGGAGATCAGAGTCTCAGATCACTGCTACCGTTTCGTACGACGGTAATTCAGCGTTGGGGGACAAACACGGGAAACTGCATCGCTTCAGTCTATACCATACCCTCTAATATCTAACTGTCGGGCGCGTTTTTTTGAGAGCGGGAAAATGCATCGCAGCGTGAGGGGCTTAGGAGGAAAGTGAAATTTTGAGGCACAACAGGTACTCGGGTAGTGTCAAGACCACCGGTGCTGTACAATACGATTAGCGAACAACCACACTAAAAGCAGAATTTAATATCAACCTAGAACTGCTGAAATTTAATTCAGTGCCACGAGCGGACAGGCAACTTGGGGAAGAGATACTCGCTGGCTGAGTACCCTACTTGAGAATACTGGGGCGCGACGCTGGAGGTCTAGAAGTTAGTAGGAGAGGCAATTCCGACGCCCGATCAGCTCCCCGGTCGCTGCTGTTTTGATGGCGCTAGTGCGATACGATGAACCGCCTTTTCTGGCCCCGGGCGCCCTAGAAGGCTACGGAGAGAAGGGGTCTTTGAACGGAAAGAGCGAGGGGCTGGGATCTGTGCTCAACCTTCATCAAGCTATGCTTTGTAAGGACGGCTGCTCGCAGGACGTATTACATGCTGATCGGATATCATGTTGCTACGCATTATTAAAACATTTGGTTCTGTTCCTGATCGCGGGGAAAGTTTAAATTATTAATTAATGACCGAGAGTGCGGAAACCACACTGATGCCACGATGGATTCGGAATATGTACAGCACCACGGTCTCAACTTTTTAAGCTCCGAGAGCCTCTCCGGTGATATTCTGGGCTTGAGCGACTGTACATCCATCCACCCGCAAACAACCTACCCCTTATAGTTCATCCCACATTTGCCTTACATTCAGGTTAACCCTTTTCCCCTTCATCCAGCCCCTCCTCTCTTCCGGCCACTCCTGTAGCCACTCGGGACATGTTCCACCAGCGATTGTGGGCACAGAATGCCAGGCCCACCTAGCCTCTCCGCTCATAACGATCGCATCCCCGCTCCTCACCCTAACTACAACTCCTTCTTCGTCCCCAACCCCCACGACGAAAAGAGCCTCGCAACCCAGGGAAACACTAACCAACGGTGCAGAACTTGACTCGGAAATATCGCGATGGGGCGCCAGCGTATCCCCGGGGGAGTAAATATTGACTATAGCCGCCTGCGCTGTAATTCCGAAAAGCGAGCTTACGAGCTCCCGGATATCGGGCGGGAATTCCGGTAGCGAAGAGGAATCCACGGGGTACTTTTTCAGCGACCAATCGTACTGCCCACCGAGCGTTACCCATCGAAGTTTTTTATCGAGCATGCGGTCGACGGATAAGTCGTGTCCATTGGTATTAAGAGCCCGGAAGGCCGTCTCCGGAGGTGACTCGAAATACGAGCCTATATCGGGCGGCAGGGGTGGTAGGTGATAGTGCGCGTGCAGGTTTGTTTTGTGCCGCGGATCGGAAAGATCGCGGAATAGTAGTTTTCGCAGGAGGGCCTTCTGTATAGATGGAGGGATCAGGTTGGGTATTACCAGTAGTCCAGGAACCGGAGCGACCCTGTAGACGGGTACGTCGGACTCAACGCTCGTGGTGTCTTGGTTCCCATCGCTGAATGCAGAGAATGCGGCTGATGCGATGGAGGCGTTAATTCTTGAAGTGATTGTGACAAAAGATGAGGAGTTTGGCGTGAGGTTGTCAAAGTCCAGGACTGTAGGGGCCGTTAGAGGTGATTTTTGGTGGGATTTATGTAAGGCGCGGATATGTGCCGGTGGAGCATGGTGGGCGTGGGAGATTGGTGGTGGTTGTGGTGCGGTGTTGACTTTCATTCTGCTTGTGTTGGGCAGCAGGAGCGGGAGTGGGGGTGGTGGGAAGTTTACTTTCTTGGCTCAACATTGTGCTACATTAAGTGTGTGGGGGTGGGTTAGGGTTTCCGTTCTTGGCATTGGCTGTGAGTGAACCATGCTCAGATGGATCCACTACCCGTAGAAGATACCACAAACTACTCTACCCGTATCTGTTATTCCAATGCCAGCACTGGCTTCGGCTAGGTGGATCTGCCTATCATACCACCTTAAATCCACTCCAGTACTTGTACAAGTATCTATCATAGTATGACCACCACCGTGGATCACCGTGCTGGTGTCGCGGTCTCTACAAGTGAAAAAAACCCACGGTAGAAACGTCCGCTACTACGCCAGTGACATTCGCAGAGACCAGAAACGCCTGCCCAGCTAACAGGAGGAACCCCGCGTAGTCGTGCAATCAGCACCCGGATGCCAGGGTTGACATCTCAACATCCCCCACGGACTGTCCTTCCGGATATGTGGCATGGGCTATCGATCTCCAAGGGAGAAATCCCGTGAACGCCACACAATTTTTATTTGCCAGAAGGGGCATCCACGGTAGCTTGACTGATGCGCCTGCATTGGGGGATTACGGTAGCCCCCACCTATGCAGATATCTTGTAAGTTACCCACCAACTCCTGTTGTATTACCGAGAGGCTCTGCATACTTACCCATCAGTGGTTGCGAGATAAGCTACTATTTCTCGCACCATTTTTATTCCGTGTAGTCCCCATGCCGCCGAAGGGACTATGACGCACCACCGGTCTTCAGCCAGCTTCCCTGACCCAGGCATGTACGGCACTGTACCCGTAGACACGCCATCAAACTAGAATCCGAAATTAAAATATTGAGCCTAAATATATCCGGGAATCTACTAAAGTTAGTAAAGCAAGGCGCAGTAGGTCAATTAGTTTGATAAACATTCGGTAAACATCACCATTTGAAAAAGACTCCAGGATATCATATATTTGAATTCTCAGAACACGCCTATTTGAAACGAGCCAACTTGCAGTAGCTTCTGCTTCTCTATTCTGAGTCCTTTAATTATTTTCCCTACCTGGGCTTAACCGAACGTCAACCCCAAATATAATATTTGACCGTATACCCTCAGACTCCGCAAATTGAGAATGAAAAAAAAGCATATCAACCAGTGAATGTATGCTAGGCAGAACATATTAAGCCTATGACCAAGGTATCCTTGTAAGCAAAAATAACTATGGTTGGGGGAAGAAAAGGGCGAGAGACTTTGGAAAACCATTCACAAGGGGGCTCACGGCGCAAGGCCCCTTGGAATTCGGCAGGGGGCTCAACTGCCACTCTGAGAGTGTATCAGCGATGTTACTGCTGGCGGAAATGGTATCATCCAATGTCCATCCTCAACATTTACCTTGCTAACCTGCCTAGCTATTACCATACCTAAGGCGTCTTGTGCGACGATTGACCTCTTGTAAATGCTAGAGCAGGATGAAATTTGACCCTCGCGGATTAGAATATTTGTGGGATTACAGATAATAGATCGTGTATCCTTCAAGTACTCTTACAGGGCTCATAACCCACTATCCATGACAACAACAGGCATTATTCTCCGCCAACCACATTATGCAAGGCTTTTCTCTCTTAAAGTGACAATGTCTCAGGCTTCGGGAGGATACTTAACGTGCTCGAATATGGTTGGTGGCTGGGAGAGACTGCATGCCGGATGTCTCAGGCTTCGGGGCTCCCATTCTTTGCACTAGCCAATTGAAAAAAGTGCATTTCCTTCCAAAGAGAAGTCAAAAGGTCCCCTCTCCCCCCTTCTCATTTTTCAAAAGTTTTACTGATTCCTCGCTATACTTTTGCACTCTTGGAAACAGATTACATAAAACACGTGCCAGATTATTCATGGACCACATGTAGGTTTTTTTTTTTACTTTTTGCTAAACCTTATGGGACCGACACACCAGCACGGTTGCTGCCGCACCGGTAAAACCCTTGATTGGCGGAGTGAGCATACCCCTTGCACGCAATGTGTTCAGCCTAGTCTCATTTGACGGGTCCGGATATCCACAACCGCTACCACCAACACTTGGCGATCTACCGCTCTATCCTGATGATGATGGCTTCTTCTCCGTCAACGGTCCGCTGGACCTTACAGCCTTTTCTCGTACACCACTCGCACCTGTTAACCAGGATAATCACTCCGCGATCTGCCCCTTGATTACTGATACCCCTGGTTTCTCCTGTGAAAACTCGGATATCACTCCAGGCCTTCACCAGTGCTACTTGAATGACGATGCCATTGGCGGGTATGTTACTTCCCTTCCCACGCCTTTTGTTCCTTATCCCTCCCTAATTGTTCGGTAGTGAGCCGCGAGCACGTTCCAAGAGGAGGAGTTACCCCTGCCTCGAGCCAGGTTGCACCTGGCGATCCTCGTTTCCGACCAAGCAGGCATTAGACCGCCACCACGAAGTGAAGCATCTCCATAACCGCGTGGATTGTCCGATTCCTGGGTGCGAGAAGGTCGGTGATAAGGGGATCAAAAGACAGGATAACCTTCCTGCTCATGTATTGAACAAACATGGGATCAGGTTGTCCCGTCAATCTCGGGGTAATTAAGCGAGGGTATCCTGATCACGCGGTATCACTCGGGTTGATTGGTTTCAGACTTTGATGTGTTTGAAATTGTGTTGTTGGTTGGAGTGGGATGTTTCTAGCAGGTCCAACTTTGTTTACGGAATATGCGCTTACATGTTTTCTGTTGATTATTTCTATCTTTCTTGCTCCTTGTTTAGCTTTGAATCTTCAATTGAGTGCCGGTGCACTACTTTGGCCGAATTAAAATATCCACAGACTACAACCAAACACGTGCTAACAACACATTCTACATGATAGAACTACAAGGTCCGTCTAACGATTTCATTCAAGTCTCTTTAGCCCGTGAGAATCCGCCCCTCAACTTCATTATCTTTAGAGCCGGTGAAGGTGTTCGAGTGCGCTCTTATCGGTTACTGTTTGCGGGTATTTCATCCCACAGCAAATAAACACCGGTGTAATTAGGAATAAGTTTAGGACTCCCATGATTTCCCCTTTGAGTGAGTAGAGGAAACATAGTGAAATGATCCTCTTTTGGCACTTAGTTGAAAGGAATAGAAAGCAACACACAACATAAAATATTGGGAGAGGCGACTCCAACTTGCTACTCAGATTCTTGGCTCTTCTACTTATTATAGTACTCGTATAGCAGGCTATTTTTATTGGAATTGTGGTGGTCTAAGTGGCTGTAAGGCGGGGGTTGTCGGATGGAGAAAGTGGCGGGGGTTTGTACCTAATCCTTTATCCGCCATAGTCTGAGGGAACGCTCCCTGGAGAAGAAGGCTGGCCAGGTGTGCCGCGTGCTGATCCGGAAATCACGCTTCTGCTTCTTATCCGAATATCTTATTCATCTCCCGATCGTGGAGGAGATTTAAATTATCAATTAGTAACTAACGATGCGAGAGAGCTCTGATACCACGCTGGATTCAGAATATGTACAGCGTTATACACATCTGCCTCAAATCCAAATTGACACTTGCACCCCTAATCCAGCCCCTCCTCTGCTCCGGCCACTCCTATAGCCACTCAGGAAATGTCCCACCCGCAATTGTGAGCACAGAGTGCTAGGCCCACCTCAGTTCCCCTCTCATAATACCCGCGCCCCCACTCATCATCCTAAGCAGAGTCCCTTCTCCGCCGCCAACCCCCACAATGAAAAGCACCCGACAGCTCGGGTAAAGACTAACCAATGGTGCAGAACCCGACTCAGAAATATCCCGATGAAGCACCTGCCTATCCCTCGCCAAGTAAATATCGACTATAGCAACCTACGCCGTGATCCCGGACAGAGAGCCTACGCGCCCGTAAATACCTTGCGGGAATTCCGGCAGCGAGAAGAACTCAACTAGCACCATTTCAACGACCAACCGTAATCCCCCAGCCCTCAGCGCCCGGAAGGTGGGGTGGCTGGGGAGGTAAGTGGTAGTGCGCGCGGGGGTCCGCTTTGTTCCGTAGATCAGAAGGATCGCGGAACAGCACCGCAGCTTGCGCAGGAGGACCTTTTGCACAGGTAGAGGAATAGAGTTAAGCATTACCAGTAGTCTGGGAACCGAAGCGACTTTCTGCTTCGGCAGGGGAGACTCAACGCTCGTGGTGTATTTATTCCCATCAGTGAATGTAGAGAATAGGACTGATGCAATATGGGTGCTAATTGCTGAAGTTATGGTCGCAGAAGCTGGTGAGGAGTTTGGCAGGAGGTTCTCAAACTCTAGAAGCCAGTTTGGTAAAAATGGTGAGGAGGCAACCGTTCCACTTTTGACCCGTAGAAACGATTGTTTCCGAATTTTGGAACGGAAGGGAACCGGCCATTTGTATGGGGTAACGGAACTAAACTGTTGGATCCAAACAGGCTCTAGGACTGTGGGCGGTTAGAGGCGATTTTTCTGTGCTTTATGCAAGGTGCAGAGGTGTACCGATGGAGCATGATGGGCACCAGAGACCGGTGGTGGTTGCTGTGCGGGTCTTGATTTCTATTCTGCCCGGGTTCGCGAGTGGGGGTGGGGGAAGCTAGTTCATCCGGCCGATCAAAAGCGCGGGCGCGGGTTAGGGTTTCTGAATTGGAAAAAGGCTCAAGGAGGAGTCAAAAGTCCCGCTCTCCCCCCTTCTCATATTTCGAACTTTTTGCTAGTTACTCGCTACTGGATATTTTTGCACTCTTATAGTAGATTACACAACCACACATGGATCACATGTAGGTGATTTTTTTATATCCCCGCTAATTAGCCACACTTCAGGCACCCCCGCAGCGTGGGGGGGGGATTGTGGCCCAGTGGCTACCGCACCGGTAAAGCCTTTGATTGGCGGAGCGAGTGCGCCTCCCGAAGGACACGAGCTCAACCTAGTCTCATTTGACAAGCCCGGATACCCACAACTACTCCTACAGGAACTTGGCGATTTACCACTCTATCTCGACAATGATGGCTTTTTCTCTGTTAATGGTTTGCTGGGCTTTACAGTCTTTTCTCCTCGCACAGCACTCGCACCTGTGACCTGTTAACCAGAATAACGACTCTACAATCCCGCCTCCCGGTTACTGGCATCACTGGTATCTCCTGTTAAAACTCGCACATCACTCCCGACCGTCACCAGCGCCTCTTAAACGAGGATGCCATTAGCAGGTTTGTTTCTTCTCCGCCTCCCACGCCATTTATTCCTTATCCCTCCCTCCCTAGCGGCTCGGCAGTGGGCCGCAAGCGCGTCCCGAGAGGAGGAGTTGCCCCTGCGGTGAGCCAGGTTGTACCCGGCCATCCTCGTTTCCGACTAAGCAAGCGTTGGGCCGCTACCACGAAGTGAAGCCATTTCAACATCCTTGTAGACTGTCCAATTCCGGGCTGTGAGAGGGTTAGGAATAAGGGGATTAAATTAAAGGATACCCCTTCTGCTCAGATATTGAATAAACATGGGATCAGATTGCCTCATCATTCCAGGGTAATTATTATGAGGAGGTGTGATCACGCAATATCACTCGTGTCCCACCTGTTGCAGCGAAATTGGGCCGCTCGTCAGAGGAAGATGTTTTTAAGAGCACCACCTTACAATGTTAGTGGGATAGTGTTTACATGGTTCATCCCCCGATTTATTTCCCTCCTTTGTTTATCGGCTCGCTTTCGGCCCCCAATTGACATTTGATTTCCCCCATGAACGCGTTGGGAAGCACTAGGAGTGAACCCCCGGAAGCGAGCGGTATCACAAGGTCCAAGAGGAGAGCAGCCTCCAACACAAGCGAACAACTTATATTGCTTACAGAACGAGAGAAGAAGATGATTCAGAGAGAAAAGTGTTGGATATCTTGGGTTGTTCGCCCAAGCTTAGTCATCCGGTTGACTTGGTTGCCACCAGTTATGGGGCCCACTCGGCTTCTTTGCGCCCTGTTTCGTTTCGCATCTCTTTTCCTCTCTCTACTCAATAAGTTCTTTCTACATAGCAAACTAAAACCAACGAAACTGCTCTTTACGCGACTCTCACTTTGACCTTGAATCTCTTTCTTGTTTTCGCACTCAGTAAAGTTCTGTCCGCACTATCTCTACCCATCAAGCGGTCTGCAAACACTTTATTCTCACCGCTTAAAGTACTCGGTCGACCACGGATCATTTCCAACAAAAAGCGAGAGAGGAGAAATGAGAGGAGGAAGGGGGGGGTGTAGAAGTGGGAGTTGGGACAGGTGGTGATGCAAGCAGTCACGAGGTGTCACTCGTGACCTCAGGAAGAGAGAATATTTGAGCACGACCGTAAGCACAATTTCCAACAGACTGTCATCCCGGGCACAACTTATTACCTCTTGGAATATTTTTTCGAAGGCCAAAAAATCTCTTGGAAAATAAAAAAATAAGATGTCACTCTAGGCTTAGAAACAAAATATTGACTTTTACCCACTATACCTTACAGATTGTGAGAGGATAGCTAATACCGGGCGCAGTATATAGAGTGGGCAGGCTAAAATAGGACTTTGGTAGGGAAGGGCATAGCGGAAACCTAATTTACTCCCGAGATCGGGGGCCTATGGTAAGATAGTCAGCCATAAATATCAGGCTTAATTGCGGAGAGCGAATGAGAGTGAATATAGCTCAAAGCTACCCAGGCTCTGTAGTGGATGGTCACCTTGGTTGCGACAAAAAAATCTACCCTCTACCAGCAGTTGGCCCGCTCTGCCTAGTAGACAGATGGCAGACCGTAACCCCCCTTATTCACTCCACTATTAAAACCCCGCTGTTTTCTACCCCGCTTTACAGGATCGTAAAACCCATCGTATAGCAAAGGGCTTCATCCGCACTTCGCGAGCAATTGCAAATCTGCGGGGCCAGGAGCATACGCATGGGGTTTGGCAATTCGCTCCATCGTGAGCCTGCCTACACAGGAAGGTGGAATTGAGTTCTCACTTACATAGGAAGACATCACTTTGAGAGCACGCACATACGTGGGCTCTTACCTAGGCCCTAATGTGCGAGCATACGAGTCGTGAGTTTTTTTTGCGCTGGCTTACACCTGCCCTCGTACCTACCCTCGTACCTACCTTCGTGACTCCGCTTCGTCAGCCTCCGCTTTCAAAGGGTATAAAAGGGCCCCCCCCTCCCCCTTTCCTTT
>Ga0307510_10011257_pt1 | contig 10634 bp, 5 predicted proteins | sample 12_EM_MG_FD_207224 | JGI IMG/M metagenome (GOLD analysis project Ga0307510, IMG submission 207224) | Populus trichocarpa ectomycorrhiza microbial communities from riparian zone in the Pacific Northwest, United States - 12_EM | ecosystem: Host-associated > Plants > Roots > Unclassified | place... | reverse complement strand
TTTTTTTCTGGTGCTATTTGTCATCATGCTCAGATCTACAATAGATTTTGATAGAGGGCCAGCAATCATTTATGTGTCAGTACTTGGCTGATAGTTTTCATCATCATCGACATTTAATTTTGATCACTGTCCCATCCTTGAATAAATATATGCATTACCTGTTTAAGTTTTAACAACTGGGTTTGTAGGTATAGTTTTAAATTGTTAAATTATACTATTTTTTAAAAAATAAATTTTATTTTTTATTTTTTTCAACTGTGCTATTTTGTAAACAAAATCGATAAATATTCTTTGTCTTGGGGAAATAGGAAACTTGGAAGCACAAAGAGCATGAGCAATGAAGGCTTGAAATGTGCAATTGATCATATTTTGGATGCTCAAAAGAAAGGAGAGATCAATGAGGACAACGTTCTTTACATCGTGGAGAACATCAATGTTGCTGGTATGTGTTTCTATGATCCAAAGGGTGTGTCGTTTTAGAAAAATAACATAAATTAAAGGGTTGTCTCGTTAAAAATAACTCAACTCAGTAGATTGTGTTGAGTTATTTTTATGCGCGGTTAGGAACCTTGCAATTTACTGGGATGTGCAATTCCCAACAACAACCCATTAAGAATGCTATTTTGAAATTTTTATTTTATAAAATAAATTATTTTATATTTTTTATGTTGTTTTGATGGGTTGATATCAAAAATTATTTTAATATATATATTTTTTAAAAAATATTTTAAACCGCTCTCAAATATCATATTATCCTATACACAGTTACTGAATTGCGCAATTCCCAACAACATAACCCATTAAAAATGCTATTTTCCAAAAAAAAAAAAAATCATCAACTGTGCTATTTCTTTTTGTTATTTTTTGGAAAATTGCTATTTTTCAGGGGAAACCTCTTCTTTTATTTAAAGAAAACAAGTGATGTTGACGTGCATGTACTTCGTCCTTTTTGAAGTTTGATTCGCTTTGAAACTCATATAGGTGGTGTTTGTTGTGTTTCCTTCACCTAACAATCAACACCAAACCTTGAAAAGCTTTTGGGAATAGCCTGACCCTTTTGAAAAACCTGCAACTTTTCCTTGACCAAGCAAGATACTCTGCGAACAAACTTTTCAAAGGCCTAGTTGAATTCTCACATTCTAAAGAATATATGGTGGTGGTAGGTTGATGGTATTTGTCCGTCCACCCAACTTTATTGGTGGGGATGTCAACACACACACACTCATAGCGACACTCGAATTTTGTGTTTTGTGGCTCTGTAATTTTCTTTTTTCTCAACACAATGAGACGCTCGAATTTAATAGGACGTAACTTACTCGTACGAATTGATTGTTTTGTGGACCAGCAATTGAGACAACACTGTGGTCGATTGAGTGGGGAATTGCTGAGCTTGTGAACCATCCTGAAATCCAGAAGAAGTTGCGTGATGAGCTCGATACCGTGCTTGGACCGGGTCACCAAATCACTGAGCCTGACACCAACAAGCTGCCTTACCTTAATGCTGTCATCAAAGAGACTCTCCGGCTCAGGATGGCGATTCCTCTGCTTGTCCCACACATGAACCTCCATGATGCTAAGCTTGGAGGTTTTGACATCCCCGCCGAGAGCAAGATCCTGGTAAACGCATGGTGGCTTGCCAACAACCCTGCTAAGTGGAAAAACCCTGAAGAATTCAGGCCAGAGAGGTTCTTCGAAGAGGAGGCCAAGGTTGAGGCCAATGGCAATGATTTCAGGTACCTCCCCTTTGGAGTTGGGAGAAGGAGCTGCCCTGGAATTATTCTTGCATTACCAATTCTTGGTATTACTCTGGGACGTTTGGTACAGAATTTTGAGCTCTTGCCTCCTCCTGGACAGTCCAAGATTGACACCTCAGAGAAAGGTGGACAGTTCAGCTTGCACATTTTGAAGCACTCCACCATTGTTGCAAAGCCAAGGTCCTTTTAGTTTCATTTCTTGCTTCCCTTTTGTTTTGTTTCGTGTATTGTTACTGTGAGTCTTGAGAGAGAAAAAAGGAATGATTTTGGATGTGTGATTCAGATGAAATTGGCTAATGATGATACAAAGGGAGCTGTGGCTGTAAATCTATGAACTCAAAAATTATATTTTCTAGACTTTGCGCAATAAGTTGATATTTAATTCCTTGTAGCTTTGCCCCTAGACCATGTGAATTCTCAATTTATTGGACCCACCCGGGCAAGTTGATTCACCACCCAGGTGACTTGGAGTCCTAGCTGGATCTGTAAAAAGTAAAATTAGGGCTTGCAATTGACCGGTGAAACCGCGTGACCTGCCAGGTAAATTCATAGTTCGGGTAGCCCAGCAAAACCAGGAAGAAACCCTTTTTTTTTTTAACAGATCATTCTTTTACAAAGAAAAAAAATTAATGAAGGCATAGCAAGGTAGCTATTTTCAACAGCATGCTCAAGGACATTGCCACTATTTTTCCTAGGAAAGTGACAATTTAAATCAAGAGCATTGGAGGAAAATATCCTCAGGGACAAAAAGGGCATTGGGTTCAATTTAAAAAAGAGAGGAAAAAAAAAAAAACTGACTATGCAAAGGGGTAATTGGAGGTTTTCTTTTTACTTATTCAATTACAAAAAAAGTATTTTATCGGGGAGGAGTTTGTTCTTTCTCGTGATAAGTTGTGGGCAATTTTTTTTTGCTATTTTTTTATAGTGTCTACGTGGTGTACTGTGAATTACTAAGTTGTTTTTCGTCAGTAGTTGGTGATTAGTGACATGTCACTCTTATGATTTGTTTAATGAAAAGGGGTTGGTAATTAAATACAGGCCTTACTATGATGTACCCGATTGTTTAATAGCTCCTAATTTTGGTTGATTTTGCATGAGATTGGCGGTGGTTTCATTGATGTTTCTCTTTGTTCTGGGCATGCATAATTGTTCTATCACTATCTAGTTGTTTATTTTAATTATTTCTTTTGGGTTTTTCTGGATTTAAGGGAAGGGACAGAAAGAATTTTGTGTTTGAGGTTTCGTAGGCCTGGAGCCCCAGCTAGACCGCGGTTACTTGGGCCTGGGGCCTCGACCAGACCCCGGTTTCCTGGGCCGGCGCCCAAGCCAGACCCAGCACAGTTGGGTTTGGCGCCACAACGAGGCTTAGCGCAAGTGGATATTAATAGTATTAATATTATTATTAATATTAAAAATATCATTATTTATATTATAAATATTATTATAATTAATATTATTACATATAATAATTAATTAATTTGAAAAAAATATATTAAAATTAAAAAACAACCATAAATTTTATTTGAAGAGATTAAAAACTTGGGCAAGACAAGTTTAATATGATTATTAATATTATAAATATTATTATATTCATTAATCGTGTTAAATTTGAAAAAATTATTATTATTATTGGAGAAAAAACTTAAATTTTATATGAAGGGTAAAATCAAATCAATTATTATTTGAAGGGATTAAAAATTATAAGAACTTGGATAAGACGAATTCAATATTAAAATTAATAAATTAAAAAAATATAATATTACTATCGAAGAAAAACCATAAATTTTATTTGAAGAGAATAAAAACTATCAAAACTTGAGCCAGACAATTTTAATATTATCATTAATATTATTAAATTTGAAATAAGTATTATTATTATCGGAAAAAAAAAACATAGATTGATTTGAAGGGTTAAAATTATTATTATTATTATTATTATTAACTTGGATCTGACATCCTCTTCCAAACCCAAGTAACTTGGGGCTGGAAAGGAGCGCTCGACCCAAGTTCCTTGGGTTTAGGCGGGCGCCAGACCCCTATCACTTGGGTCTTACAGCCTCGCATGGGTCAAAGTTCTTAGGTCTGACGTCTTAACCCAAAGTTATTTGGTCCAGTGTTGCAGCCAAATTCAAGACTCTTGAGTTTGGCGTTTAAGAGGAGTCCAAGGCTCTTGTGCTTAACGTTGCAGCTATACTTACTTAAATTTGGGTCAAACAAGTTTAATATTATTATTAATTTAAAAAATATTATTCTTTTTATTAAAAATATTATTATAATTAATATAATAATTAATAAATTTGAAAAAATATTATTAATATTAAAAAACAACCATAGATTTGATTTGAGGGATAAAGACAATTATTATTATTATTATTTTCGTTATTAACTTGGGCTGAAAAAGGACGCCCGATCCAAGTTGCTTTGGTTTGGCAGGGGGCACTTGATCGAAGTCACTGGGATCTTGCAACCCTGTCTAACTCAAGGCTCTTAAGTCTGGTGTCAGGACCCCAGGTTCTAGGTCTAGTATCCTGACCTGCAGCTCTCGGGTGGCATCTAGACCCACAACTCTTGAGTCTGATGTTGCAGCCAGACTGAAGACTTTTGGACCAAGCGTTGCAGTCATATTCACTTAAACTTGAATTTAACAAATTTAATATTATTATTAATATTAAAAATATTATTAATATTTTTAAACAACCATATATTTGATTTGAATGGTAAAATTAAAAATATTATTATTATAATTAATATTATAAATATTACTCTTGGGATCAATAATCTTAAATCTTATTTTTTTTAATATTTTTATGAAAAACAATTAATCTAGTCAAGACTACCTAACTAAGTTTTATAAGCAATCCTAATACCAATTCTTTTTTTTATTAAGTCATTTCAAAATTTATTATATAAACATAATAATATTAAATTTATTATATAAACATAATAATATTAAAATAATATTTTTTTTTTTAATATAAAAATAAAAACCTACTAATATATATCTTTTATATTCACAATAAAAATATTATATTTTTCTAAAGATAATAAATCTTTTTGGTACTTCACTTAAAATGAGAAGAATTTCAATACAAGATAATAAATCTTTTTGTTCGCTTACTTTCAATTCAGGATAAAAAAAATTCAAAATAATCTTTTAAATTTTATTATTACACCCACATAAATTGTTATATTAAAATTTTATTTTATTTTTTAAATTTTCCCAGATTAAGTTTACCAGGAATCCAGTATCCATCCCTGTGGTCATCCTCTGGTCAGGTTAAGCCCCAGCGGGCCTGATAACTATGATTATCTCCTCGGATCTTCATTTAATTTCCACTTAAACTTTCTCGTTGCTTTCATGTTTTGTGTTGCATGGCATAATATATAATTACTTATGTTTTGGAGAGATTTCTTCTAATTTTTCAAGATCCAACTTTTTTAATAAAAAACACTCAATGTCCACGATAAAAATCTCATGGGGCTACCTGGTAAAACATTTTGGTGCTTGTCTGGTACGGTAATAACAATCAAAACAGTGCAAGCAAAAACAAAAGAGAAGGAAAGATCAAACCTTTACAATGAACACTAAAATCTTAAGATTTCTTGGAGGTGGAAAGAAAAGGAGACACCTGATGTAAAAAGAAATCCCCAGATGAAACAAAGGCATAGACGAGCAGAAAAGCATGAAGGAAAGAACAAAGCAGGAAAAATTGTGGGTATAAACCAGGCCCCAAATTCAAAGCCTCCATAAAAGAGAAGCATCATAGGGAGCAGACATGGTGACCCTCCATCACTGGATCAATTTCTGTGCACATTACCATGCTTCCTTCATTTCTTTTTTCAATCCAGAGCATCGGCTTATTGTACACAGAACCACAAAACAAAGAAACAAGAGAGAATATTATATATATATATATATATATATATATATATGATGGCTATAAGTCTCCTAACATCATTAAACATATATACCACGAGGTTTGAGCTTTGAGCTTTGAGCTTTGAGCTTTGAAGCAACCTAGAACTGCAGCTGCAACTTTGGTAGTCTATCATATGGTATATATAGAAGAAAAGAGGGTGTCTTTGCTAGGGTTTGCATTTTGCAACTTTTACTGGGCTAGATTGTATTAGCCCATGAGTTGATCACAATTCACAAACTGTTTCGTGCAGTTCAAATGGTAATCAAACCCAGATAATTAAGACCGTTATTTTATTACTGGGCTTCAGCACACTATATTTAACTTTATTTTTTTTCCCGGTTCACCAATGAGAACATCTTCGAACTTGTTTGTGCTGGATAATTGCAACGTAGCGAGTTCGGATTAATTTTTTTTTATGTGATTTTAATTTTTTTAACAGAAAAAACAACTTGATGATCATTAAAAATATAATTTAATTAAAAAATAAAAATAATATTTTATTTAAAGTAATATTAAAACTGTAACATATTAAATCAATTTAAGTTTAACTTGTTAAAATCACAACTTTAATCATAACTTTAAATAAAATAATTCAAAATAAATTATGAAATATAATTTCCAAGTAATCCAATGTTAAATGATAAATAAAAAAAAGATCTTAAAAAACAACTCGGGTCAACCTACCAAACTCACGATCCAGATCTTGAGATTGAGATAACCTCATAAAAATAAATCAAAACAAATTATAAAATACAATTCTCAATCAACCCAATTTTGAATGATGAAATTGAAAAAAAATCAATTAAAAAAGATAAAAAAATAACTCGAGTTAACTCGGGTTAACATGTTAAACTTATGACTCGAGTTATAGGACTGAGATAATCTAATAAAAAATAAAATAAAAAATAATCAGGAAGCCTAATTCCTAATTAATAAAGTGTTGAATGATGAAATTAGAAACCAAGTCAACTTGTCAAACCCGCAATCCAAGTCTTGAGATTGAGATAACCACATAGAAAAAAAATCAAAACAAATCATGAAATTCAATTCTCAATTAACCCAATGTTAAATGATAAAATTAAAAAAAATAAAAAAACACAAAAAATAACCTGAGTCAACTTGTCAAACATATAACATAGAGTATAAGACCAAGATAATTTCATAAAAAACAAATAAAAAAAAAAATTAAGTCAACCTTGATTAACCCACTAAACCTGTAGCTTGAGTCATAAAAATAAGATAACTCAATAGAAAATAAATTAAAATAAATTATGAAGTGCAATTCTTAATTAACCCAAAATTGAATGATAAAATTTTAAAAAACTCAATTTAAAAAAAGACTAAAAAACAAACTCGCTTCAACCCAACAAACCCTGACTCTGGTCATGAGACTGATATAATCTCATAGAAAGAAAATCAAAACAAATCAGGAAGCCTAATTCCCAATCAATGAAGTGTTAAAATGATGAAATTGAAAAAAAAATCAATTAAAAAAAATATAAGTCAACCAAGCTAATTTGTTAAACTCGTAACTTAGATCAAAAAGCTCAGGTAACTCATATAAAACAAACTGAAACAAATCATGTCAATCCCCAACAAACAAAATGGTAAAGGATGACATTAAAATTAAAAAAAAAAATTGAGTTAACCTGCCAAACTCGCAACTCATAATAAGACTAGGATAACCTCATAGAAAAAAAAATAAAAAAAAATCATGAAGTCTAATTTCTAATAAATCAAATATCAAAAGATAAAATTAAAATTGAAAAAAAATTATTGATTAAAAAAAAACCAAAACATTATTGAAATGAATATTATTTTATGAGATGGTGCACACACTCTGCAAAGTGAAAACACTTGTTTTAATGTTTTGTTAATTACCATGAATAAAAATTATTTTTTAAAATAATATTATAAATATATCTCTGATACTGGTCTAATATATTTAGAAGCTATTTGAAGCATGAAGAATTGATTTTCAAATGGAATTTAACATCTAAAAATGATATAAAATTAAATAAAAGGTTAACTCCTTTGATTTACTATACTAAGAGGTTGTTTGGTATCATTTTTTTTTAATTATAATTCAATTTAATTATAGTATTTAATTTAAATTTCTTTAATAAATAAATTGAATTCACATGTTTAGAAGAAATAAAATTTAAAAACATCAATTTATCAATCTTTTTTTAAAGATCTTTGAAGGAATAAAATAAAGGTAATATAAGAAACAAAATGAATTGAATTCTATCTTTTTTAAACATATAAATTTAATTTATTTATTAATTAAATTTAAATTAAACATTATAATTAAATTTAATTATAGTAAAACAAAAATAGTTCCAAACAAACTATTAAAAAAATAAAATATTACAGTAATGAAACTCAAAAAAGTTATGAATGAGAGAAAACCTCTTGGTTAACTATTTACCAATGCTCTCCCCACCAAAATAATCAAATCTTCTCTCCAAGCTCTTTTTTCCAGGGTCCTCAAGCCTAAAATTAATTTTGCTTACCTTTTCCTCAAGCTCTTATAACTCCATAGCCTTTTCCTGTATATCTTCATGCATTACAATAAGGTAACAAACAAGTAGCAGCTTGGTAATTAACCAAATCTCCTACTGTATACTTGTAATTAACCAAATCTCATAGAAAACACAAAGATAATAGAGATATAAAATTTTTTAGGAGATATATTTATTTTTTTATCTATATCTTTGTTTTTTTAATTAAACATGTTTTTATTTTTTTTATATCCTGGGTTGCTAACTAGACGTACCCTAAGTGCTTGCCCATAAATCAAGCAGAACCAGTTCTTCCGCGGTTGATCTTTTTGACAAACTTGAGCTCGAGCTGTATAGTGCTGATAAGCAAGTAAACAATCAGGCATGGCTTCATTGCTTAGATCCGGTTTTCCTTCACCATATCACATATGTATGCTGTATTCGAACAGCCCAATCTCGAAGCTGCTTCATCTGCTTCACTGCTTAATGTAGCTGCCAAAACCGAGGAGCTTAGTTCTTGTATACAGAAGTATCAAGGATGAATCCAAAGTTCTAATGCTGGGAGGGTTAGAATGTGTACTTTTGATTATGGAGGGCCATTTTGTACAAGTTATTCCCTAAAACTTTTAGATTTTTAAGGGATTTGAAAACTTTTGGTGGGGAAGAGGACAAGGGCAGCCCCTGGCTAGTGGCGAGGTCCGACTTTTATTCACAAGCATGGTGACTAAGAAAATGTCCACTGTGTCAAGCTCAGCTGATGTTTTCTTTTCTTTTCTATTTTTTTTGTTTAATGAAAAATCGATAAATTTAGCTTTTTCTGGATTTCACATGTAACTCCATGTTTCTGTTCGAGATCTCTGCCCATCTACATATTGCTTGGAAGTTTTGCACTCAATTTAGGCTTCGTTTTTCACTTAAAATCGATGCTTTTCGAAATACAGGTTACACCGCCTCGTTTCCAAACAGATACTTAGTTACCTTCCAAATTCTTGGTTCCAACATTCTATCAGGAATGCCTTCACTCATTATTCAAGCCTGAAAGCCTACTCTATACCCATTTTCTTCTTGAGCAGCAATACGTAGTCATAGACCTTGTGAGGGTCAGGAAGTGAACTGGACACGCTCTCCTTCTCCATGCACCTCTTGATCCATGCAGTGAACCTTGGACACTCAGCCTCAATGCTAAATTTCCCACAAATCTCAAGAGAGTAGAACCAGCTGGTAACAGGAACAAGCACTACATCCACAAATCCAAAGCTTTCACCACCAAAGTAAAGCTTATCTCCAAGCTCTCCTTCAAGAGTCTTCAAGCCTTCTATAAATTCCCTCTTTACCTCTTCTTGCTCTTCTCCTTTCTCCTTCCATAACTTCTTGGCATTGTTATATATCTGCGTTCAAATAAACAATAAGCACACACACACGATAAAAACAAAAAAGAAAGAAGTTTAACAAGTACTGAAATACTCGCCTTCTTGTCAATGTAATCAGCCCAGAATCTGGCTTGGGATCTTTGGTAAGGATCCGAGGGTAGCAATGGAGACTTGTCCTTCCACACCTCATCAATATATTGGACAATATTATGTGACTCACAAATGGGCTTCCCATTGTGAATAAGAACTGGAATCGTCTTATGAACCGGGTTCATTTCAAGAAGCAGAGGGCTCTTGTCTATCAAGTTCTGTTCCCTGGACTCGTATTCTATCCCCTTCTCTGCCAAGGCAACCTTCACTCTCATTGCCCATGGACTTGGCCAGAAATCCAATAGAGTCACTCTGTCCTCCATCTCCAAATAAAGCGATGATCTTTTCCTAGCTCAACCGATCTCTCTTTCTTGAGCTGTTGTGGTGAATAAGGAAATGGGGTAGTAGCACCTATTTATAACTGCTGATTGACAGTGTAATCAAAGATGATGATCAGCACCATATGATGTCATTGCTTAGGTCTAGTTACATGTGTGTATGCTAATTATTCATGGTATCGTGGCATGTTCTAAGTTGCTTTCTTGCCTGCCAAGTTCAAATGTGATAGTCAAGATCACCAGTCCTTTTTTTAACCTTATCCTCTCCAAATCCATTAATATTCTTTTCAGACTAGATTCCATCTGAAGTAACACGTAGCATGCCCACCATCTTTGACCAGGATAAGTCATAAGATTATAGAAGAATGATTTTTTCTTCTTTGGGTTTTAATTTCTTAGGAGAAAAAAGAGGAAGCATGGTATGCATTCAACTACTAGGCCTAAGGTTATGCTTGGTGATGAACGTGGACTGTGTTTGGAAGTGTGTTTCGGCTTTCCGAAGCTCAGGCGTAACTACTAATATTTATGAAACGAGTATAAAGAAGATAATTTTTCTATCATCTTTGAGTAATATAAAATTTAGGTAATATAACCTCTCTGGAAAATCAAATACAATTGTAAAACAAAACCCCACGAATGGGAAGCATCTAAGTAAGCC
>Ga0307510_10011256_pt1 | contig 10634 bp, 14 predicted proteins | sample 12_EM_MG_FD_207224 | JGI IMG/M metagenome (GOLD analysis project Ga0307510, IMG submission 207224) | Populus trichocarpa ectomycorrhiza microbial communities from riparian zone in the Pacific Northwest, United States - 12_EM | ecosystem: Host-associated > Plants > Roots > Unclassified | place... | reverse complement strand
CGCGATCCTTTGTTGATTGGCATATAATTGGAGTATACTTCCCGAACGGGATCGTTCTGCATCTATTTGTCTATCATTTCTCTTCTGCCACCTAGGCACCTACCATCTATAAGGTAAGCGACTCTACTTGCTTTTAGTGGGCCACTACTGCGTATGGCATATCCGAGTTCTTTTAGATGTTGAAGTACAGTGCATTATTATACATTTACTGTAGCTACATACCATACATATAAATACTTTACACTAGACACAACTAAGGTACTGTTGGAATATAGCGCACGCATTATGTTTTATTGTAGTCACGTCCTGTACGGACCGTATGACCGGAGCAACCTTAGGTGCTCCGATAATTAATACATTATTATTGTGTAAGCGTTGTAATGCTCGGACTGACGTGCACGGACGGCAACGGCCGCAACGATTATGCGGAATTTTCACACGAAGGCCACCAAATTCGCACAACACACTACGGCAACGGCCGCAACGATTGTGCGGAATCTTCACACACGATGGTAAAACTCGCGCAACACACACAACGGCAATGGCCGCAACGATTGCGGAATTTTCACACGAAAGCCACCAAACTCACGCAACACACTACGGCAACGGCCGCAACGATTATGCGGAATTTTCACACGAAGGCCACCAAACTCGCGCAACACACTACGGCAATGGCCGCAACGATCCCACCAAAACTCGCGCAACACACACAACGGCAACGGCCGCAACGATTATGCGGAATTTTCGCACGGTGAGCACCCAAAATCCCAGCGGGAAAAATCGGCTTAAATACCTCGTTCTCTAAAGAGAACTCGGAACCTAAGTGATACTGTGAAGTACTGATTATGAGAATGGGAAAGGGGAAACGTGGTAAGGTTTGCCACAATAGCGCCCAACTCGCAGCTGACACAAATGGAGTGTGCAGTGATAATCTCGCGATAATCTCGTCTGCCACGGACATAACATCGTAGGGCTCTTTCACTCAAAACTTCTTTACCCTCAGGACTTCAGACAACTTGATGTCGACAAGACCCCTAATTGACAGTGGTGGGTCACTTATCGTTTCGTTGTTATGGGGATTATCATTTAACGATCCGTGTCATTGTAATGCTGTACCTGACATAGCGAACGTGGGGCAGCCGTCGCACCCAAGACCACGCACAGATTATCCTCATGACCCCTCAGTGGTGACGGCTCTATCCAGTTCAGTTTTGATTTTTAGAGTCTTATCATACGCTCTAGTCCAGGGCTATGTCGGGTTCATCCCTCGATGACGGTACCGAGTCCGATCAGTTTGTTTCCCTTCCTGGAACACCTACGGCCGATGATGAAAATATCTGGGAGGGCGAGTTGGTTCATGATTATTTGATGTTTTGAGGGCTCATCTCTGTAACGGTCCTCAGAACCTGATGCTCTTGCCGCACAATCAGAATCAACTCATACATCTCCTTCTGCCCCGGACCTGGCGAATGGTGAGGGGTTTCCACGCTTGGATATTGTCATGACGCTCATGTGTATTTTTGGTGTCGGCTGCGACACCTTACCTCAACTTTTGGCAGTCAAAGAACGTGGCACCTTGCGGGCCCAGAAACCGTCGCTCCCTCGCGAGGATATCTCTTTCCCCGTAAAAGGGATGTATCGGCTCCTCGATTTGATCACTGAACAAGGGACCAATGGCCTTAGTGATTCCTTCTTTCTCCTCGATCAGTTTTTACGAGCTCATGGAATTTATAGTTGATAAGATTGTCATTTCCCAGCAGTCTCTCCAAATGTTCATCAACGCGCTCTCTCCTGGCGCTTATTCTTCTATCACAAAGGTCAACTTCAAGATGCTAGATAACTTCTTGCTCAAGCCGATTGGGATCTATGGGTCGAAAGAGGAAATCGTGAGGTTCCTCTGTGGAATTCGTGCCGTGGATGACCAAACGTACGGGGAACGTGACTTCTACGTATCTGATTCTGTTGATTGCTTTGAGAACAGGGCGGAGAAGTTGCTCATGCCACAGAAAGGATACACCACCAAGAAAGCTGAACCTATTCTAAGGTCTGGACTATATGTTGTTCGCTCATTCATGACTTCGGTGGAAGAACAAGCCTACATCTTGTACTGGCCTGAAGATACGACGTGGGATGATCAAGCAGCCTCTACTGTCCAGCGTAATAGAGTTACGTTCATGAGGTATGAGTGACTACTCCCTTCCTGTTAAATTCTAGATTGACTGTGACTGGAACACGTGTAGATACCTCACCAAGCTATGCGATCAGATCGTCTGTCTGCTCTCTGCGGAACACTCACAAGCGATTGTGTGGGATGACGAAGATGACGATGACACAGTGACTGACTTAGATATCGATGACTCGGGCCGCCTGTACGACTTCGTTGTTGCGAAAACAAATGATCAAGAGGAGAATGTAGTCGCCCGACCTGGATTTTTAGTACCGTTTTCCCCTTGAGTGCATTATTCCTTGGCATTGACCTCAACTCCTCTTTTCTCAAGATGAACTCCCCGCTCCTTGTCAATCAGCCACCACATGGGGCTCACTTCGATCCAACGATATTGTCCCCGAAACTGCTTTGTGGAGAGACTATACAAGGTTTCATGACCGCCGAGTTCAAGGAAGCAAAGATGTTGGTCGATCATTTTTCTCGCGACCATCAGGGTGCTCAGCAAATCCGTCTTCTACTGTAAGTATTTTCTCAGGTAAAGTACGACTTTTGATGGAATTATTTTCAGTATGGATGACGTCACGTTATGCTTCTCCGAGTCAATTGATGATGCGTCTTTGGATACAATGATGAAATTGGGTCTAGATAAACGGTTTCCCAGAGGGTACGCAGCCTGGGAGGAGCACAGGAAACAGATCTCGCAACACTTTCACGGTACCCTTACGGAACGACAAGCAGAGACCCAGGCCAAACTTGAGCAAGACTTGGCAAATATAAGAACCAAACTATGGGAAGCTGTAACTCTTGAGGTGCTAAAGCCATTCCCGTGAGAACTGCGTACTTTATCTTCCAGATAGGTGAACTTATTCGTGGCCGTCGCAACCGATAAAGGTCCCTTCGGCGCGAGGCCTTCTTGGTAGAGTCGAGTCCCTCCAATAGCGTCAAATCCAAAGTGGACACGGCTGACGCGATAGGTAAAGTTATTTATTATCTACACCATGTCTTCAGAGAATAATGTGGCATTTAGATCCACTCCACTACCTCTTTCGCGTCTCTCCGAGGACGGGACAAATCTTTCGGGACAATATACGTGCCGCCAAGCTCGGGAGAGGTATTCAAGTTCCGGAATTCCAGTCCCAAAAGAAGCGCATCTTGGTCCTCCACCATCTTCTGGAGAACATAAAAGGTCTGAATGGGACACAAATGTGGTACTTGGCGGATGAAGTGCTGAATCGCCAGGATACACCGACTATCCTGGGAATTCTCAATTCCTTTGAGAAAGGAAATAGTGGCTATTGGGGACGTTTAAAGACCACCGTTGGGATAAGCGACTCTTGGGCAGCAGTCGTGTGGAAAGACGCCAATCAATTCGCATCGTCTGTACCCGACTCCCGCTTCCTCTCAGACCTCGAGGCTACTACCTTCCCTGAGTGTTTACGTGACGCCACTGCCGAGGCAGAAAATGCTGCCTATACTTGTCTCACAACACAGATAGAGTCTCTTGTGGCTGGAATTACTGCGCAGATCCTTTCTGTGCAGAAATCCGAGTGCGAAAAACAAATACAACGAGAGGTGAGGAGTAGTCGAGAAAGGGAACTCAGGAAGCTCCGGTCCAAATTTGTCCGCCAAATCGAGGCTTCGTCCCGAGAGCGCTCCAGATCGTATGTTCGCCAGTCTCTGGCACTGATTGTAAAGGCTAATAACCTAATACAACACAGTTGCGTGAGTATATATGTAACCAACTTCACAACACAGAAAGAGCGCTACCATTCCCAAGGTCCGTTAGCCAATCCGGCGCGATCGGAAGTTATCTCATCCTCTGAAAGAGTCTTACTCTATCACCGGCCGCATGGAAGTCCCGCAAGACCAAGAGATTGAGTATCACGTCCACCCTTTACTTCTGCTCTCAGAGCAAAAGCACAACCTCCAGCTCGATCCTTCATTCGTCCCAACCCCCGTTCTGAATGAGCGACTTTCTCAATCATTTAGCCTTCCCTTTGATGTTATCGTGAAGTAAGTCTCTTGTTAATCCGTATATGCAGTTCCGTTCCTCACCGACACCACTTAGATATGCCCATCTTCTGGAAGGGGACCGAATCCTTCTGGGCCTTGTTGATTCTCAAGGAAACACCATGATACTTCTTGAACGCCTCAATCGTATAGACGCTGCCATCAAGTCTCGGTCTTACGCAAAATTTTTCCACCAGGACAAAATCGGTCAAATGTGCCTCTTTGCCCTTGACGAATCGAAACATACGTTAGCCGTATATACATCCGCTAGAGTATGTCACTGTCTTTCGAAAAATTTCACAGGGGTTAACCATGCTTCACAGATGCAACTCCACATCTTCGTATTTGACGAAGATCTTAAGTCCTTGCGGGGTCAAGGGTCACCAATCGACCTCCGCCCGTTCTATAATTCCGGGGTATCTATTGTCCATGCATGCTTCGTTCATGGAAGTGAAGAGATACTATTCGTCGACTCAGATGCTCAGGCAAGGATTTTCTCCTTGATCACGCTGCAGCCCAAGTATGTCGCGTTCTTTTTTCCTTCATGCTTTAGTTTTGAGGCTTCTCTGTAGACCTGCATCTCTACAACTGCCACAGGTACCGCGCACTGTTTACTCTTCCCCAGATGGGTCATGTATGCTCGCTGTTCAAGAACAAGATGGGGTGTGTACTCTGACGGCGTATCACTGGTCCACATTTGCGTCCACCAACGGAATTCCTATTACTCTCCCTGACTTTCCTATCGACCCCAATGCGGCGCTTCTCACGTCAATTGTTTATCGGAATAATGTCCACCTCATTGGTCTCGACCTCGAGTCACAAACTTGTCGATCTGTCATACTTGACATCACCCGCAAGGCCACTGAGTTCACCTTCCAGGAACGGCGGTCCAAGGCGGTGTCATCTAGTCATGGAAAACATACTGTTCACAATTGCCTCATCGAATGCCACGCTGACGTCTGGACACGTTTCCCAGTTGTGCCAACGATGAAACGTCACACTATAACATCTTCGAGCGAACGGGAGCAGAAGACAATAGTGTTCGTCACCGATGACCATCGGCGTCCCTTTTCTTCTTACTTCTCGGATATCATACACTCCTTCGAAAGGACATCACGAAAACCAACTGGTGATGAACTCAGGGGTATCTCTGTGTCCGCATACAATTTCCGCTCCTTTACGCATCAGTTCCTTGCTGGTTCCGATTGGCCAGTCTCCCGCTTCAGGGCAGGAGAATGGCTCGCGGACTTGCTGTGCCTCATCCCGATCCATATTGCGATCACGCATGAAAACAGGTTCATTCCGCTCAAGGACGGGGTTGTGTCGGCGCAACTAGAGAAGTCTTTGTTGGGAGCTGAAGTCAACAGAATAGTGGACAGTTTGTCGCTTGGATGGTACGAGTCAATTTTCCAATCTTATTGGGCATCAAAGGTAGGTTCATTTCCTGTGCCATCCCTAACCTATTTATTTTTACGCCAATTTTCAGCCCGTCAAGGTTGTTTCGTCAATGGGAGAGCAATCAGTTGGGAAAAGTTTTACTCTCAATCATCTTGTCGACACGTCGTTTGCTGGGAGTGCGATGCGAACTACTGGTTAGTTTTTCGAGTTACCATCCTTTGAAATCAGGAAACCAATCGCACTTAGAGGGGGTATGGATGTCTGTGTCTCCTACTGATGAAGCACTTATCGTGGCTCTGGACTTCGAGGGTGAGTTCATCGTTCCTTACTGCGCATCGCTGGATACCATCTGCGTATCTTATGGAACAGGTGTACACAGCCTCGAGCGTTCAGCTCAGGAGGACACGCTTCTTGTTCTCTTCAATACCGCCATTTCCAATCTCGTGAGAAAGCCACTTTAATTTATGGCTGTCGATATACTTAATACTGCCCACAGGTCCTATTCCGTAATAACTTCGCCCTAAGTAGAGATATTACGGGCCTCTTTCAATCTTTCCAGTCAAGCTCGTCTGTTTTAGACCCAGCATCGAACCCGTCACTCTTTCAATCCACGCTCGTGGTGATCATAAAGGTAAAAAAGGACCACTAGTCAGTAGAATTGCCTTTGACCCTTTCTAGGATGTCATCGACTCGGACAAGGCTGAAGTGACAAGAGAGTGAGGTTCCCACTAGCAAACGATCCGATAACCAACAACCATTGACAACACATAGGTTCTCACTCAAATTCCAGAAGATAGTTCAGGACGAGCAGGACACAAATTTCATCAGCCGTCTTCACGCAGGCAAACTGCAGATCATCCCGTGGCCCGTGATCGAATCTAGAGAGTTTTACAAACTTTTCGCTGCCCTCAAAAGGAAACTCGATCAACAGCCAACCTCACATCACACCGCTGGCGAATTCTTGCACACTCTAAAGACGTTGATGGCCAAGTTGAAGGTTTATTTTCCCGTTTCTCATGTACGTGGGTTGCTAATAGGCCGTATCTTGAATAGGCTAATGATTGGGGAGCTATGTCACGTGCGCTCCTTGCGTTCTGATATTTGTGCACACAATGAATCCTTACCGTAGAAACTCTGGCCGCACATCGCGCGAACATTCTCCTTGCAATACTACCTAATGCCTTGGAGACAGGATTTTCGGAAGTCTTCCCGGAGCAAGAGCCATTAAAGGTAAGACAGTGCAACAAATCTCCAATGACCATGCACCAAACTGAAGATCACAGAACTTCGATACGGACATAGTGATCGAAAGGGAGGATACAGAGGCTCAGTTTTTACTAGCTGGACCAGAAGCTCCAATGGGAGATCGCGAACTTCGTCTAAAGACTCTCCGTGAGTCATGGGACCGGACAAATGCAAGGCAACACGCCGATGACTCTGAGTGGATTTCCCATCTTGCACATTATTTAAACCACCTTGTCGACTTGCGTACAGCTCGTGTCGATAAGTGGCTGGAGTCGAATACTCAACGATTCCAGGCTGGAAATGCCAGTATCGAAGAACTTCGCAGAACGTTTGACAGCGCTATCATCGATCTACGAGCCAGCATCCAGCTGTGCGTGTCGCAGTGTGCAACATGTAGCCTATTATGCATCCAGAGCCGCCTGCACGAAGGCACTCACAACTGCCTGACGAGCCATGAATGCATCCATGCTTGTACATTCTGTCAACGAGATTTCCTTACAGCCAAACCTTGCGGTCAGATGTAGGTATCATGAACTTCGTTCTCTCCGTTGCTAACTTGTTCCGTCAGTGCGGGTCATTCCGGGGATCACGTGTAAGATTATTAATTTTGGTCTGATTAGATGGGTTTCTCACATATTTCTCGGCGCAGATGCCGTGTGGACTCTCATTTATGCGGACAGCCTTGCGCATTCTCCGGAAAGCAAGGGTGCATGGATGAGTGTGTCAAGGTGCCATCATTTTCTTCACCACATGTAATCAACCTCACACTTAGATCTTTTTCAGTCAGTCGCGCACGAGGGCGAACATGTTTGTTCAGCCCTGGTCCACATGTGTGGTCACGTATGTCTCCTGTACTGAATGTTATCTTATGAACTGAACCGAGTCGTGCTCTCAGCCATGCGATTTAATTGGCTTGAAGCTTCCAAACGGGAAATCATTTACATGTTCAGGGACATGTCGCGTCCCAATGTGAGCCTTGTCGCTTCTCTGCCGACAAAGCTATGATAAACTCCGCATAGAAATGAAGAACACATAGTACATGCTTGTGAACTTAGGCTTTGTCCAGTTTCATGCGAATTATGCAAGCGGTTGTGCAGTGGGGATCACCTTCATGGCTTGTCCCCTGGTCAAAGCCATCTATGCGGGTGTGTATACCCTACCTCTCTTTTGGGATATTATTCATTTGAACCTCCTAGACAAGAACACTCTTGTAACGCTTTATGTTCTGCACATGGAATATGCCAAATAGATACGACACCACAGTCCATCGAGGCCACGTTTACTGGCAGGCATGAAACATTCCAGTACACCAAGGTGTGTCCGGCATTATGTAGACGATAGGCTGACAATTATATGATGAGTCTAGTATACACAAGGTATGTTTCACAGTGCTCTTCGCCAGCTTACTAAGTGTTCGCTACTACAGCTTCGAAACGCCTCCGCTGCGTCAAGATAATCGAGCCGGGGGAGGATAGTCACCCTGGTCCTCACATGCATAGTAACGAAAAACGACCATTTCATTTCTGCGAGAGTCGGTAAGCCCTGTGAGCCCCCAAATTGTGCAAGCGCTCATCAGCTCTAGGTGTGAGACCTGCGGCTATTTTTGCACACTTCCTTTAGGTATAGTCGTCGCTATTAGATCATTGGTTCGTATCTGAGTCCGATTTAGGGCACACTCAACAGGAGCACGAAACTCGCCATGGCTCTATGTCACGCACAAGGTGGGCTGTCGATGGGCCAGATGGAACGATCCTCGAATTGGAAGGACGCAAGTTCTCGTCGAATGACGATGGGGCTCCTATGTTGTGCAACTTGGTATGCACGTCGATGGGGAGACACGTGCATATCGATTACTGTCGCGGGGACCCTTGTGATAACCCAGAGACAGAGCACATCAACCAGAGAATGGTCCCAAACCCAGACCAGCCGAAAGATTGGATTACACATGGCCTTCACTGGCGCCGAATGGGTAAGTTCATCGTACGACTAATCTGTTTGACCAAGCTCATTCGAGTATCAGGTTTCAAAGGTGATCGTGCTGACCACCGTATAAGTTATAGCATATTCTTAACCAAAATTATCTATCCAGATCCATATCCTCGCGAAGATCAAGCGAATTTTGGGAAATGGTATGGTTTCTCATACCAGAGTTAGCTACGTGTCGTCTGACCTTGCCGCAATAGTGATGCGATGTGCCCAGGTAATGATATTCTCGTGATCACTGTGGCTACAATTATAACGCAACTATTAAGGCCCCGAACATACTGTAGAAGTGGGAGGAGCAAACGCGCAACCGTCACGCTGTACACTGGCAATATTTCACGCGCCATTAGATGCAGCAATGCCAGAAAACGCGCCTCATGGCCTCGGATATGTGTCAAACGACGGCCACCAGTTCAGCTGTAAAAATCCCATTGTTATGCAGCAAGCTTACCACGTGTGCGTATCCTATCCAATACCGCAATCCTATGTGCTCAACGCGGCCCCATAGGATGTTTGTCATCGACAGGTCCGTGACAACTTGCTCCCTTTGTGAAATTTCTCGACGCTTTCCTATACAGATCTACCTCGATGCGCGGGGAAGATCGGAAGCCGCTTGCCAACTCTGCTGGGGCCAACCGCATCACACCTACGGCAAACAACAGGCGTGGGTCGGTCATCTCCGCCCTCTATAGCTTCTGGCTAGCTCGCCAAGCTGCCATTGATCGCAACGCCCAAATTGGTGGAGTTAGAAGGGATGCATATAGCTTGATCTTCTTCTGTCACGAATCATCGACATGCATAGAAAACGATTTCGCGAGTTCTCCCGACGAGCTGTTGACAGCTGTCTTGCAATACGAACCACAGCTTGGCACGAACTTCACCCGAGCCCTTGAAAGAACACAGATCATCATGGATTCGCACTGGAGCACAGAAAGGTACGGACTCATTCTGGAGGAATTGGCCATATCCTTACGCTGGACGCTGATATGAATTTTAGAACACCTGTCATAATTTTCTTGTCTGACGGTGAGGGACATCTCAGGGATGAAACAATGTTCGACGTTTGTCGTAGCGCCGTACGCCAGGGGTTTGTGAGGTTTTAATCTCCTCGTCGATTCTCTAACGATTTAAACGCTAGGAGGCCACTTTCTTTCCATTCTGTCTCCTTTGGGAGGAACGATTCTTCATCCACATTGCGTAGAATGGCGCAAATTGCCCTGCAGGTACAGAGCAATGCACCGCAGGACCCACTGCGCCCTGCAGCAGCTACCATTCCCTCCTCCTATACGGAGGCTCTGGACTCGGTGCGGGGACAATACAAGCTCTATAATCTTGGTAATTGATACTTACTTTTATTAGGTGCGCTTGGCCGAGACATTCCTAGGGTTTGCCGAATCCTTGAGGAAGCCACGTGGCTCCCTATTGTCGTCGTAGAGGTCCCTCTGGTCTGCCGCTGATCTGAGACAGCCCCATTGCTTTTGATTCCACTATCCCTTGTCTTATCGCTATCGTCTACGCTTACTTTCTCATTGCGTGTGGGAGGCTACATAAGTTCTTGTCCAACTGTATGCCGCGCCATGCCGCAGCCAATCGCTTTGTACCCTCTGTCCTTCTAAATGTAGGCATGTTTGCTCGCTAGTTGCTGCAGAAGGACTGGGCTCGACTGTCTCTCTGACATCAACCTGACCCACGCTAATGATTTAGACAATGGATTTTACTGAACGCGCGGAAGAGGTGGCACAGCAGGCTTGATTTGTGTGTTTCATTTCATTTGAAATAACCCACGCGTTCTTGACGGACTCACACCATTACGTACATCGCGCAGTAACCC
>Ga0307510_10011255_pt1 | contig 10636 bp, 10 predicted proteins | sample 12_EM_MG_FD_207224 | JGI IMG/M metagenome (GOLD analysis project Ga0307510, IMG submission 207224) | Populus trichocarpa ectomycorrhiza microbial communities from riparian zone in the Pacific Northwest, United States - 12_EM | ecosystem: Host-associated > Plants > Roots > Unclassified | place... | reverse complement strand
CCACTTGGAGTGTCAAGGTGATATCCGGTGTTTGGATTGTTTACTCCGTGGTCTTCAAAGTATGCGTCTTTTGTGACGTGTGCTGGGAGATCGTCCTGTTGTCTTCTGACGATGCGTGTAAACTCGTTGTTGAGTGTTCCGTATTGGATGGTCGCCACGATGGTAACAGCTTCTGTGTTTCAAGAGCTCGTAGGAAAGCCTAACTTGTGTTAAGGTCCAAGGGCCTTAAAGACGCGACGTGCGTGGGTTGATTTGGCGACGACTGGGATTGCTCAGTGGGATCTCCTCCTGAGGCAATAGATCACGTGAGTAGCACGATACCGATTGGCTACACAGTATAAGAGTAAAGTCCCTGATGATAAGGGCGACTTCCTGAGGTAGATAGTAGAGATGAAAGGGAGAGCTTCAAGGCTTTTGAAGCGACTAAGTTGATCAGGTAAGAGACTCTGAGAGTCCTAGGTGGAAGCTACAAGTCTTGGATTGAAAACCAAGTTAGGCTTAGGGCCTAACTGCTAAAAGTACAAGCGCTTATATACATTTGAGAAGTAACAGGTCACAGAGGTCACAGAGAAATATGGAAATATTACTAAGGTGAAATCATGACGTGGCGGTTCTAAGTATAGCTCCATCATGAGCTGGCAATCTAAGAATAACCCATCATGAGTTGGCAAGCCAAAAGGGGTTAAATGAGGACACGTCATGATGCTGTGGACTGCGGAGTGATGGCATGTGATAGTTGACTGCGGATTAGTCATGTAGTCCATCAGGTGACTTGTCAGGTGATTTGGTGGTGATCCGAGCGGCGCGTGAGGGAACGAGTAAGGGGCGAGTGACCGAGAGCGTGAAATAAATGGTGGAAAATAATGGAAAATTGGGGTGGGGGTTCAGGATCGTAACAACGAGAAGGGAGAAGAGGAGGGCACATGGGGAAAAGGCGATGTGATTTGTTATGCTCCTGGGCACTTGGTCCACATTTCTTTTTCTTTCTTGACCGCTATGTACTTATACGATCACATGACTTCGACTCACATGACCGCTTACCTGTACAACAGAGCCATTTCGTCGGGAACTTCATTGTTCCCTCCTTTTGTACGTTTCCTATTGTTCTCTTCTTACTGTAGTCTGTGACCACCATTGTTTGTGACTCCATTGTTCTGTGACTCTCATTGTTCATGACTCTATTGTTCTCCTCTTTTGTATGCTTAGTCAGGTAGCTGCCCTTTTGTATATAAGCAGGGCTTATATCCTAGAGTTGGGCCTTAAGCCTGACTTAGTTTGCAATCTATTGCATTCTCAGTCCTTGTTGCTTGAACAAACGTTTCCCTTTTATCCTTCTTTGAAGTAATCTTCAAGTCCTTGAAGTTACTTCCCTTTCCTCTTTATCTTTACCCAGACATTGGTCTAAGCGACCCTTTTGCTTTTATCATCTTCCAAAGCACTTAGGTTATTAAGGGAATTACGACCCTTATAACTTCGTCACTGCCGCACGTCTCACCTTTGCGCACGTCGCGCCTTAAGGTTCAATAGGCCTTAACATAAGTTAGGCTTTCCTCGAACGTCCTTGAAACACAGGACAACACCAGTTACACCCTGGCAGCAGTAGTACTTATCGGAACTCTCGAACAAAACAAGAGAGTTCACAGGAGACAACAAGACGATCTCCCAGCACACGTCAAAGGCGAAGCATACTTCGAATACTACAGAGCTGGACATAAAGATACTGGATACTACGTCGATCTCCCAAAGAAAACATGCAGAGTTGTTGAATTCGTCAAAGTAGAAGACGAAGACTATTGGGTAAAACTCCTCTGGAAAGATAACCAGTGGTACACAAACCAAGGAGGAGTACTTCACACCTCAAAACTCGGTGCTTGGAGAGAAACAGACCCTCAGCACCCACATTATGTCAATCCAGAGCACTACAGCCCAATGCTCCACACCGCTATCGAGCAATCACCACATGAAGAAATACTTGCAGGAGGAATCCACCACATCGCAACCCTCCAAGGAACCAACCCGTTCACAGAACAACCCCCCATTCTTCCCCAAATCAAAACAGCAGTCCAACAAGGCATCGCCATCCCCCTTGATACTATCCCAGCCGCTGCTGTTCAACCCCAGCTATCTATCCAAACCACAATGGCAGAACAACCACAGGAAATTAATGTCGCTACTGGACAAAGCGAACAAGAAGCACGACAAATCAACGTCATCACTAGCCCTGCCAATGGTGCTCTTAAAGGGAACCCACCACCCATCTTTACTGGAGATAGAAGCACAACCAGAAAGTTTATCAATAACTTTGACCTCTGGAAAGCAATTAATCAACACAATGACACCATGAAGAAACCCTTTTCCAGGGTCGTCACCCTCCTCACCTACATGGACGGTCCCCTAGTAGACGCTTGGAAAGAGGAACAAATGCACAAACTCCAAGAAGCAATCGATGATGGAACCCAGGAAACAGATGAAGATCTCTGGGACAGCTTCATAGAAAGGTTCAAAACAGCCTTCACCAACCAAAACCAAAAGGAGGAAGCCTATCAGAAACTATGCAAACTCAAGCAAGGAGAAAGCCTTGACGACTTCTTTGCTAAATTTAAGCAACTCGCCCACAAAGCAGGAGTTCCCCTAGATGACAAGGGAACTGTCGAAACCCTCAAACGTGCCATGAATGAACCACTTACTAGAGCGGTTATACAATCCCCCGATTTCAACCCAAACGCAGATGTCCCATGGACTTTTAAAAAATGGGAAGACCAGGCTAGAATGTCCCACCAGAAGTGGCTAGCCGCCTCTCAATACAGTCAGCAAAAACGAGGACTGTACAAAGCCTTTGGACTAAAACCAAACCAAGGAAAAAACAACCAGTACGGAAGAAACAGAACTTCTGGACCACGCACCACCTCCCAAGGAGGATATGCCATGGACGTCAACACCAATAGAATGGGACAAACACATTCCGACGCTAAAAAGCAACAACTTATGAATGAAAACAAATGCTTTTACTGCGAAAACATAGGACATCAAGCTCGCGTCTGTCGCAAGAAAATAGCGGACTGCGCCAAAAGTGGCAAAACCACTAAAAGCGACAACCCTACTGTTAGGAACCAAGACCCCATTGATATGACCCCAGACAACATCTCCGGTTTCTTGAAAGACCACATGGGCTCGCTTGATGAAGATACCAAGCTGAGCATCATTGAATCCCTTATGCCGAAGGATTTTCCTCAAGCCCAAAACTAGCTGCCATAGTTAGGGCATTCCGCCTTGATAGTGTCTTTGTAAATCACTCAAATTCTGTGCAAATAAAAGTCGCGTTTTCACACTATCAAGGGAAGGCAGAAGAAACAGTCCTACTTGACACTGGGGCAACTGAAAATTTCATTGACCATACAACTGTCGTAAAATTACGCTTAGGAATGAAGAAACTCCCCTACCCTTGCCCAGTGTTTAACGTCGATGGAACCCTTAATCGCCATGGAACAATCACTCATGCCTGTGATCTACTGGTTACTAAAGGCAACAAAAGGGAACGTCAAAGATTCTTTGTCACTAATCTAGGACGAGATCGACTCCTCTTTGGCTACCCATGGTTTAATGCTTTTAAACCAGAAATTGACTGGGAAAAGGGAACACTCTTAGGCCCAAAAGTTCAAATGGAAACTCTATTATTTGGAACCCTTCAACGCGCGAAAACATGGGTCAAAAATAAAGTACCAGTTAATGAAGATCTTATCCTTGAAGCACAACAAACCAGGTGCGCTCCATGGTTGGGAGTAACCCCTTTAGAAATAAAGGGAGGCCCAGTGGAAGTCAATTGCACCCATACAGCGGTAGAAATGGCCCATAAGTACGCAACGGAACATGGGAAGGAGGAAATTACCCTCCCAGAAAAATTCAAACGTCACATGGCATTATTTTCAGATGAAGAAGTGAACAAATTTCCACCAACTCGTGGTGAAGGAGACCATAAAATCATACTAATGGACACTGCACCCACCCGCTTCAACTGCAAAGTTTATCCACTTTCAAGGGATGAACAAAAAGCGGAAGATCAATTCATTGACGAAAATTTGGCCAAAGGATACATCACACCATTGGACTCCCCCTACGGTTTTTCAACCTTTATGGTCCCTAAAAAGGACTCTAAAGAGAAATGGTATATTATCGATTATCACCCCCTCAATGCGGTTACCAGAAAAGATGTTACCCCACTTCCCAACCTCAAACAATGCATTGAAAACCTACAAGGAATGGAATTATTCAGTAAATTTGACATCCGCTGGGGCTATAACAATATCCGGATACGTGAAGGAGACCAATGGAAAGCTGCTTTCAAAACTCACCGAGGACTATTCAAACCAAAAGTAATGTTCTTCAGCATGAGCAACTCACCAGCAAGTTTTCAACGCTTTATGAACGGCATTCTCGAAGAGTTATACGAACACTTTGAGAAGAAAGGTGTACTCAAAATATGGCGCATACTCCAAAACTACATGGACGATTGCGGAATAGGAACCCTACTCAAAGACTTTGATCTTCACGTTGACATTATCCACTTCCTATTCAATCTCCTTGCACGCCATGGCCTACACCTCAAATTGTCGAAATCTGTCTTTATGCAGCCACAAATGGACTTCTTAGGTGTTCGAATATCAAAAGACAGAGCCACAGTCGACCCAGCTAAAGTTGCAGGACTCAGAGACTACCCATGTGAACTCAAAGACAAGCGACAAGTCTGTGGATTCCTAGGAGTCTCTGGATACCATTGCATGTTCTGCCCCAATTTCAGTATCATCGCCGCACCACTCACAAAGCTCACTGGAAAAGATGTACCCTTCGAATGGGGACCCCAACAAAAGGAGGCTCAAAACAAACTTATCGATATGATCACCCACACACCAGTACTCGTTCAACCAGACCCGGACCAACAATTCGAACTCGAAACAGATGCATCACAAATTGGAACAGGTGCCATATTATACCAGCAGGATCCTCCTATTACGAAACCAGACGGCACCCAAAAACCGGGACCAAGACGACCAGTTGGATTCCACTCCCAAAAATTCACCCAAACTGAGCAAAACTACCCTATCTATGACTGAGAATTCCTGGGAGTTATGCACAGACTATGCTGCTGGTCTCATCTCCTCAAAGGAACAACTATACCTGTTCTAGTCTTCACTGATCACGCCAACCTCCGTTACTACCGGGAACCCAGGAAAATAGGCCCTTGCATTGCTGGATACTTACCAGAAAGGGAGCAGTACAACATCATTTTGGAATATAAACCTGGCGCCACTAATCGTGCGGATGCATTATCCAGAAGACCTGACTACAAGGGACCCAATCCAATTAATGACGACGTCACTGTATGGCCGGACCACTACTTTTGCGACAACCATACCTCAATTCGAGTATTCAACATGGACAGTATCGGCGATAACTTGGATAGCTGTATCAAATTGGCTCAATACAAAGAGCAACCGTTACTCAAGAAATGGGCAATAACATATAACCTTTCCCTATTGGACGGCACACATTGGTATCACGGGACCGCCCTGGTTGTCGTGGCAGACAACGCTCTTAGGAGGGGAGTAATTTCCCTTTTTCACGACCACGTGACTGCCGGTCACGCCGGGATTACCAAAACACTTCAACTAATTACCCTGTACTATTGGTGGCCCAACCTGAAAACCTTCATCACCGAATACATCAAAGGATGCGCTACATGCCAAATGACCAAAGTCAATACTCACCCTACCCATCCACCCATATTCCCTATCACTCCTGCAGACAACGCACGACCCTTTGAAACCGTTGCAATGGACTTCATCACTAAACTTCCACAATCAGGTGGTTTCGACACTATTCTCACAATCACGGACACCGATTGCTCCAAAGCGTCTATCTTCATTCCTTGTCACGAGACCATCGACTCAGAAGGAGTAGCCTTACTCTATCTCAATCATGTCATACCCCACTACGGCATTCCCCGCAAAATCATCTCAGACCGAGACGTCCGCTTTGTATCGAAATTCTCAACAGAACTATGCCGCATCCTCAACATCCATCAGAACACCAGCACGGCGTATCACCCTCAGACTGATGGAGCAAGTGAAAGAACCAATCAAACCTTGGAGCAATACCTCTGAGTATTCTGCGGAACCCAACAGAATAACTGGCATGCATGGTTACCACTCGCTCAGTACACCAAGAACTCATGGCCATCCACAACCACCAAGAAAACACCATACAATTTACTTATCGGATACACACCCCAAGTACACCAACCAACCAGAAAAACCACCATTCCCTCCCTAGAACAATGACTCTCATCCATTGAAGAAGCCAGGAAAGCCGCCCAAGAGGCCCAACGTAAAGCGCAAGAATCCTGGATAAAAGAGAAGCCACGATACGTTCCATTTGCAGTAGGCTCAAAGGTCTGGCTAGAAGGAACCAACCTATGACTTCCAAGTAACACCACGCCCAAGCTTTCCCCAAGGAGATACAGACCTTTTAAGGTAGTCTCCCAAATATCAAAAGTTGCTTACAAACTCGAACTCCCTTCCACATGGAAAATCCATGACATCTTTCACGCTTCCCTACTCACGCCCTACAAAGAAACAGACCAACATGGACCCAACTTTCTAGAACCACCACCAGAAATACTAGAAGGCGAACCAGAATGGGAAGTCAAGAAGATTCTGAAAGAGAGGTCTTTTGGCCGTTGGAAGAAGAAGCAATACCTTGTGCACTGGAAGAACTACTCGCTAGCACATGATTCATGGGTTAACGCTGAGGACCTCCACGCCCCGGAGTTACTATCGGACTTTCAAAATACCTCGAGCAGTATAAGAACCCTCCCTCTTGACAAGTCATCCCCAGCATGTCCAACCGGGCATTCTACACCTTTACTATTGACCCCCCTTTCAATTCGTTCCGCCACCTTTTCAGGGACCTCACTATCTGGCCCGGCCATAAGTTCCACATCTTCACCCCAACCGCCCAGAAGACTTCATCGCTATATAGAAAAATCCACCCCACTCACGCTCACGCCCTTGAGCATTCCTCCTTCTGCAGAGAGCAGTACTGCCCCTATCATCGCTGAATGCCCCTTGACTTTACTCAGCCAACACACTTCAGCTATGTCTACGTCAGACCAGGAGGTACCACAGTCCATACACAGCAGTCCATCTACGGGAATGGAGACCTTACCCTTTTCTCCACGATCGTCCCCACCTCTGGGGTTACCTATCATTGCTGGACTAGAGGCCGCTGCTACAGTGACAGATATCTACTCCAATCTGAGGATAGCTTTGGGCAGCTTCCTGGGCACATCACAAGGTCAACCACCATCCTTCACCATCCCCTATCCTGATCCCACCGCGTACCTCCCCTCAGAACAAGGACAGTATGGCTCGAGCACCATCCCCCTCCCCTCTATTGACCCTACCCCCAACCCCATTACTCCAACGCCAGCACCGTCGCCCTCTATCACCCCAGCTGTCCAGCATCCACTCAAATGTAGTCGTCGACACGCTCCCCGATGACAAGATACTCACACTAGCGGGACAAATTCCCTCTTTGGCACAGGTTCGCCATGTGAGAAAACAATGCAGAGCCTTGTTGAAGTACATGGAGCATCAGGGGCATATCACTGGGGCGCTTTTGGCTTGGACGGAGGATCTCCTCCCAGCCCTGAACATTCTGGGGAACACTGAGCTTGACAACCAGGTGTTCACCACCACCTTCCGTGATTACACCACGGTTGAACACCTTTTTCTCATTCCCCAAATTCTTGACAAAATCGAGGGCTACATGTCGGACGACGACATGCAGAGTGATGAACCAGTCAGGTTTGCCACATACAACCCTACCATCTCCCTCTCCTCCACACCCAGTCCCATCCCCAACGTTCCTCAGCTTACCCAGCAGCTTAATGATCCGAACCATCCAGGAGTTGGATGGAGCAAGTACAACAGCGGTGATGCACAGCAATACCCGCTCATCTTCCTCAATGAGTACGGGCAAGACGAAGTGGCACGCTATGTCACCTTCAGACAAACTGGGATCGATACTCACCTTGTAGGGACTCACAAGCGTGGCGACCCCAAGCATTCCATTCCCCTCCATGCATGTGGACACCCTGCTCCCAATTTCAATCGCCCCGGGGTCAAAGATTATGACCTTAACATTTTCCACCCTTCCTCCACTTCCCGACTCCTCATCGACAATGCCATTATCGATCTCAAGGATCCTGGTGTTGTTGCTGACGTTTATAGATATCGAGCACATCAAAGTGAACTTGCGGCAGTAAAGTGCCAGCGAGTTGAGCTCAATAAGAGGGAAGATAGCGCCCAGAGCAAACTCAGTATGGTGGAACGACACCTTACTAACACTGCTGTTCGCACCCAACTCATTCCTCATCTTAGTTGTCTTTGCCCCCCTCCTACTAATGCTATCCACATCCCACGTATTTTCGCCGCTCAAGGGCCACCGGATGTCAAGGAAGGTGAAGATAGTCTTGAGTGCCGTGCCATCTTAGGCAAGCGGCGTTGAGGAGGCAAACCCAAGTTCCCCTATTGCCTCAAATGCAATGAGTCGCGCCCCAATCACGTCGAAGAGGAGTGTCCCCTCTGGAAGACATGTCGTTGGTGTCTTAGCACCCAACATGCGCATGACGAGTGCGATCGCCCCCATGAACAATGCGACGCTGAGTACTGCACTGTCCCTCATACTCATCCCAACTTTGGGGACATGTGCGCGGCTATGCCATCCCCCACCTTGTGTCATGAGCTGGAGTTAGCCCATACTGATTACGATGAAGAGTTTTATGCAGTCTCTTACTAGTTGCGTGGTAGCAACTCTCTAGGAAGGGCATCATGTTACGCTCCTGGGCACTTGGTCCACATTTCTTTTTCTTTCTTGACCGCTATGTACTTATACGATCACATGACTTCGACTCACATGACCGCTTACCTGTACAACAGAGCCATTTCATCGGGAACTTCATTGTTCCCTCCTTTTGTACGTTTCCTATTGTTCTCTTCTTACGGTAGTCTGTGACCACCATTGTTTGTGACTCCATTGTTCTGTGACTCTCATTGTTCGTGACTCTATTGTTCTCCTCTTTTGTACGCTTAGTCAGGTAGCTGCCCTTTTGTATATAAGCAGGGCTTATATCCTAGAGTTGGGCCTTAAGCCTGACTTAGTTTGCAATCTATTGCGTTCTCAGTCCTTGTTGCTTGAACAAACGTTTCCCTTTTATCCTTCTTTGAAGTAATCTTCAAGTCCTTGAAGTTACTTCCCTTTCCTCTTTATCTTTACCCAGACATTGGTCTAAGCGACCCTTTCGCTTTTATCATCTTCCAAAGCACTTAGGTTATTAAGGGAATTACGACCCTTATAACTTCATCACTGCTGCACGTCTCACCTTTGCGCACGTCGCGCCTTAAGGTTCAATAGGCCTTAACATGATTGACTAAGACCCTTCTGCATTTACGTCACGGTGCATCCGTGCTTCAAGAACTTCTGAACTCAGTCCACATGGCCCATGTGTTTGTTTGTCACAATGAGGCTGCCAGTTATCTAACGTGAGAGAGTTGTGGTCATCACATGTAGGCCCTGGTGGCGTAAGGATGGAATACGCAGCAGCAGCCTCAGAGCCGTGCTGCTGATCTCGTCCCAGTCATGATTGTGGATGTGTCAAGGCGGGCCGATCTGAGGGGCAAGGTCATGTGTTCATCAGCACAGATCGAGAAGGCAGGCTACAAGTCAGAAACATGGCTGCACGGCGTGGTCTAGACTCAATATTTATTGCAAAAGTATTCATATAATATTACAATGGGAACAACTAGATTCATCAGGTGTTTCCTTCACTCTGAGTGGTGGCGTGGCCACATCGCACTCATCCTTGTCATTCGGAAGCATCGCTTGAACCTTCAGATTGAGCCTGTGACGTGAATGATGGCAACAGATTTTTCCAGTTGCACTCCCTGGCTAAGCACAAGTATAGGTCCTGGTGGTGGTTGTCAAGGTGACGGTGGAGGCTTGACGTTGACGTTGTCTTCGCATACATATAGTTGGTGGTCACAGGCCACTTATCTGGGTCTTCTTCTTGGGCCTTTCTATAAATTATTGTTTAGATCAGAAAACCAACAAGTTTAGCATGTTGAAAACTTACTTGCACTCACCGCAGAAAACTTTGTCGCCAGCCACAGATTTGTCAAAAAAATAGTGAACATCAGCTGCGCCAGGCTTGAGCATATGAATGGCGTCCAGATTGTTGGCCCTAACGTTGGCCTGCTCGTCATCACCCACGACATCACCCAGATCGATGCTCTCTTGTGAGTCGACAGGTTGCAGTGCAGGCAGCGGACTGGGCAAAGAGGGTTCAGGCTCTGGCTCAGGGTGATTGACAACCTGATGACTGGAGTGTGACATGGGTGTTGTTGGTCAGGAAAGAACTTGGACAAGGGTCGTTTGATCCTTCATACCTTTATTGTCTTGATATCGCAGGGTTCCTGAAGCATGGCCCCAATGCGCTGACCTATGACCATCGGACTCCACTCATTCTCTTCGAAATGCACCTTGTTAGGGAGAAGGATGTAGTTGCATGTGGTGGAGAGCT